>Ga0209755_10008664_pt1 | contig 10841 bp, 10 predicted proteins | sample TergutCo191P1_FD_187301 | JGI IMG/M metagenome (GOLD analysis project Ga0209755, IMG submission 187301) | Cornitermes sp. P1 segment gut microbial communities from Petit-Saut dam, French Guiana - Co191P1 (SPAdes) (version 2) | ecosystem: Host-associated > Arthropoda: Insects > Digestive system... | reverse complement strand
GTGCAATCGTTGAATATTTCTGCTTGTTCAACATCTAGTAAAGCCAGTGAGTTGGTCATTGCATTATATGCGATTGCTTTTTCATTTGTGTAAGGAAAAAAATGATTGTATTTTGATTTTTTCATAAATAACACATCTTTCATATTTGATGATTTACAACAAGCTACTTTACATAATAAATCAAATTGTCCAAACTCTACATTTGCAAGAAATCTTAAAAAATGCAGCGTTTATGTGACAATTATAATAAATTAAAAACATAAAAAGAAGGACATAAATCGTCAGTTTGATATGACTGACGATTTATGTCCTTCTTTTCGAATGTTTCATATCCTACAATGAGGATGCAACACAAAATCACAATACTTATAAGAAAGAAGGAAATACCGTGCGAAAAATTAAAAAGTGCATTTTAACATTAACAATTTATCTCTGCTGTATGGGTGCTGCTGTTGGTCTTCTTCCAGCGGCTGTAATTGCTCAAGATTGTCCAAATTCAAATCCAACATATTTTCGACCAATAGATAATTCTGTCAAACCAACAAAATGATTTTAATCAACAAAGATGTTAAAACTTTCTTTAGCATCTTTTTTTATGGTTTCAGCAAATGCTAAATTTTCGCACATTTTTGCACCCCAATATGCTTGGAGCAATAAACCCTTGATTTCTTCTTTGGGTTCGTTTTTCAAGTCCTTACAACAAGCAATAATATAGAGCAATGCAGGAACACATCTAATATTATTATATTCTAAAGCAATCTTTAGTCCTTCTTCGGCTATTGTGAGTGCTTCATCAATTTTACCGATGCGACCTAAATTATTTGACGCTTGGCACATAATCGGCGGGAAAATTACGGGGATGTCATCTTCGGATGTTCTCATCTTTTTTCGTCCATCCAATATTTTTAGCAATATGGATAGTGCACGTTCATCTTCATTTATATTAAATAACAAGTCACATATTGATGAAACAATACAAAGTTCATTGTATGTCATTCTATATGTGTCTATTTTCGCTTCATCAAAAGACGGAATGCTTTGACAAATGATATCAAACAAACGATTTAATGCAGTAAGAGAATCGCTTTGTTCATTGCATAAAACTTCCAAGTAGTCGATAAATTGTTTTATAAATTTTTCATTTGATAGATGAGTTTTTTTAAATTCCGGTAAAAGTTTAGCGATTTCTTTATATTTACTGTCACGAAGCAATCTCCGCAGTTTTTTGTATTTAAGATAATCATTATATTCATTGGAATCCATATACAATACCCAATAATTTTCACTTGGCATGCCAATCGCTTCCATGAAAGAAAAATATACCCATAAACTCATCTCACTTTCACCGGTTTCATACCTTGAAAATTGTTTTTCAGAAACAAACATTTTTTCAGCAAGCGCTTTTTGACTTATTTTCGCTTCTTTTCGTAATTTTTTTATGATTGCGCCATTTACTTTCATGTTAAATTATCCCCATTTCTATTTTAATAACAACGAACATTTGTTATTTAGCATAAATTATTTCAATAATCACCGTATAGTGCTGTTTCAAATCATGTGATAATGATATTAATTTACATGTAAATTCTTTTTGTGTCAACCTATGTATGTGCAGTATGTATATAATAATGAAAATAAAAAATAATATATATGATATTTGCACAATGAATTTCAAGTGATGTATTTGTTTTTATGTCACATGAATTATAATTCATCCATTAAATTTTCTGTGGAAAAAAGAGAGAAGGGGCTTTCCATGAATGAGATACACTGTTTCATAAAAGGTTTGATATACGTAACTTTATGCTCAAAGCCCGAGAGAATGGGGACTTTGCGAGACGCGATTTAGCCGAAGGCTTTTAGCGGCGAGCAAACGTCCCCATTCTAGGCGGGCGGGGTTTATGTGTATAAAAATCCGATTACAGATCGAATCCGTAATAACAATTAAAAAATCCTCCAAAGATTTAAATCTTCAGAGGATTTTTCTATGGTTATCAATGCTGCAAGTACAAATTCAACAATTTAAAGGTGTTTTCTGCGGCTTTCATATGGCTGCGCTCCATACCATGACTGGCGGCAACACCGGGGCCAATGAGTGCACCGCGGATGTCGTGTCCTGCCGTGCGCGCTGCGCTCACATCACTGCCATAATACGGATACACATCCACCGCAAAATTAAGATCCGCTTGTTTTGCAAGGTTTATGAGCCGGGTGGTCATTTCATAATCATAAGGACCGGATGAATCTTTTGCACAGATGCTGACATCATATTCGGTACAACCCAGGTCATCGCCGATACAGCCCATGTCCACTGCCAAAAACTCCGTGATGCCTTCGGGCATGGCACTGAGGCCATGTCCGACTTCTTCATAGGTCGAAAAAATGCAGCAAACATTCGTCTCCGGCTGTATGTTGTTCTCCTTCATGTGTTTTAATGTGCAGAGGATGATGGCGGCAGAAAGTTTATCATCTAAAAAACGTGATTTTATAAATCCGGTGTCGGTAATCATGGTCTTTGGATCATAACAAATAAAGTCACCCGGCAAGATGCCCAGTTCTTTTAATCCCTTTATATCACCAACTTCGACATCGAGTTTTACATGCATGTTGTCCGCGTCGCGTTTTCGGCTGGACGCATTGTCAAATACATGTGACGCGGGAGAATCCGAAAGAATGGTTCCTGTGTATATGCGTCCGTCGCGTGTGTAGACTTTGCAATATTCGCCATCTAAGGTTGGCAAAATAGGCCCCCCAACGCGGCTGAAACTTAAAAGTCCATTTGATTTATGCCCTTTAACCACAAGACCCAGAGTATCGACATGCGCGGAAATCCCGCGGGTTACATCACTTCTTTTTCCGCCAATGCGTACCACCAGATTGCCTTTGTTGGTTATATAATTTTCAAAACCTAAATGATCGACATACTGTTTTAATGTCGCGATCACTTTGTGTGTAAATCCCGAAGGGCTGTCAATGGCCAAAATGGCTTTGAGCGTCTCTTCAAAATATGCTTTGGGAAAATTCATAAACATGCTCCTTTATATTATATATATCGCCGCAGGATGGAAATTGCGACCATGATGGCGACGGCGATGGCGATCATGCTCGACAAAAGGACGCTGCCTGCGGCCGTGTCTTTGGCCAGTTTCGCCAGCGGATGCTGCTTGCCTTTGCATGCTAAGTCCGTTAATGCTTCTACGGCGGTATTCATAAGTTCAGATGAAAGCACGATAAAAATGGCAAAAATCACCATGAAAAAATAATTCATTGCGACTTGAAAAATGATGCATGCAAGAATGGCAAGCACACCACAAACCAATTGAATGCGGAAATTCCGCTCATTTTTGGCCGCAAGCCGAATGCCGTTAAACGCATAACTTAATGATTTTAAAAAACTATTTTGTTTCATCGCAATATCCCAAGTGCATTTAAAATTGACTCCTGTGCGGCAATCATTGCGGTTTCTTTTGCCGGTTCATCATGATCAAACCCTAACAAATGCATCAATCCATGTGCCGTGAGAAACGCAAGTTCTCGCGTCAATGAATGCCCGTATTCGGCGGCCTGCATTTTTGCAACATCCAAACAAATAACGATGTCACCAAGTGGTTGTGGGCTCATTCCGCGGATGGGTTCTGCCGGGAAGGACAGTACATCTGTGGGGCCGACTTTATTGCGGTACGAAAAATTCATCGCGGATATTTCATCCGTGCCAACGATACAAACGCTGAGTTCATAATCATCATTGACGCTTTGTTGTTTGATGCCCTCAGTGATGACATTGGTGATGAGTTGTTTTTCTGCATCGGTTATAACGCTGCATTCATCATCAAAATAAATATCCATGGGTACTCCTTTTAAAAACAGTAGTATATCGCACTGAAAAAATCCGCTTAGGCCTTGGAACGGACGGTGGACTCAACCAACGCTTTTCCTTCACCCACAGGAACGCGGGCGGCAATCACAGGAATCGGTGCGGTGTCCTCGCTAATTTTAGGATACGCGATGCGCTCGTGATACATACCTTTTAAAACTCTGAAAAAGCTTTGTTCAATGGTTAAGACATCCTTGATGGAGAGTTGTGAATCTGCCAGTTGTCCGTCATTAAGCTTGCCGCGAATGATGTTTCGGATGGCTTTCTCCACTTCATCCACGCTTGAAATTTTAGGAATCATGCTGCGTACTGCGGCTTCAACGGAATCTGCAAGCATAACACAGGCGGATTCACGCGATTGCGGAATAATATAGGGGTACCGGAAGTCGCTTTCTTTCGCATCAGGGTTGGTTTCTTTTGCTTTGGCGTAAAAATATTGTAAAACGGTGGTGCCGTGGTGTTCACGAATAATATCTTTTACAAACGTTGGGAGTTTGTTTTCTTCTGCCAATTGTAATCCATAAGATACATGCGAAATAATAATTTGTGTGGAATTTGCCGGATCAAGGTTGTCATGCGGGTTTTCACCATCGAGATTTTCTGCGAAGTAATGCGGAAATTTTAATTTTCCGACATCATGGTAATAACCGCCAACCCTTGCGGCGTGGTTGTTTGCACCAATGTCATAGGCTGCGGTTTCTGCCAGGTTTGCGACAATAAGGCTGTGGTGATAGGTTCCCGGCGCTTCAATGGTCAACCTGCGCAGGAGCGTGTTGGTTGGATTGGTTAAATCGAGCAGTTTTACCGGTGTTACCACGCCAAAGAATGTTTCCCAAAATGGCAATGATCCGGTGCAAATAATGACCGTCAACATGCCGCTGAGTGCGGCGAAACCACCGGTTGTGAGGATGCCGGTGAGATTTTCAATGGCCAAATTGTGTCCGACGATGAGCGCAATCGTAATGGAGAGGACGAATTGTATTGCCGTCACCATGAGCCCGACGATAAAGACCTTTGCGCGTTCGGTGGTGAATCGTGACAGCAGACTGATCAGGATGCCTCCGGTGGTATAAAACAATAAGAATGTCAATGAACCGTCGATAATAAAATAGCAGATAATGACCATGACACAACTGAGCATAATGGCAATGCGGCGGTCGATGAGCATACTAACCAACATGGGGAAAATTAATAATGGTAAAAACGGATACGGAAATTCACTGAGTGTCCACGCCAATCCCAATGTGAGGATATACAAAGTAAACAGCAATGCTGCTTCTTTTCTGTTTTTGCTCATGGTTTTGCTGTAAAAATATAAATACATAATGCACGCAAGGAATAATAATAAAACCAAACCATAGACCCCGATAAGCGGCACAATGCTGTCCATGATGGAATCCGGACGGATAAGGCCCAAACGGCGCATCATTTCAAAAACATCTTCGGTGACGATTTGCCCTTGATCGACAAGGATTTCACCTTCTTGCACCCATATATGTTCATACATTTGGGACACACGTTCAAAATTCTCTTGATTGACCGCATCATTTGGGATTGCGTTGGGCATAATATTGGATAAAATAATATGTTCCGCAAGGTCGCGTGATGCCGCCAAAAGCCATGGCCAGTTTGCCAGTTGAATTTCTACTTGCCGCTGAATGTTAAAATCAATTTCATGGATGGGTAAGTTTGCTTGAATGTTGTATGTTGATGCGTCGATGGCATCCCACATATAATCATAATCAGTGCTCATCATCTCTACAATGAGGTTCCTTTGGATTTCTGTTGTGATGAGCGGGATTTCATTGAACAGATTGAATGACAATGCATGCCATTCCGGCATGGCCGGCGGCAACGGAATTTCCGGTGTCGGGGGGCGTTCTGCCTCAGGCACACCGGCTTCTACAGCCGCTTGATATGCGATTTCCCATTCAATGCGCAGTTGATCCGCCTCTGTGTTCATCAATGTTATGAGGGTTTCCCAATTTGCCAAGTCGTACTCTAATGTTTCACGTTCTTGCACATAGGCGATGCGAATGGCATCAAGATCATGGCGTAAACGTTGAAGATTGTTTTCAGCCGCAGTCCATACCGCAGGATCTGCTGTGTATACCGGTGTCAGGTTTTCAGCATTAAACCAAGCGGTTTGTCGTTCGCGTTCGGTTGCCCCAAGGTTTTCTATTGCCTCCGGCGCCCGAACAAGCACTGCGGAGGGCATGCCCACTTCCGTAGCAATGCCTGAACGAAAATAAGACCCTGTGGCAATGGCGATGCATGTGAGAACGAAAGCCACAGTAATAAATGCAATATAGATTAAACGAGTTTTGATACAATCAACCCCTTAATTCTTTACAGTTCTTTTGATGCGCCGATCCTTGTACACTTGTTTTGCCGTATGTTTGTCATACGCGTTGATGATTTTTTGTACGAGGGGATGACGCACAACATCGCGTGAGGATAGTTGTGAGATGCCGATGTCCGGAATATTGTCCAAAATGCTTACGGCTTCAATCAGTCCGCTTGCTTTGCCGTCGGGCAAATCAATCTGGCTGATGTCACCGGTGATGACCGCTTTTGATCCATTCCCCAAACGCGTGAGAAACATCTTCATTTGTTCGGGTGTGGTGTTTTGTGCTTCATCCAAAACAATAAAACAATTATCCAGTGTCCGTCCGCGCATGTATGCAAGTGGTGCCACTTCGATGAGATTGCGTTCAAATTGTCTTTGGAAATGCTCCGCACCCATAATATCATGCAGTGCATCATAAAGCGGGCGCAGATAAGGATCTACTTTTTGTTGCAAATCCCCCGGTAAAAATCCCAGTTTTTCACCGGCTTCAATGGCCGGGCGGGTGAGAATGATGCGGTTTACATCACCGGCGCGAAATGCGGTAATGGCCATCGCCATGGCAAGATACGTCTTGCCGGTTCCTGCCGGACCAATAGAAAATACAACGGTGTTGTTGCGGATTAAATCGATATATTTTTTTTGGCCGATGGTCTTTGGTTTAACGGGACGGCCTGAAACGGTGGTACAAACAGTATCTTCTGATAAATTCGTAATGTCCGTTAAAGACTCATCTTCCAGTGCGGCAATGGCATAATTTACATTTTGTTCAGAAATGGGTTCATTTCTTTTTGCCAACGCAATGAGGCTGCTGATGACCTCGGCCGCCTTTCCGGGTTTGGATTGTTCATTATTTGTCATGATTTGCACCCCTGTTTCACGTGCGATGACGGTAACATTGAAAGCCTTTTCAATTTTTTTAATGTTTTCGTCGAGCTTTCCAAATACATTGTTAATAATTGCAATGGGGATTTCAAGCTGGATCATTCAAGGCTCCTTCGCCGAGTATTTTGCTCAGCGATCCAACAGTCGGTATCAGTCTACCGAATATTGAACCGATTCTATTTTGTTAATCGTATTTTATCATAAAAATAAAACTTCATGTAGTGAATGAGAATGACTTTACAATTTTTTTCCATAATTATATACTTTAAGAGCAATCATATTAATTAAGGAGGACACACAATGAGCAAACATGAATGCAATGTATGCGGCTATGTTTATGATGACGCAAAAGAAGACATCAGTTTTGACAATTTACCGGATGATTGGACATGTCCTGTATGTGGCGTCGGCAAAGACGCATTTCAAGAAGCATAATGATTGTCAGTAGTTTATAACAATCAATGGTAAAAATCGGTGCATAAGAAAGGAATTTTACAAGCAGATGATTGAATCGTACACACTGAAAAACAACAACGGCATGGAAATGACCGTTACCAACGTGGGTTGTGCCATCATGACCCTAATTGTACCTGATAAAAACGGAAAACCCGTGGATGTGGTACTGGGACTGGACAAACCGGAGGATTACTTAGGCAAGCATCCGTATTTTGGCGTGGTGGTGGGCCGTGTGGGCAACCGCATCGGCCATGGAAAATTTATTTTTAACGGCGAAGAGTACCAACTGGACTGCAATGACGGTAAGCATCATTTGCATGGTGGTTTTGACGGTTTTGACAAACGTGAATGGACGGTGGTTGAATCCATCCACGATAAAATTGTGTTTGAACTGTATTCGCCGGATGGTGATCAGGGTTATCCCGGTGATGTGACTTGCCGTGTAACTTATACCCTGATGCCGGAAAACACATTGCGCATTGACTATGAAGCAACAACACAAACAGAAACACTTTGTAATTTGACCAACCATTCGTATTTTAATTTGTGCGGACATGATGCAAAGAATGTGTACGGACAAATCATGCAAATTGATTCGGTCAGCATTACCGATGTGGATACTGATTTGATTCCAACCGGATTGTTGACGGAACTTGAACATTCGGTATTTGATTTCTCTGAGCCAAAAGCCATTGGCGAGGATCTTTATGCAGCGGGGCAGGTGGACAATACCGGTGGTTATGACCATAACTATGTACTCAAGGGTACGGAATCGGTTGCAACCGTATATTCACCGCATACAGGCATCCGCATGACATTAAATACCAACAGTCCTGGCATGCAGTTTTATACGGGCAATTTTATTGATGGTACCGTAAAAGGAAAAGGGGTAACCTATCAAAAGCACAGCGGTTTTTGCCTTGAAACGCAGCTTTTCCCTGATGGCATCAATCAACCGGATTTCCCGTCTTGTATTGTAACCAAAGGCAAAACACAGTCCTATTATACTGAGTTTAAATTTAGTGCAGAATAATCATTTATTAAATGATTTTGCGGTGCAGCATGGCATCACCTTGGGTGTTTGTGATGCTGCACCACTTTTTTATTTTGAAAATAAAGCGGTGCCTTTTGTCCGTACCGATAAAGAAAAACGCACAGATCCTTGTGCGGTGATGCCCGGCTGCACGTCCATCATCGTTATCGGGGTGCCGATACAGAAGCATGATGACAATGGTTTTCCTAAAGTGCCGGAAACTACGGAGAATATCGAAGTTTCCTCATTGGTGTTTCCGGATTATCATAAGATTGTAAAATCCATACTCTATGAACTGGCACAGGCATTAAAGCCCATCATCAAAGGTTTTAAACACCGTATACTGGTTGACAGCGGCAGTTTGGATGAGCGTCAATTGGCCGCTCGTGCCGGCATTGGCGTATACGGCAAAAACGGCTTAATCATATCACCGGAGTTTGGGTCATGGTTTAATATCGGCATCATGCTAACGAACATTACCCATGATGCGATGTTGCATGTGCTGAATCATTCTGTATACACTGCATCCGCAGATGCATGCGGGTTTTTTGATGGTTTTCAAACCGCATCCTGCCCATCCGGCTGCGATGCTTGTATCCAAGCTTGTCCTACGGGTGCCATTGCCGAAAATGGCAGCATTCATGTTGATTTATGCATTTCATACCTTACACAAAAAGATACGCTCACGGAACAAGAATCAGCATTGTTGCACAACCAACTCTTTGGTTGTGATGTATGCCGTCAGGTCTGTCCCATGAACGCATCCATGAAAAAACAATTTATTAATCGTGCCGAATTATTGTCCATGTCGGATGATGAAATCCTTGAACATTATGCACATACCGGCATCATGTGGCGCGGGGCCGGTATTTTAAGGCGCAATGCCAAATTATAAAGACAGTGCGCCCAGTTTGGATTTAATTTTAAGTTTATCCAGTGCGGCGGCAATAATAAAGTAAAACGCAACCGAGCCGGCACCTTGAATGAGCAGTGCCGGTACTGCGGCAATGCCCGCGGCAACACCGCCAAAAAGAATAATATTTGCAATAAAGTATAGTCCTGTATTGATGAGTCCCGCTGCGAAGGGTGCAATGATGTTTTGTTTGCATCCAAGTATTTTGGGACTTTTATTATTAAAACACAAGGTCATAATGGGTTTAATAATGATGGTAAAAATAAACCATTGCGGCCCACGCACTAAGTTAAACAACCCGGGTCCGAGTGCCGCCACCACCATGGCGAATGGTTTGGGTAAAAGTGCGGCGGCGATAAAAATGAGCGCATCCCCAAAATGAATAAATCCACCCAATCCATTGGGTACCCCAAGTAGGGTAATGGATATAAATATGACGGCGATGAACACCGCAGACAAGACCAGTGTTTTGGTACGTGAGTGCGTCAATGAAAAAATCCTTTCACTTAATAAGTATATTTCGACTATCTATTGTGCATCAAATTTAATAAAAATTCAAGCCGCCGTGATTTATGCACATAAAAAGTAAGATTATTGACAAGATGCAAACATATGTTTTGCGTTTTATAAACAGATGTTGTATAATTTGAATCGTACATATGAGCGATTTTTTGCCAATATGATGGATTATAGCTGACATTTGGGGTTGATGATGATGGATTTGCAAGAAAAATTACGGATTTTAACAGAGGGTGCAAAATATGATGTTGCCTGTACGTCCAGTGGGGTAAATCGCGGTGCCGAAAAAGGAAAAATCGGTTCCGCCGTGCATGGCGGCATTTGTCATACCTTCACGGCGGATGGACGTTGTGTTTCATTGTTAAAAATACTCATGACCAATGCGTGTAAGTATGACTGTTTATATTGTGTGAACCGCAGCTCCAATGATATTGAACGTGCAACATTGACGCCGCGTGAAATCGCGGAACTCACCATTGATTTTTACCGCCGCAATTATATTGAAGGCTTGTTTTTATCCTCCGGGGTGATTAAAAATCCGGACCATACCACAGAACTATTGATTGCCGCAGTGACCACATTGCGCCGTGAATATCACTTTAATGGTTACATCCATGTTAAAGCCATTCCCGGAACCGATCCGGCATTGGTACAGGCACTGGGTCATGTGGTGGACCGTATGAGTGTGAATATTGAATTGCCCTCGGCATCATCGCTTGCACAGCTTGCGCCGGAAAAGACACGCAACGCCGTACTCACACCCATGAAGTTTATCAGTGGCGGCATCAAAGCCAACAAAGAAGAACTGACTTTG
>Ga0209755_10008663_pt1 | contig 10843 bp, 6 predicted proteins | sample TergutCo191P1_FD_187301 | JGI IMG/M metagenome (GOLD analysis project Ga0209755, IMG submission 187301) | Cornitermes sp. P1 segment gut microbial communities from Petit-Saut dam, French Guiana - Co191P1 (SPAdes) (version 2) | ecosystem: Host-associated > Arthropoda: Insects > Digestive system >... | reverse complement strand
TTTCACGATGGATCAGAGAAAGGAACAGCGAGTGTGCATCAAATTTTGTGCCAGTCTTGGGAAAAGTGCTACGGAGACCATCAAAATGATTCAACCAGTCTTCGGGGCAAAAGCTTGAGTTGTGCACAGGTGTTTCAATGGCATGCCCGGTTCAAGACCGGTCGCACATCAGTTGACTATGACGAACACAAGGGAGACCCAGAAGTTGCACAACTCCTGAAAATGTTGCACTAATTCAAGAGCTCTTTCGTCTGGATCGACCCCAGACAATTCACGACATTGCTGGGGAGATGGGAATTGGTTATGGGACATGCCAACGGGTTCTGACGGAAGAACTGGGAATGTACCATGTCGCAGCCAAATTTGTGCCCAGGATCCTGACAGCTGACCAGAAGCAGCAACGCGTCGTCTGCATAAAACTTCGTCAACTCGCCTCTGATGATGAAACCTTCTTGTCCAGGGCCATCACTTGTAATGAGTGCTGGGTTTACGGTTACGACCCTGAGACAAAGCAACAATCCTCCCAGTGGAAAAGCCCCACTTCACCAAGGCCAAAAAAGGCCAGTCAGGTGAAAAATAATGTCAACAGCATGATCATCACTTTCTCTGACGTCAAGGGGACTGTGCACAAAAAATTTGTCCCAACAGGCCAAAATGTGAATTTCGGGTTCTGCTGCGACGTTTTGCGGCGACTGCGTGACAACGTGCGAAGAGGTCGCACCAAACTGGCGAGAACAGACCTGGCTGCTTCACCATGACAACGCCCCGTCTAACACTTCCGTCTTCATCCAACAGTTTCTGGCGAAAAACAAGATGGTTGTCATCCGCCACCCAACACACTCCCCTGATTTGGCACCCTGTGACTTCTTCCTATTTCCAAAAATGAAACTGAAGCTGAAAGGATGCCGTTTGATACCAATGAGGAGATACAGACCGAATCGCAGAGTGCTTGACACTCTGATAGAAAAGGACTTCCAGAAAGCGTTCCAAAAATGGAGGAGACGGTGGGACCGGTGTCTACATGTGGAGAGGGAACTACTTCGAGGGTGACGGCGGCCGATAGGCCTTATTGCGAGTTTTACTATTCTTACAGCGTCAGTCCGGAAAATTTTGGATACCACCTCGTAAGCCTTGAGTGGCCTGATGGTACGTGCATTAAGCAGAGAGACCACATGAATCGGCATAATCTTATTGCAACGTAGTGAAATTCTGAATCTCCGCCCCCTCCCCCCGCAAGATATCTCAGTTCACATGTTGTGACCGTGACACGACTTAATTACGGCAAAGTATTCTCCCGACAGGTAACAACTCAGTTACAAAATGCTTGCTTGCCGAAATGCGTAGCAATTGTCAGATGAGTTGTAAGCTAGCGATAACAACAAACCACCACAGAGCTATTTGTTGCTGCTGTTGAGCATTACCATCAACTCAGCAGTGTTCTAATAAGGATTTGAACTTATATTCGTATCCAGTTCCAATCTCAGTTCGCTCACCGGTATAACCCAACCCAGCTTATCAGTCGGCCGCATGTCTCAATCCCAAGGAAACTACGTGTTCTGAGTAGCGGAACAGTAATTCCATAAATAATTGGAAACTATTAATATTTTATTATTTCACGATTATTAGAGTTTACATATGTTTGCCTGTATGGATGAGTCTTTGAAAAATGTATGCACTGCTAGCCTCGGTATCACGTACACAGCTTATTAAATCCTCGGTAGGAAAAAGACTACTTGCTTACGTTAAGGTTTAAACTCGCACAGTTCAAATCCACCCCCACCCCCTAAATATTGTTACTCTTCCCAGTTGGCTAACTGTTTAAATTCCACTACTCCCAAATTGAATCAACAGTCAAAATTTGAAATACTTTGTTTCTATTGGCTCACTTAGGTAACACTGTTCCCGTATCGTACTGGCATAATCTCCCCTGGTCTTCTCTCTCTCTCTCTCTCTCTCTGTCACACCCCCCTCTCTCTCTCTAACCCTCTATCCCTGTAAGCTGCTACACAAATCCGTTACACTCGCCATTCCACCCAAACTAAATTACTAATTAAAACAAATCCATCCAATCTATCAAATGTATAACTTTAACACCTCATAAAACTTAAACTAACTATAACGGTAATCCAACATCAAATGTTCCATGGGACAGAAACCCCATGATCTAGCCCCGATCCCGTGGACCGAACACGATCACGTTCGGCACGGCGCATTGCATAATAATTCTAAAACTTCTCCCAATGTTTTAAGCCTCCCTGTTCACATTCTGATGGCTTCTGGCTTCTAAAGACAGAATGGTCGGCAGGGGCGCATGCATCCACACACACACACACACACACACACACACACACTCACAAAACCTTCCCTTATGATACACGAGTAGATAAAATTTCGTCGTATCGTCTATGATACAGTACTCGTGTTTAGAATCCAGTATCTATTCGGCCTAATTAGATTTCAATACTTACACTAATAGAGATTTTGTCCCCATAGCTTCAAACGTAGTGGCGAAACGTGCAGTCGGAGTCACAGTACAGCCGCTTTATTGCCGGTTAACCACTAACAGTTGCGTGGGGTCAAGAATTTACATAGACACACTGCCAATGCTGGGAATACAATAGGTTGTCCATCCCGTATCCAGTCCCCACATTACAAAGTATTCACGGCTCATAAAGTTACACAATTAACTTAATCAGGTAAATACTTAAATTTGTACCAATGTTTTATTTCTCTACATAACTGTAGTCACAAAAACCCCTTTCTTACACAAGCAGTAAAATGTTTAAGCCTCTTTCCTGAGAAATATAAGCGCTTCTTGAGCAACTGGTTAACGGCTTTGAAACCTTCTGTTATATGGTCTACTAAAAGAGACAGGAAAAACCAACGATAAAACCAAAAACCGACTGTTAAAACAGCCATACACTTCGAATTCTTTGTACCAATATACCCAGTTCCTTTTGATCTTTAAAGTAAAGCAGTCATGTGTTCATGGAGATTAATGTCCAAATGTCAAGAAAAATTTTATCATTTCGTTCTTCACAGAAAATAGTTCGTACGTCAACGAGACGCAATAAATGCAAAAGATAAAGTAATCAGAAATAGACATATTCTTAACAACACGGAAACAGTGATTTCGGGTTTCCACCGTTTGATTGTTGAAGAACGAGGTCTTCAAGGTTACTGCACCGTATGGTTGGGTTTCTTCCGACGTTTCGAAGAACGTACCGCCTTCATCTTCAGGGTTACGAGTCAACTGACATACTAATAATCCTAAATATGAAGGCGAAACGATCGTTCGAAACGTTAGGAAGCAATTACTGGGGGGTACGAGCGAGCCCAGACGACCTTGTGCCTGGCTTTTCTGGTGATCCCCTTCGTCAAAGGGAAAATCGGGGAGGGGGGTGGAGACGACAGGGAAGATAAGCCAAATCGAAATTACAGAAAACAGCCTCTTTTACGTAAGTCGAACAACGTAAGGTTCACCAGTGCACACTCACACACTCATATCGTGCTCGCTGCCTTGATATTTCCGAAGTGATCCCGTGGATAACGTTTTCGCCACAAACGTCAGTTAATCTGTTCGCCACCTGACATCCACTCTGTAATAGATCCCCGCACACCTGCAACAATAGTTGTTAAGAGCAGAGCCCAAGGCCGGAATTAGGAAAGTCAGCAGAACGTTGACTTCCGATGCAAACCATAAAAAAAATTATACGAATTTTAAATAAAACCTTTTCATCTCAGGAAAGCCTGTTTCCGAGTTCGAACCTGAAACGGGCGGCTTCACCCTGGTTCCTAAATACGAAAAGAGGTTTGCAAATAATAACATCTTTCAGAGCTGTCATTTCCAGTGGATAATTTGGTAAACTTCCCGCATGACCTAGCCGTATATTTCACTGTAGTCTTTCTCTCAAGTCACTTGTTACACAAGCGACCACACGTGCCTGTAGTAAAAAAAAGGCCGCATGCCTCAAGGAGATGTACGGAGTTTATATGGACGCTGCTGAGAAAAACCATCGACTTCTCTCTCCCTCAACTTGTCTCTCCCTCCCTGGCACACACAAGCGCGCGCGTAATACAAACGGCAATGTATGGTAGAGAACACTCCTCACTTCGCCACTGGACAATATTTTCTTCTATCACTTCGGTTTTCCCCTGTCAGTACCATTCATTCCACCAGTGCTCCATACTCATCTATTCCGCTCAGCAATTGACAGAGTCGTTACATAATGCTTCGAAATAGAAAGTAGACATTCATTTCTTATTTAAGAACAGTTAAATAATTCCGGCCTCATTTGAAAAATTAAAATTATCTGTACCTTTTCAACAACATAAATTACACTCGTAAGTTATCACGAATAAACCGAATGTCACTAGCCGTTCAAAGCTAAGTGACAAATAGATCTAAATTAAGAAACTGCACTTTGCCACACGAAGTGTTTATGTGTTTCGCTGATTCTGACAGTAAATGCTGACAGTTTCCGTAACAGCACAAACAGACTGGTATTATAATGAAAAATGGGAGGTTATTTGTGATGTAAAAACTGAAACTAATTCAGACGACACCATTCTTCAAGTAATTACGTTATACAACACGTGCAAGTTAAACATAACCAATACTGGTTGTTAAAAATCTCCAAAACTTTAACCCAAGGTAAGCTAAAAAATATTCAGTGTACGATCTCAAGGGCAAACTTGAGGACTCCAGGCGATACAAATCAAGTAAAAGACGTCTTTTGTCACTTTGGACGTCTGCAATTTGTGCATCATCACGCACGAATAAGTAAGCAACACAATGCTTTTGGAACGAATTGTATGACGCACATCCTGACACATGCATATATTGTAATGCTGTACAAGAAGCCGAACATTTCAAGACACGGAACGCTCTTCGGATGGGCTAACAAAAAGCATGATAAACTACGTAACAAACAGAAGGCGGAACCGACGAGGCGGAGACGGGCAGGGAAGAGAATGAATGAGAGGCAGAGAGAATGGTGCTTGTCATGACCAAGATGGGAAGCAAACATTTCCTGGGCATTGTCTTCCACGAAGTGGCTACAACTTCAGGACAGCTCACCATGCAGAGGTCAAGAGATAAAACAAGAAACACTGCACCTAGGAACAGCGGAAAACCTATCTGCAATGGCGTCGTCTGAGAGAAAAAGAATGACAATATGTATTGTAGTTATACGTACAAATGGGCTGCATATCTCCCAGGTAAACTCTTCAGAAAAATCGCAACAGTAACGCACAGCTGTCGACTGAAGGCGAATATATCTCAAAATAAAAGCCGCATACAGCCGATCTTCAATTTTCTTGCGAATAAAAACAGACACACTTCACCGGCGAGAGAAGCCCTCAGCGTTTCACGAAGTACCCGGTAGATGGTAGCACTGCATTGATGGGCATGTGTGATGCTTGACTTATCCGCTCAGTCACCCTTAATCCGCAGATGACGCAGTATGGAGTGGGCTGTCGAAATGAAATCGGATAAACAGTTGACAGCTCGTGCCGACTTGCGTGGAGTGCGAAAAAAGACCTCATGTATGAGATCAAAATTTTCATCGGAAACGTAAGGGTTCCCTGCAGTTCTCACGTGCAAGATACTTCCGGTATCTTGGAACTGTTGGTACCAAATACGTATCCACGCTTTCAAATGTTCTAAAACGTCCGGGGACCTGTTTATCCGACTTCGTTTCGACAGACCACTCGCAGACTGTGCCTTCCGTGGGTTAATGGCGAATGACCTTATGGGACACATGTTGCAATGCGGTGGACAACAAAGGTTGCTACAAATTAAAGGGTACTCAAAATTGTAGTTTCTTTCGCAGACGACGCACAAACGGGGTATCAACATTTCTTTCATGACGTTTTTATTTGCATTCTTGAAATTGCGTGTACCGTGCATTTGTATGGATTCTTGTTTTATTAACCAACAAATGCAAAATGTTTGATGTTAACACTTTTCTCTCCCTTATTACACTTCTACATTTTTCCATGAATAAGCATCATCACCAGGAGTCTCTCTGTATATTGACGTTACTATATCTATTGGGGCCAATTCGACTATTATATACAAAAGTCACAAATTACTAAGTCTGTTATATACAAATGTTACCAGTTACTGTGTCTGTTATATACAAATGTCACAAGTTACCAAGTATGTTATAGATAAACGTCACAAGTTACTAAGTCTGTTATATACAAATGTCATAGTTACTAAGTCCGTTACATACAAATGTTACCAGTTACTATGTCTGTTATATACAAATGTCACAAGTTTATACAAATGTTACCAGTTACTATGTCTGTTATATACAAATGACACAAGTTACTAAGTATGTTATAGATAAACGTCATAAGTTACTGAGTCTGTTATATACAAATGTCATATTTACTAAGTCTGCCATATACAAATGTCACAATAAGATAAGATTAAAACATCACTTACTTTTATACAGCAAGCTGATTACATACCTTAAAGTTTTCTTAATTACTATGCGTGTGCAATAAATACCAATCTTATGAACTGGCTTTATATACAAGCATCAATATCTGGGTCTACGTCCCCTGAGGACCCATATTCTATAAGTGAAACACAATGATTCACTAAGATGTATAAGACTATAATAGCGAAATGGTGTAACATGGTTGTAGGCTTATTCCGGCTGCGATGCTTCTTACTTGAATAAGTAACTTCAGTACACAAAGAAACTCCCTGGTGATGCTTATGTATCGAAACATGTAGGTGTGTAATAAGGAGGAGAAAAGTGTTAACATTATACCTTGCGCAATTGTTGGGTAATAAAAGAAGAATTTTTAATTGTTATTTAAGTTATAAAGATAATATATGTACATCAGCTGTTCCTAATGTTTACAGTTAACGTGGCTTTACTGAGGTCCTAAATAACCCGTTCTTCGTTACAGGCGGTATCATAAAAAGTGTAGTTACTCAGTTTGCCAAAACATCCCACATTTTGATGGAATGCACTGGGTCATTAACGTGTTCAACAAGTTCTTCAATCGACTCTATTCTCAGACACTTTAATCCAGTTCCCAATAGCGTAACCTATTCCCTTATACCAATTTTTAACATTTTCAAGACTACGTACTGCGTTGGGGAGTGGGGTTGAAATAAACGTGTGTACATATTTCTTATATCTAAATTTAAAATGCCGGGCTTAAATAGGAAGAACGACAAATAATGTATGATTGACTAGAGTGTCGCTAAGAACCGCCCATAAAATTGGTTGAAATTATGCACTCTCTGGTAAAAACAGTTATTTGCGTATAACTTCAGCAAAGATGTCACCGTGCTCAAACCATGGAGAATGAGGAGGGTGGAGTAGGCACTATGCATGTGAGAGATGCAGACAAAATTTTAGTACGAAAGGCAGAAAGCAAGAGACAACTTTGGACACTTGGCAAAGATGACAAAATATTGCTACAATGAATCTTCAAAAAATGGTGTTCGACACTGTTGACTGCATTTAAATGGCTTAAGAGTGGGGATCAGCACAGAATATTCTGAACATGGTAATGAGCCGTGGGGTATCCATAAAACACAGAAAAACTAACTTGGTGAAAGACTTTCAGCTTTTCATGAAGGAATCTGGTCCATGCACTCACATCAAAGATATTTTCCTTTTAATATCACAACGTTAAAAACAACTGCATTAAGACCCTGACACTCGGAACCATACATGGGAAGAGTCTCACATATATTAAAATGTAATAATGTGAGTCAAGGAAGAATTTATTTGCATTTCTCGACTGTGTTTTATTAAAACGAAAGATGCAGGAACGTAACAAAAAGTTTAATTTCCATTTAAATTAACCCACTTTCTGAAATGGATTCAGCGCCACAATAAAATTAGGGTAGTCTCTATCTCTCCAGTCAGCGCAGTAAAGGGCATCTTACCTATTACACAAAAAGAAAACATGTCCCAACGCTTGCTAACAATATCAGATAGAATCAGATGGTTCGCCATATCTCCAGAGTTCGCAGAACATTTTACTTCAGTTCCCTAAAACATCTGCCCATATAATTTCATTCCTTATTCCAAGGAATTTCAATCTTCTTCACGAATGAGTACAAAACGAGGAGTTCTACTTTCAAAGCGCCAAAATACAGCGGCAAACTGTAAGACAAATCGCGTGTGCAGGCCAAGTTAAGGTAGGCGTACCTGTCCTGTAGAACGTTAACTGGCTAATATTTCCCTATTTAGGCCTACAATATAAGGTATTAATAAACAGCTTCGAAAAATGTCACGGGCAACAGAAATTTAAAGTGCATCCATAGACACAGAAAACTTTATCCAACATACCACACTTCTTCACCGCCAAAGGTTTCAAATGCAGCAGTCTCTATCGTTTATCGCTGTGTTCCCAAAATGTGTTTGTACCAGGGTTGATCAAAAAGTTTATAAGCCGTATTTTCCGAGGCATCGAACTCCTTGGCGGGTCGGTATAGTTGGTATAGCGACCAGCGACGGTCTGGACGGTGCGGGCAGCGGGCAGCGGGCAGCGGGCAGCGGGCAGCGGGCAGCGGGCATCGAATCCCAGAGGGGAAAGGCTTTCCTAAACCGCACAAACCGGTCCCGGGGCCCAGCCAGCCTCATGTACATCGGGTACCGGGTCTCTTTCACCGGGGGTACAATGGCTGGGGCGTGGCGTTGAAATCACACCCCATATAGCACCTAGGTTAAAGAAAGAGTAAATCTATACCTACACTCATCCTGTGCCTTCATGGTCTGTTCTATGGTAAACTTTACCGGGTATCTATAACGCTGTTGATATATGGGACACAAAACACTCGTGTTCATTGTCAGTGATTCGAGTCATATGGCTAGAAACAGCACAGCTCCCGCAGTTCAAAATGGTGCACCCCTTGGAAAAGTGGTTTCGCTTTAAGTCTGAAGTGTTTCACGCTCTTTGGGCATGGGAACTTTTGGCGGTCGATATCCATCGACAGCGGATGGAAGTGTATGACAGTGATGTGATGTTTAGCCAACGAGTTGTCAATTGGTATAGCACGTTTGCATCTGGCAGGGCCAGTGTGATGAAAAGGCAATCGTGGTGGATGAAGAAGCTCCGCGACGATAGAATACAACACTGGACCCGTTAAGGAACTCGCAGAGACCGATAAGCGTGTAAGTTTGTGTCTCATGGCATCTGAACTAGTTTATTCCTTGGAACTGTGCAGTATACTGTGGTGGTTACGGTACAGTACTGTAAGATCTACGCCAGATGGGTGTCTCGTGCGTTTACAGTCAATAACAAACCCGCAAGAATTATGTCCTGTCTCAGTTTCCCGCAACGTTATGGAGAGAGGAAAACGGCTGTCTACGTCAAGTGGTCACTGGTGATGAGAATGGACCCACCATTCCACTCCACCCAGGAAGTGATCAACTATGGACTGAACACACCCTGGCTCACTCACGAAGAAGAAGTTCAAAGTAACACAATCTGCCAGCAAAGTGCTGACCGCCGCCTTCTCCGACTCACTGATTTGTTCCTGGTGGACTTCCTGCAACATGGACACACAGTTAACGCCGACAAGTTCTGTGCCACGCTGAAAAGCTTGCGAGAGGTCATCACGAGAAAACGACCTGGTTTTCTTAGCTATGGTTTGATTCACCTCCAAGATTATGTCGAGCTGCACAGGGCACGGCCAACTCAGAACTTGCTGCAGAAATTTGGCAGGGAAACGTTGCACTGTCCCCCATACAATTCGGATTTTACACTAAGAAATTATTTTTTCTCCCCACCTCGAAACAACACGTGACGGGATATCGCTCCACCTGCTACGCAGACATCCGACGTGCTACCACCACTTTCCTGACGCAAACGGGGGCGTACGTTCTGTATGCCCAGAATGAACAAACTCATCATACGGTGTGACAAGTGCCTCATCCGTTAGGAGCCTGTGTTCAAAAACAGCGTACGAGTAACGCCTTAGTTGTGTATGTCAATTTCCTTCACTAAAGTCATGCCTCTGATTTATGGTACACTGAATACACTTTGTTAGATGGGTTTCCGTAATTTAGACCTTGATGTAGTGTAGGCAAATTTATTATTATTATTATTATTATTATTATTTCAAATAGCATTGTGAACTTGCAAGGATGATATTAAAATGCATCTTACAGAAGAGAAGGGGAGGGTGTAGGCCGACTTCAATCAGGATAGGGTCCTGGGGCAGGCCCTTGGAATACGTTACAGAACTTTCGCGTTACATATAGATCGGAAATTCGTTCACTAGCTCAGTGACAGTGACAATGACTTTTCAAGAATAGTTCTGTTCCATGCATTTATAGTCTTGAGCAGAAGCGCAGTGTCAGACATCACGTGACTTACAGACGCTCCGCCGCCAGCACTGTAGTTCTCCAACAGCATTATCATTTCAGAAAGACAAAAAAACCTTGCAGCAGCAGAAAAAAGAAGTACTTATTCACGCCTAGAAATTTTGACTGTTACAGGATCAGAGGCCATAGATTTCAGTAATATCAAAAGACATTATATTACCCTTAATGGTCTTTCTTGAACCGTAGTCTGCGGTCCCTTCTATTCACATATCTCCCAATTCACCTTGCACAATGAACCTTCATTCTGAAATTTCGTAACCCATAGAACTGAGAAAGTGTTCTTAACAGTAACTGACAAAATGAGATAAGCTTATCTCCAATGGTATGATTCCGCGCCTTGTTTTAGGAAAATTTATCGATTATATATTCTGAAATACGGTAGGAATGTGGGCTATATATTCGTAATTTTAAATCAATTACGTCGGATTAACGATTGTCCACCTTCACAGGCTTTCCGTAATTCTTCTCAGTCC
>Ga0209755_10008662_pt1 | contig 10844 bp, 11 predicted proteins | sample TergutCo191P1_FD_187301 | JGI IMG/M metagenome (GOLD analysis project Ga0209755, IMG submission 187301) | Cornitermes sp. P1 segment gut microbial communities from Petit-Saut dam, French Guiana - Co191P1 (SPAdes) (version 2) | ecosystem: Host-associated > Arthropoda: Insects > Digestive system... | reverse complement strand
TGCAGCAGGCCGCGCAGGCGATGCTCGCCCAGGGCAACCAGGCCCCGCAGAGCGTCCTGCAGCTGCTCAGGTAGTAAGGACAGGGTTGTGGTATGCAGTACGGGGCGGGCCTGTGGTGGGCCCGCCCCCTGCATACGCAACAAAGGATAGGATTGAGACAGATAGGATTGAGAACAATAAAAAAGGGCGGGCCTTAACGGGCCCGCCCTTTTTTATATGACGACTTTGATTTTTTACGATGCCGGCCCCAAATTCCTGAGAACATCCCTCACCGCCTTAGACCACCAACTCGACGTATCCATCTTACAAAACCTGTCAAACGCCTCCCTCGCCTGAGCCTTGTTCATCTGCTTCATGGAGATGTGCCCCAGATTGTACCACGCCATCAGGTGGTCCGGCTTTACCTTGACGTACTTTTCTATTAGCGGCAACGCTTTTTCGGGTTTACCCATATCGTAGAACAGCAGACTCCCAACCCACAGATCTTCCGGTGTGGGGTCGGTCTCCTTCTCTTCCGCCTCCTTGATCCGCTCGGAAACCTCGTCGAAGAGCTTGTTGAACTCCGCAGACGTCATCGTGTAGCCCTGATACTTGAGCGGGACGAATATCTCGTTTTTGTTGGGCCCAATCTCCTGCTGAAACCACTTCAGGTTCTCCTTGGGCATTATGCGCGTACCGTTGTACTCCTTCGTCATCCACGTGATATAGTCCTTGGTGAGCGAGGCTTTCAAGTCGAAGAGCGAGCGCAACTTTTTCAGGTCGGGCGATGCGCCGTTGTACGACGTGAGGAGCACCTTTTCTTCATCCGCGTCCAAGCGGTACTCTACCATACCCTTCGATAACGAGGCCATATAGTTGCCGGCAGGGGCGATTGTAGGCATTATGACACTGTTGGTCTGGTAATCGAATATCGCGTTGCCGGTTGCGGGCACGACCAGCACAAACGGGCGTCCAACAACGGCTATCCTGTCGTTCTTGAACAGGCGCGGGTCGAACTCCGTTATACGGTCCAGGTTCTTCCTGAGCTCGCTCATCGGCAGTTTCTTGTCGTTCGGCGTGAACAGCGGGAACGGTTCGATGCCAAGGCGCTTGGCCGAGAGGCGCACCATGTCGCGGATGTTGTTGATAGCGTCGGAAACCTTAGTCTCGACCTCGCTGGCCGGCATCGCGTCGGCCTTCTTCTGCAGCGCCTCAAGCTCCTCCCCCGTCTTTTTTGCCACGGTCTCCATATCTACGAGTTTTATGAAGAGTTCTTCGTGGATGCGCTTGGTCAGTTTCTTCATTTCGACCGCGCCCTCCTGATTGGGCAGCCCGGCAACAAATTTGTTGGCGGACTCAAGCTTGACATGAAGGTCCTGCTTCTGCTTCATGTTCTCGCGCTTCTGCTCCACGGAGAGGAACGCGCCCTTGGAGATCTCCTTATTCTTGCGGACGCTGTCTAACAGCAGTTTTTCGGTAGCCTCAAGCTGGGCGATCTGCTTGGCGCAGTCGTCGGGCTTCATGTACATGGGCTCAATCTTGGAGCGGCGGAAAGCCTGCTGCTCGGCAATCTCCTTGGTGAGCTTGTCTAGCTCATCCAGTTCGAGCTTGTTTTTTTGCGAGAGCTTTTCGAAATCGTCGCCCCCCCTGGCCCTGCGCAGTTCAACTTTCAGCCACTGCGACATGGTGCGCACGTTTATGCAGCAATCTGAGATGTCGGCGTCCATGATGGCCGCCTTCATCTCCTCGACGTTTACGAGTTCCTTCTGGAGGCCGAGGTCAATGACGGCGGCGTTCTCATCAAGGAACTTGGTGGCATCGCCGTTCTCGCGGATGATCTCGCCCAGGCCCTCGCAGAGCCAGCCCCAAAAAGAGCCGGTAATTTCGGCTACAGCCTGCTTCTTCTGGGTTTTGGCCTCTTCCTTTGCCTCGGCGCTAAGCTCATCTTCCTTGGTTTGAAGCTGCGCCTTGAGGATTGCAATGGGTTTTGCAAACTGTTCTTCGAATTTCATAATATCGCCATCTTGTTTTAAAGGTTTTGGGATCAATGTAACAATCAACGTAATAATATAATTATTGTTTCGCGGAAGATAAAAATCAACTTTAATAATAATTTTTTTTGATTTTATCCCGGGGATTATTTATATTATAGATATAGTTTATACTTTCCGGTTGGTGGCAGTTCCCGCTCTCTCCTCCGCGCCGTACCCCCAAAATCGCTGTTTGGGAGCATATTTTCCACTTATTCTATAATATGGAGGGGTGCATGAACACGCACGAAAAGGGCAAAATCGGGGAGGATTTGGCGGCGGAATACCTGCTGGGGCAGGGGTACACCGTCGAAACGCGGAATTACCGGACCAGGCGGGGGGAGCTCGACATAGTGGCCATAGCCCCGGACGGGACGCTGGTGTTCGTCGAGGTCAAGGCGGCGGCAAGCGGCGCCTGCGGGAACCCGCTCTACAAGGTCACGCCGGCGAAACAGAAGACATTACAATATATGGCGCGGCGCTATATGTACGAGCGAAAAATCACCAACCGGGCCTGCCGGATGGACGTAATAGGCGTCTGGCGGGGCAAAATCGACCACATCCAAAACGCCTTTTTTGCCTTTTAACGCCCAAAATCCTTTGTTGATGCCTAAATTAAATCTCATACCCCCACTGCGGCGCAGGTATAATATTTAATCGCGTAATCTATAATCAGCCGATGCCATAATGTATATTTGGATATCTTGAGTGTGGAGTTTGAGGTCTGGAGCGCGGGGTTAGCGTCAAAAACAGGGCCAAAAACTCCAAACTCCACACTTCAAACGCCAAAATATCCACTTACAGGGGATAACGCTATGAATTTTGTTGACGAACTGCGCTGGCGGGAGATGATACACGACATCACCCCCGGCTTGGAGGAGAAAATGGCGGCGGGGATGGTCTCCGGGTACATCGGGTTCGACCCGACCGGCAGGTCCCTGCACATCGGCCACATGATCCCCATCATGCTGCTCACGCACCTGCAGCGCTGCGGCCACAAGCCCATCGCGCTGGTAGGCGGGGCCACGGGGATGATCGGCGACCCGTCCGGGAAGTCGGCGGAGCGCAACCTGCTCTCGTTGGATATCGTGGCCGAAAACGTCAAATCCATCCGAAAACAGCTCGAAAAATTCTTAGATTTCACAGACGCGCCCAACAAGGCCGAAATGGTAAATAATTACGACTGGACGAAAGATATCACGATTCTGGAGTTCCTGCGCGACATCGGCAAGCACCTGACGGTCAACTATATGGCCGCGAAAGACTCCGTCAAAAGCCGCTGGGACCAGGGCATATCGTTCTCCGAGTTCAGCTACCAGCTGCTGCAGTCGTTCGACTACTACCACCTCTATACAAATAAAGAGTGCGTCCTGCAGCTCGGCGGGTCGGACCAGTGGGGCAATATCACGAGCGGTATGGAGTTCATACGGCGCAAGGCCGGCGGCGAGGCTTTCGGGATGACCTGCCCGCTGCTCAAACGCTCCGACGGCAAGAAGTTCGGCAAGTCGGAGGGCGGGGAGAGCGTTTGGCTGGATCCGAAAATGACAAGCCCGTACAAATTCTACCAATACTGGCTTAACTGTACGGACGAAGACGCGCCTAAGCTATTGAGATTCTTCACGTTAATGAGCAGGGACGAGATATCCGCCCTCGAAACGCAGCACGCCGCCGCGCCGCACGAAAGATTGATGCAACACGCGCTGGCAAAAGACGTTACGACGCGCGTGCACTCGGCGGAGGAGTGCCAGAAAGCCATAGACGCTTCGGAAATACTGTTCGGCAAGGGCTCTACCGAAACGCTTAAGTCGTTGTCGGAAGAGGACTTTCTGATGATTTTCGACGGCGTGCCGCAGAGCAGGGTCTCATTGGCGGAGATTGAAAAAGGGGCGCAAGTCATTGATTTGGTTGCGGAAAAGTGCAAATTGTTCCCGTCCAAAGGCGAAGCGCGGCGTATGATAACACAGGGCGGGCTTTCTGTTAATAAGATGAAGATAGACGATCCCGCGCATATTATAGATTCGCGTATGTTGTTAAACGGCAAGTACTTGCTGTTTCAGAAGGGGAAAAAGAGCTATTTTATTATCAGCGCGGTGTGATGTCAGTATATTGATGAATTAATGTTAATTATATGGTTTTGTTGGCGATACGGTACGGGGAAGCCCTATATGGTTGATTTGATAAATAAGGGTCAACCCTTTGATTTCATTGATAATACCTTGTACGGGCGACCGTCCCCGGTCGCCCGTTATCTCTGAATATTACGTTATAAGGAGGACAAAAATGTCACTAACCGTCGAAGAGAAAGGCCTCATAGAGGAGGCCCTCTCGCTTTACATCCAGCTGGCCGCCCAGCAGTACCCCCAGCAGCATATCCAGAAGATCGCTATGGCGGCGCAGGGCATAATAAACAAGCTCGACAGCCTCGGTACAGGCTCCGGCGCCGCAGATGGCCCCGGAAGGGCCTTAAACAAGCCCTCAGGCATCTCGGACGAGTGGTTCGAGAAAGTTTGCCACACCTGCGAGAATATGGGCCCCGGAGGCTGCGAAGACAAGGTCACATTGAAGTACCCCGGCAAGTGCGACCCGATTTTGCACTACGAACGCGCTAAGTTCTTGTCAAATAAGGAGAAAGCGTAACTGGTGGGATTTAAGGGCTGTTGGAGGGGCGGGCAGGGTGAAAAACAGATAACTGTTTGATAAATATGGGGTTAGGACGTAATTATGCCGAATATTGATGACATCCGCGGGTACCTTACGGCGGCAATAGGGCGGCAGGTGTTCCCCGGATGCGCGCTGGGGTGGGTCATTGATGGTAAAACCTCAATAATCACGGCCGGAAATCACACTTATGACGTTGATTCTGAACGAGTTACGGAAACATCGCTATTTGACTGCGCCTCCGTTACCAAGTCTATACCCGTTTCCACGCTGGCCCTGTGGATGATAGATCGCGGCAAGTTGAGCATTGACAACAGGTTAATTGATTTTGTCCCCGAATACACCGGGTCGTACCGGAAAGACATCACCGTCAAACATTTATTGACGCACACGCTTGATTTTGACTTCAGGCTCTCAGAATTCAAGGACTTAGCCCCAGAGGAGCTGCTCGGTGCCATAATCAGCGTGAAGATGAAGGGCCCCCCCGGCGAGAAGTTTTGCTACGCCAACGCCACCAGCATCCTGCTCGGAATGGTGTTGGAGTCAGCAGGGGCTAAGTCATTGCAAATACTGGCGAAAGAGATTTTTTTTGATCCGCTTGAAATGCAAGATACGACGTTTTTTCCTGCTGAAAATGCCATCAAAAACTGCGTCCCGACCGAGGATGACCCCTGGCGGGGCAGGGTGATACAGGGCGAGGTGCACGACGAGAGCGCCTGGGCGCTGCGGGGAATCATGACTGCGGGGTCGGCGGGGATGTTCTCTACGGTGGGCGATCTGCTGAAGTTCGTGGGGATGCTGGTCGGCGGGGACAGCGGACGGACGACGGAAACGACCGCCCCCGCACGGTCATCATTCTTCAAACCGGAAACGGTACAAGCCATGTATACGAACCAAATACCCCATATAGACGGACAATGCACCGGGCTGGGCTGGGAACTGAATCAACCCTATATGGGGACGAACCGAACGCCCGCCACAATCGGCAAGACCGGCTTTACGGGGGCTACCGTTATCATGGATATCCCTCGAAAATCGGGCCTCGTACTGCTCTCAAATTACACCTGGCCAACGCGAAAGCCGAACCGGGACATGATAAACGAGGTCAGGGCGGGGCTTGCGGACCTGATATTTGCTTAATTTGGGGAATGCCTGTCCGCAAAATGCCTTCGCAACCCCTCCGTGGGCGTGAAATTTTTCGGGAAATATCCGTTTCTACCGAGCTGTACACCCCTCCGGGGTGCGTACAGCTACGTAATTTTCTTTAATATTCCTCTTGCATTCTAAAAATCCATTTAACTATATTTAGATATTATTGGTGATAATCAGATATTTTTAATTACTTTTGGATACTATATGCCATTATCGTCTATTATGGACATTTTTATTTAGATATAATCAGATATTTTAAACTATAACCGGCTACAATCAGCCATGATTGTCTACCGTCAACATCAACCCCAAAGGGGGACGCCATGACAGACCCGAAATCGCCAATTCCCGCGCCGGGCCCCCGCCCTGCCTCCCAAAACGCGCCCAACGCCGCCCCCGAACCCCCCACCGACCCTACCCTCTACCTTCCGGCCCTCTCAGCCGCCATAATCACCATGCTCGACGAACACGAACGCCTGACCACCACTGAGATCCGGCAAAAAACGCAGGCAAACATCCACACCATCAAAAAACACGTAAAAGAGCTTGCAGACTGGGGCCTGATCCAAAAACACGGGTCAACAAAGGGCGCGTGGTACACCAAACCGCTGAAATGACACAAAAAATACGGGCGGACCCGTATCGAATCCGCCCGCCCCAACTACACATATCACCTAATCACCAATTACGCGATCTTGACCTCTACCGGCAGCGCCTTTTTGCTCTTGGGCATCGTAAGCTCCAAAACGCCGTTGGACACCTTTGCCTCGATTTTGGCCGCGTCCACGTCTTCCGGCAGCGTTATGCTCCTCAGGAACTTGCCGCTTACGCGCTCGGCGTAGTGGTACCGGCCGCGCTTATCCTCCTTGCGCTCGCCCTCGATCCTCATCGCACCGTTCTCAATCTTAACGCTGACATTCTCCCTCGTAAGCCCTGGAATGTCAACGACCACACTGTAGTGCCCCTCCTCCTCGGCAATGTCCATCCTCGGCAGCGCCCGCTGGTAAGTTGCCCGGCCGCCCGCATCCTCAGACGGCACGGCGTCGCCGAGCATCCGGTCGAACCAGTTAGAGAACAGCGCGTGAGCGGGATTGCGGAAAACTAATGTGCTCATAAGAGCCTCCTTTTATTAAGTTATAGGTTATATTGTTGACGATACATTACAGCGCCATCGTATCAACACACACAGCTCTTCTTTACTGCCAATATGCCTTTGCAAACGGCGTGCCAACGCAAAAAAACGGGGTTATTGGGGGATTTTGGAGAACAGACGTTTATCATTGAAACGAACCGGTGTTTCACGGTGTTCTATTTTTGGGCGTATGCGGAGGTGGCAGGGCAGGTTTAAAAATAAAAATTTGGGGACTTTTTTGTTTCAAGTATTGACTTTTTGATCGGATTATAGTAAATTATCAATATTGGAGAATGGCATTATGGATACGGTACTGACCCTGAGCATCAATCAAAATATAGCCGATAACGCGGCGGATTATGCGACACGCGCCCAAAAAACGCTCTCGCAAGTGGTTGAGGAGTATCTGGCCTCAATATCAGAGAGCCGCAATACTGCCGACAAACCGTTAGGCCCTATAACTACCCGGTTGGCAGGAATTATAAATTTGAACAAAGATGTTGACCACAAGAACTTGCTGGCAAACGCCTTGATGGAGAAATACCTTTGAGAAACATCTTTTTTGATGCCGATGTAATCTTAGATATTTCAATCGCACGAGAAAATGACATCAAAGATTCGGTAAAAATAATAAATCTTGTGGAAAATGGCCTATACAAAGGTTATACCTCGTCCGTAATTTTTACAAACATCTACTATATCCAAAGAAAAATTATCGGCCACAAGGCCGCTATTGCGTTTTTAACAGATTTAAGAAAACTGCTGACGATACTGAATGTAGATGATTCTATAACGAAAAACGCTTTAGAATCTCAATTTAGCGACTTCGAAGATGCCGTTCAGCACTTCACGGCGGCAGCAAACAATATGGATTGCATAATAACCCGAAACCTAAATGATTACAAGGCTTCATCAATTCCGGTATATACGCCAACTCAGTTTTTGAAAACAATCTACTAAAAGTACGTTATGAAACCAAAAACCATAGTTACCCTAAAGTTATATAGGAGAAAATATGGAACGTCAATACCGACATATCAACGTCATATTTAACGTGATTTTATCATTGTGCATAAGCGGCATTGTTTTAGGGTGTGCTCATTCTAATATTAAAACAGATGGTACGCCTCAACATGAAACGTCTCTTGAAGAAGGATTTGATTGCTCTATTGCTGAAGAAGTAATACTGCCGACTGTGACTGTATATTTTGAGCCTTGGTTATGTGATGCCGATACTCTTATTATTGAAGATATGAATTTGCGTATTAAAAGAGATAGCAGCGAAGTACTGGCGATTGGCTGTTCGGACGGTAGACGTGCTTGGCAAATACCGCTAATTGATACTACAGACTATTTGTCTGTCATTTGCAGCGGAGACATTTTATGGTGGGTAAAAAGAACAGGTAATCCTAATAATTCTGATGGTAATACTTATTATAAACCTATAATTGATAGCGCTTCCTGGCAAAAAATAGTAAATATGTCGTTGGATTTTGAAAACAGCTCGGCCAGCTCTACGTGGAATGTTCGACCGCACTTTTTAAGGTTGGATGGTTGGAGACTTGTAAGCGGGGAAGAGGTTGCGGCAGATACTAACATCTTAACGGAAGTTGATACTAACATATCAACGGAAACTGCAACGGTTATGACAAACGCCGGCCCGCTTGAGGTATTAACGATTGGCGGTAAGATGTGGTTGAAGAAAAACCTCGATATCGCAACCGACAATTCCTGGTGCTATCGTAATAACCCTGATATGTGCGCCAAATACGGCAGGCTATATAATTGGGAGGCAGCGGTGAAGGCTTGTGAAAGCCTTGGAGACGGGTGGCGTTTGCCCGGTGCTGCCGACTGGGATACGTTGGTTAAGGCCGTGGGCGATTGGAAAACAGTCGGTACAAAATTGAAATCAAAAACCGATTGGAAATTAGACGATAAGGAAAATACTCCTGTTGGCACAGACGTCTTCGGCTTTTCGGCACTGCCCGCCGGCTACCGCCCCGTACATAATAGTTACGGGCATGTCGGTGACTGCGGCTACTGGTGGAGTTCCACAAAGACACTCGATCATAATAATCTTAATATGGCGTATTTTCAGATTATGTGTTACAATCGCGAATACACAAGTTTGAGTTTTTTACATTATATTTCTTATGGATTCTCGGTTCGCTGTATGCGCGATTAACGCTGCGCGTTGGCGGTGGAGATTGGAAGTGTCCCAAATATTAATACGGCATTGAAAATATGTTATTTACAATGAAAGGGCGGTAACATGAAGTCAAAAAATTGTTTCTTATTATTGGTGTTCTCGTTTTCACACTAGTTCTCGTTTTTGCACTGAAAGTGTGCGTGATAACAAGAGACGGATTTGGCCAAATCTACTTTTACTATTTGGCAGGAAGAGATGAAGATGGTGTTTGGGGTCATAGGAGGTTAGACATAAGCCTAAAACATTCACTTGCTAAATTTTCAAAACTTAAAAGTGGGATGAAATTTGAAGAAATCCTTGAATTAATGGGGAAACCATCTGCATCGTATACCTCAGAGAATATATATAAAATAGATAAAGGTTGGGGTCTTAGTTTATCAGGCTGGGAACGATATATAGTGGATGGTCTCAATAATCGAAGATTTAAATTGGAAGACGATGAGTACAGCCCCCCCTCGTCATATCTAAGTGCCGCTGTCCAAACCGATGGTCGCGATGACAGACCAAAACATTCGCTTGCTAAATTTTCAAGAATTAAAATTGGGATGAGCCCTGCCGAAACCGTTAAATTAGCGGGAAAACCGACAAATTCACTTGACTCAAGTTTTATATGGCACCGGTATAAAATAGATACCGGCTGGTATATCGATTTACATTTTTTCAATGAGCAATTAAGCGATATGTCTATAGTAGATTATCCCAATAACCGTGTATTTGAATTAAAACAAGATGAATACATTACCACCCTCCCTTGTCCAAATGCCGTTGCCCAAGCCGGTAACAGCAGCGGTACCGGCACCTTCACAGACATCCGCGACGGCAAGACCTACCGCACTGTGAAAATCGGGAAGCTGACGTGGATGGCGGAGAATCTTATTTTTGTAACGGATAGTTCATCCTGTTACGATAACGCAGATTCCAACTGTACCAAATACGGCCAACTCTATAATTGGTATGACGCAATGATTGCTTGTCCTGCGGGGTGGCATTTGTCGAGTGATGACGACTGGGTTAGTTCGGCTCTGGCGGTCGCCGGTAAGTGCAATGGAAGAGTCCATTGGAAAATTGCTGGGTTAAAACTTAAATCAACCGAGTGGAAAAATCATGACGGTACCGATGATGTTGGTTTTTCGGCCTTGCCCGGCGGCTATCGATTTGGCCCCTTCACACGTAGCTTGGTTGTCAACTTTTCAGGCAGCGGCTACTCCGGCAGTTGGTGGAGCGCCAGAGAGAGTGATAAGAGCGATACCACACGCGCGGGAAACTGGTACATGTCCAGCGGCGATTTGGGCAGGAGCAGCGACTACAAGTGGGGTATGCGCAGCATGCGCTGCGTCCGTGAGTAGGCGCGGCGGCTGTTTTTTGGGATCGGACCGGTTTAAAAATAATTTTTCTTGGATTTGGGCCTACTTGTAATATATATTAAAAATGGCATTGAAAATATGTTATTTGCCATGAAAGGAAGGTAAAATGAAGTCAAAAAAAAGGGTTCATATTATTATTGGTATTATTATTGCTATTCCCGTTATCACGCTGGCACTCGCGTTCGCGTTAAAGATATGTTATATAGAAATAGATGGTTTTGGCCAAATCGAATTTTGGCATTTGATAAACAAAGATGAATATCAAAGGTTGTACATAAAAAAACATTCACTTGCCAAATTTTCAAAACTTAAAATTGGTA
>Ga0209755_10008661_pt1 | contig 10847 bp, 8 predicted proteins | sample TergutCo191P1_FD_187301 | JGI IMG/M metagenome (GOLD analysis project Ga0209755, IMG submission 187301) | Cornitermes sp. P1 segment gut microbial communities from Petit-Saut dam, French Guiana - Co191P1 (SPAdes) (version 2) | ecosystem: Host-associated > Arthropoda: Insects > Digestive system >... | reverse complement strand
TCAAATTCCATTAACTAAGAATCCTGCATTCAATATGAACTGATCAGGTAGTCATCAATACCAATGGGCTTTAAAAACACACACAAGAAGTAGCTGAAACATTATACAACCAAATTTGTGCACCTTGATGAAATAAATATTATAAATTCTTTTCATTAAATATTACTGGTAATACTTTAAAGGCAGCCAGGATAGCGTAGTTGGTATGTAACTCGCTATGGGCTGGACGGTCTGGGTTCAAACCCTGGTGGGGAAAGAGATTTTCCCTACCTGTCTAGATTGGCCCCAAGGCCCACCCAGCCTCCTGTACAATAGATGATGGGTGTCTTTACTTGGGTAACAGGGCTGGGGCATGGCATTAATCACCCATCCCATCTAGTGCTAAAGTTAAAGAAGGTGTAGAGCTATACCTCTACTCCCCCTCTTGACCTTCATGGCCTGTTAAGGGGCAAACTTTACCTTCCTTTTTCTTTTCCAACAGACACTTGAAGACAACTCTCTCACAATCCTCTTCTTATGTCAAATCAGTTTACAAGCTGTATACAATGAATATGACATCACTGCACCTACTGGACTATGCTTGCATGCTACATTTAGCAATTTCTGTTACAGTGTGGTGCAGGGCAGGCACAAGACACGAGTGGCATGTAAGAAGCTAAACATATACATATATAAGGTACTTTCAAACCATTACATTCTGTCAGTGGAACAAAATTTAGCCACATTATCCAATCCTCAGGGTGGCCCAAAATTCACTTAACTTATCAGTAAAATGTACAATAATATACAATTTATAAAGCTTTATTACTTACACATATCGTACATGCATTGAACTGGAGTTACTGAATTAGAAACACAGTCTGCAGCCAACTCACAGGTTTAAACCCCAATATACCTACTAAAATTTTTTTTTGGGGGGGTGGGGGAGGTTAGCTGATTTGTGGGCCATTCTGTATCACAAATAACTCCAAGCAGGACTCAAGACCCATCACACAGTGTTGGAACTCACAGTTACTCTCTACACCTAACCACTCTGCACTTCAGCATCACAGAATTCTACATTTAACCCTGTTGTACTGTGGTATTTCAAATCTGACCACCCCAAGCTATTAACAATGACAAACTGCAAAAATCTAGGTTAGAATACCAATTCATGCGAACATAGTACCACAACAGACCACTGACCTTGTGAGTTTGACAGAACATGTGTTCTTCCTTCCCTTTCACCTGCCTTATCAGCATCTGTCATTCGTGACTGATCCAAATGTCTCTTGGCTGAATAAAAACTGTGTATCTTGTCAGTGTACTTGGAGTTATTCCGTCCAAGGCACTGTTCTTGAGTGCAGAATTCTGGTCAGAAAGATTAAGAAATTTAATTATTTTGTCACATAAACTGTTCTAATATTTCATGAACAATAAAAATGTTACATTCTATAACACGTCACAGACAGTAAAAAAAAGTTACATTCCATAACACTTCACTTACAGTGAAAACGTTACATTCTGTAATACTTCTCCAGCAGTAAAACTGTTGCATTCAATAACACTTCCCCAACAGTAAAAATGTCACATTGTATAATACTTCCCCAACAGTAAAAATGTTACATTCTATAATACTTCCCAACAGTAGAAATGTTACATTCTATAATACTTCCCCAGTAGTGAAATTGTTATATTCTATAATACTTTCCCAGCAGTAAAAATGTTAAATTCTATAATACATCCCCAGCAGTGAAACTGTTACATTCTATAATACTTCCCAACACTAAAGATGTTACATTCTGTAAAATTTTCCCAACAGTAAAATTGTTACATTCTATAATACTTCCCCAACAGTAAAAATGTTACATTCTATAATACTTCCCCAACAGTAAAAAATTTTACATTCCAGTATACTTCCCCAACAGTAAAAATGTTACAGTATATAAAACTTACCCAACATTAGAAATGTTACATTCTACAATACTTACCCAGCAGTAAAAATTTTACATTCTATAATACTTTTCCGACAGTCAATATGTTCTATAATACTTCAAAGAGGATAAAAATTTAATATACAAACAAGGTTCAACAAGTAAGGTTCCATGGATCGTAATTAAACAAGAAGCCATAACAGCAATAAATGTAGCTCCCATAACCCATAAGCACATTAACTCCTACATTCACAGCCATTCACAAATAACCATTTCTGCTTGCTCAACATTATGGAACTGACGCCCCACATGTTGCTTCAGCAGCATGTCACAAAAAGGAGCACAGTCTGGCAATGGCTGAACATCGATGATCATGACTGCACTAATTGGCCCAGCATATCATAACAAAAATTGCATACAGGAACTAACACTGGAAGACAGATAAGTCCCAACTGGAACCTGAAAAGTCTCCCAAAATCTGTGCATCTGGTGAAAAGCATGTGTATATCCTCCTCCACAAAATAAAGCAAACTGTTTGCTGCACATATTATAAAACAAATTATTCAAAATCCAGTAACTAACACGTGATGCACTCTACTTCAAACTACAGAGTAACGAAACTCCAAATTATCTGCATTAAAAAGTTAGTAAGTCATACCATATCCAATGACATGTGAAAATTACTTCAAAGTTGTATAGTATTTTGAATTAGCCAACCTCAAATGTTTAATGTTTCAGTAGTGTGTGATGTGAACATCGCATATCACAGCAGATAACTCAGAGTCATACATACCTAGGATACCATGTGTCAACACAGTTGGTAAGCCTGAATCCAACAACTGGTGAATGGCTGGGGGAGACTGACATGCCATTGCTACTGTCATCAGCTGGCATTCACTTAAGCTCATTCTCTGGAGGTCCTGGATCATCAGATGATTGTACCATTCACCTCTATCATTACTCTGTTCATTTCCGATTGCCTGCTCTTTTGAGTCATCTGAGATTGAAGCATACAATTCATCCAATTCGTGATCTTTCCTATAAATAAAGCAGACAGAACATATCAAAGTGACAGCCATAGAGACCATACAAATTGTCATAGTGCACATAACAATACATTAATGCAACCTGTAAGTTACCTATCATCAGAGATGGACGCATTGTGATGTGTTGCCAAGTTGGGTACCAACACACCCATACGCTGGAGCAGTGTTGGAAAGAGAGCTGGTTTTATATAACACATTGAACAGAGCAATGTGTCAACAGCTCTTTTCAGAGCTGAGTGAGCTGGCAGAATTAATGTCCATTTGTACAAAATGCTAGAAAAGAACAAAATTACCTTTTAAGTATGTTTTATTTAATGCAGTGTGTCCCACTCACTATTGCACCCGGCATTTCTTTAATAACTTACGATGTCGCAACAATTAGGTGCAATACAGACACACACTACAGACACATTCCTCTTCATTTCTCACGCAACGAATGTACTCCTGTTCAAATTTTATTGCAATATCTTCATTGGTGTTACAACTATTAAATAAAATGCCAGGTTCGGTAGCGAGTGGGACACACTGTAACACTGTTAGCTGCTAAGACTGTATAGTGTCAGTGACAGATCCACAAATAGGTACGGAACATTGGTGGAATGATACTGACAGGGGAAAATAAGTACTGGGAGAAAAACATTATACAGTGTCAGTGGTAGATGGATGAATGAATGAGTATGGAGCATTTGTGGAATATACTGACAGGGGAAATTGATGTACTGGGAGAAAAACATTATACAGCGTGGGTGGTAGATGGATGAATGAATGAGTATGGAGCATTTGTGGAATATACTGACAGGGGAAATTGATGTACTGGGAGAAAAACATTATACAGCGTGGGTGGTAGATGAATGAATGAGTATGGAGCATTGGTGGAATGATACTGACAGGGGAAAATAAGTACTGGGAGATAAACATTATACAGTGTCAGTGGTAGACGAATGAATGAGTATGGAGCATTGGTGGAATGATACTGACAGGGGAAAATAAGTACTGGGAGATAAACATTATACAGAGTCAGTGGTAGATGAATGAATGAGTATGGAGCATTGGTGAAATGATACTGACAGGGGAAACTGAAGTGCTGGGAGAAAAACCTTACACAGCATGGGTGGTAGATGAATGAATGAGTATGGAGCATTTGTGGAATGATACTAACAAGAGAAATTGACGTACTGGGAGAAAAACATTATACAACGTGGGTAGTAGGTGAATGAATGAGTATGGAGCATTGGTGGAATGATACTGATGGGGGAAAATAAGTACTGGGAAAAAACCATTAAATAGTGTCAGTGGTAGATGAATGAATGAGTATGGAGCATTTGTGGAATGATACTGACAAGGAAAATTGATGTACTGGGAGAAAAATATTATACAGCGTGGGTGGTAGGTGAATGAATGATTATGGAGCATTGGTGGAATGATACTGACAAGGGAAAATAAGTACTGGGAGAAAAACACTATACAGTGTCAGTGGTAGATGAATGAATGCTTATGGAGCATTGGTGGAATGATAACTGACAGGGTAAAGTGAAGTACTGGAAGAAAAACATTATACAGAAGTGGTGGAAGATGAATGAATGAGTATGGAGCATTAGTGGAATGATACTAACAGGGGAAATTGACGTACTGGGAGAAAAAGAGGGGGCCAAAGGAGCAGTACATGGCCTCAGGAGTGCACACTCTGCTGGTGAGTGTGTACTACTAAAACCTGAGAAACACCATTTATTCCTGCTGAGTCCAACGCATGCATGTCCACGTCATGGCCCCTGGGCAACGTCCTCGGACGGCTAAGTCATGTAAGGGCAGAACGCGGGTTCCCGACGCGTTAATCAAGACATACCAGCTAAGGGAGACCACCCCGACAGAAAATCCTTGGTCCTCCAAGGTAGTGGGGGTTGAGCGCAGGGCCAGGAACCCACCCTTGAAAAATCATATCGCTAAAAAATCTCAATGGAAGGAAAATTCAGGATTGATTAAAATATGCAGACCACAGCATGTATTACGGAATAAGATTGATAACTTGTATACAAGAACATGGAATGTCATGACCCTGCTAAAACCTGGGAAATTGCAAGAACTGGTAGAAGAAATAGCTAAAACCCAAATTGAAATACTAGCGTTACAGGAAGTAAGATGGCCGGGTAAAGGACAGATAAACAAAAAAGACTATCTATTCTACTACAGTGGGACTAAGGAGAAAACAGGCCAAGCAGGCACAGGTTTCCTACTCATGAAGAAAATACAAAAATATATAATTAACTTTGAACTACATAACGAATGTTTATGTAAACTAAGAGTAAAAGGGAAATACAGCAACATAACACTGATAAATGCATACGCACCCATGGAAGATAAAACAGAGGAAATATAGGAACAGTTTTATGATGATTTACAATATATGGTCGATAAGGTCCCAAAGAGTGACCTAATAATCATATTGGGTTATGTAAATGCAAAACTTGAGAAAGAACCAGCATACCAGAAAATAACTGGTAAACATACACTACATGAAGTAACCAACAGAAATGGAGAACTCTTATGCGATTTTGCAGCAGCCAATAATATGATAGTCATGAGTACACAATTCCAGCACAAGCAGATACATAAAAGAACCTGGAGATCCCCAGATAATAACAGTATAAATCAGACTGACCACGTTTTAGTAAACCAAAACAAGAAAGAAGCAACAGAAGATGCACAATCCCTGCGAGGCACCAACATCAACTCTGATCATTATCTGCTGAAAATAACTCTAAAACAAAAGTTACCAAACATACATAAAAAGAAACTGATCCAACTAACAAAATGGAACAGAACAAATATACAAGATGCTAGTAAACTCAAACAATATAGAACATCACTGCACAACAAACTGAAAAACACACCAGATACAAATAACATCAATGAAGAATGGGAAAGAATGAAAAAAGCAATAACAGACGCAGCAAATGAAGTTATACGATCACACAGCAGAACCCAAAGAAATGAATGGTGGGATGAAGAGTGCAGACAGCAAATAAAAAAGAAAAATTAAGCAAGATCTAATGGCTCCAACAAAAAACAAGAGCAAGCCAAGAAACATATAAGAAGTTCAGAATAGTCCTGATTAGACGGAAGAAAAAGGCATGGATGTATAACAAAATACTACAAATAGAACATAATCGCAAAAGAAACGATGCAAGGAAATTCTTCCAAGAAATAAAAACCTTTAAACCCCAACAATCAATTTTACCTACAATTTGTAAGGACACTAGTGGCAACATAATCTCACAAACTGATGAAGTGCTGACAAGATGGAAAGAATATTTCCAAAATTGCCCCACCAACATATAATGAAATCTGTACGATAATCAACAAACTGAAAACAAACAAAGCTGTAGGAACAGACAACATAATAAGGGAACTAATTAAACATGGTGGAAGAACCCTGAGGCAGAAAATACACAAACTAATCTGCAACATCTGGAATTCAAAAAACTCTCCCAGCCCAATGGAATGAAGGAATTATTTGCCCCATTTATAAAAAAGGCGACAGGTTGAACTGAAACAACTACAGGCCAATAATGCTATTAAATATAGCCCATAAGATATATGCAATTCTGCTAAATAACCAAAATAAAATGAAAAAAATAAAAAAATCCAGTGGCGCTACTACCCTACAGGGCCTTGGCCGACAGAGCGGCCGCCGCCGGTCAGCGAAGCTAGTGCCAACTTTTTGCGGATAGAGGGGTGTCACGTGGTCAGCGCAATGGATCCCCACAGCCGTTAATCTCTGTTTACCGAACCTGGATTGGTACTTATTTTATTCAAGTAGCTCCTCAATTGACCTCACGAGGCTCACGAGGCTGAGTGCACCCCGTTCCAGACCCACTGCCACTCAGAAAATCTGGTATCGCCGGGAATCGAACCCGAGACTTCTGTATCTGTAGCCAGAAACCCTGACCACTAGACCACAGTCCGAAATAATAGAAAATAAACTAGGAGATTTTCAAATGGGTTTCAGACCAAACAGATCTACTATTGATAACATCTTCATGGTACGACAAATCTTCGAAAAGTGTTACGAATACAACATAGAACTACACAATATATTTGTAGATTACTCTCAAGCATTTGACTCTTGTAAACAGGAACAAAACTGTAGAATGCCTAATCAAATACGAAGTACCAAAAAAATTAATAAAACTAATTGGACTCACCCTCAACAACTTAATTGCAAAAGTAAAGATAGGTAATCAGTTCACAAACAAATTTAGAATCATCTCTGGGGTCAAGCAAAGGGAATCCCTGTCCGCAACCCTATTCAGTATTGTTATTGATAATGTAATAAAACAGCTAGATCTAAAAGGAAACATATCTACACGCATTAAACAATGTTCTGCCCATGCCGATGACATACTACTAACCATAAGAACGATGTATGCTCTCGAAGATACCTTCTGAAAACTAAAAGAAATATCAACACAGGTTGGGATGACCATAAACGAACACAAAATGAAATACCTAGGAAGTACAAAGAAGCAGCATAAGACGGATGGAACTGACATCACCCAAACCCACCTAGAACAGGTAAAATCATTTAAATATTTAGGATCAATTGTGAACGGAAATAACTCAATTGAGGAAGAAATAAAGGAAAGAATTTCCCTCGGAAACAAGGCATTTTATGCAAATCAAGACCTATTTAAAAGTAAACTACTGACCAAGAATTCCAAGCTACGGATGTATAAAACATTAGTGAGACCAGTGGTAACATATGCCTGTGAAACGTGGGTAATAAAAGAAAACATAAAACCCAAACTAACGGTATTTGAGAGGAAGGTTCTAAGAAGAATCTATGGACCCACTAAAGAAAGGATGGCACATGGCAGATTAAATCGAATGAAGAACTAAACCAACTGACTGGTAATAAAAACATCATAAACCATATGAAAGCACAAAGATTAGCTTGGTTTGGACATGTACATCGTATGCCAGATAACAGCATGGTAAAAAAAGTATACGAGTGGTCACCCGCACTAAAAAGATCGCTAGGTAGACCAAAAAATAGATGGGAGGATGATGTAAAGAGCGACATAACAAGGACGAAAATAACAAACTGGAAGGACTGCATCAGAGACCAGACCAAATGGAAGACACTCGTTGAGAAGGCCAAAACTTCTCGGAAGTTGTAGCGCCTCAGAAAGAAGAAGAAGAAGAAGGGAGAAAAACATTATACATCGTGCATGGTAGCTGAATGAATTAATGAACGAATGAGTAAGGAGCAATGGTGGAATGATACTGACAGGGGAATTGAAGTACTGGGAGAAAAACACTATACATTGTCAGTGGTAGATGAATGAATATGTAGCATTAGTGGAATAATACTGACAGGGTAAAGTGAAGTACTAGGAGAAGAACATTATACAGCGTCGGTGGTAGGTGAGTGAATGAGTATGTAGCACTGGTGGAATGATACTGACAAGGTAAAGTGAAGTACCGGGAGAAGAACATTATACAGCATAAGTTATAGATGAATGAATGAGTATGGCGCATTGGTCAAATGATACCAACAGGGGAAACTGAAGTATTGGGCATGAGCCCAAACCTCCACACTGACAGGCAAGTGACTGACTGCCTCAGCCATGTCACAACCAAGTTACCTACTATTCACATGTAGCAACATTAATTCTAGATTACACTGAAGAGACAAACAGTGTTTCCTGTAAGAGTCATTATTCTTTATGTAGTTTAGAAATGACTGCCAATAAAAATTTCACTGACAATCTTTGGAACCTGAGCGTTCCTTTTCTGTTCATTTTGATTGATCAGTAGTTTCTTTTCACATGTAACTTAGAGGAAATAGGATCTCCTAAAAAAAGTGACACTCACGTAAGATGCCTTTGTAAGCAGTTTTCCTGCCAAAGACATCATGATAAAAAAGCACCAAAGCACTAAAATTATCCCATGTGATTAACATATACCTTACCATTTTGAAACATCCCACATTAAGAAAATTTTCTGCTGAAGAAGCATGAAAAGTTCATCACAAACAAATTTTTCACCCAATTATTGCATATTCTATATCAAAATCTTAAATAATTTGCTCAAGTTTCCATTTTTCCAATCCGTTCCCAACAGACTGCACTCAGCCAAGCAGGAAGATGAATCAAGTCCTCATCCTCCCTACAGTCCAGATTTAGCACCTTCTGCCTTCCATCTTTTTGGGCTCCTAAAGGATACACTATGAGGGCGCTAACTGGCAGACAATGATAAGCTGAAGCACAGCTGCAACACTACAGCAAAGAGTTTTATGTGAACAGCAGTCAGAACCTCACACAAAGGTACAGAAAGAGCGTTGATAATGAAGAAGACTGACTTTATGGTAACTGTAATCAAAATTAGAATTTCTGGGGGAAAAAATATCAGATATTTGCTTTCATACTGCCCCACATAAGATGGTCAGCAGCGATACTCACAATATATCAAGACACTAGTGCAAACAACTAGTGCAATAGAGTAAGATGATCAGCAGAGATACTTATAAAAAAAACAGCTTTTTCACATGCATCATGTTGCAGTAACAACGAATTCCAACCAATTAGCTTCATGGAATGAAATCCCTGTTGAGAAAAAAATCAAAGCACAGTTAGTCAAAAAAATACCTAAAACTGTCCAGGAGACCCCAAGCTACTCTGTGTTAATAACCTGACAGCAGACTCAGAGTTATTTCAATTCCTTTAATAATACATTCCAAAGTAGTCTCATCTCTTCTGGTTTAAAGACAATAAATTCTTAATGTATGTATTTGCCGCCGCCGCCGCCTCCACCGCCACCACCACCACCACCACCACCAGCTCTACAACCCTGGGTGGGCCTTGACCTCCTCAAGCAAATGTCACCAGCATCCTCTATCCTGGGTATCCACCTGCCAACTACAACCCAGTTTCCTTGTGTCTTCCTCCACGCTCTCAATCCATCTTGATTTCAGTTGACCACATCCTCAGTTACCTCCAGGGTTTGTCCACATTATGTTTTTAGGTAATTCGTTTTCATCCATTCACACAACATGGCCCGCCCACCTCAGTCTACTGAATTTGATTACATTAACTATGTTTGGCTCCATGTAAAGCTCTCTGCAGTTCTATATTGTACCTCTTCCACAAATGCCCTCCCTCACATATCGGACCAAATATTCTGCAAATGATTTTCCTTTTGAAGGTACTCAGTCTTCTTTCATCATTTTTTGTCATAATCCAGGTTTCTGAGGCGTATGTAGGTACTGCCCTCACAAGTGTTTTATACAGGGTCCACCAGTGAAACCTGACGTTTTTTGAACAGCTAGTATATGAAGGTGGAGCATCCAGTTGCCATGGGAGGGGTAGCATTGGAAGCATTAGGTTTTGCAGTTTCAGTTGCCATGGAGCAGTGAGGCCCTCAACACCGTGCGTTTGTCGTGGAGACGTTTTTTAAAAATGGCGAATCAGTAACCGTCACACAGAGGAAGTTTCGTCTGCATTTTAATATTGCACGTCACGGGAGGATTCCGTCATGAAACATGATACTTCTTTGGGTGCACAACTTCCGTACCACTGCCTCTGCAATGAAGAAGAAACAAGGTGGGTCTGCACGAACGGTCAGAACTCTGGAAAACGTTGAGGCCGTGCGGGATGCTGTTGAGCAGAGCCCACGTCGATCTGCAGTACGCCATGCACAAGCTCAGAGGTTGTCTGACACTACTGTTAAGTGAATTTTACACCAAGATTTGAAGAGTTGAATCAACAAGATTTTGGCAGGAGAACAACTTTCGCCGAGACCATGTTGCAGATATTTGAGGAAGATCCCGAACTCGTGATTTTGACAAGTGATGAAGCGCACTTCCATCTTAACAAAGTGTGAACAAACA
>Ga0209755_10008660_pt1 | contig 10847 bp, 10 predicted proteins | sample TergutCo191P1_FD_187301 | JGI IMG/M metagenome (GOLD analysis project Ga0209755, IMG submission 187301) | Cornitermes sp. P1 segment gut microbial communities from Petit-Saut dam, French Guiana - Co191P1 (SPAdes) (version 2) | ecosystem: Host-associated > Arthropoda: Insects > Digestive system... | reverse complement strand
ACTTCGCATAACAAACGGTAACTGCTTCGCCGCCTTACGGCGGCTCGGGTTCCGCAAAACCGCAGTCGGCACTTCGTGCCTTTGTGCGGTTTCGCTCCACCACATTTTGCGGTTGCTGGCCTTTGCTTCGCAAAGCCCTTCTTCGCAACCGCAAAACGTCAGTTATCTAGAACGATATCTGCGCATTAGAAGTGGTGCGAATTCCCGTGAACGCCAGAGACCTCGAAACCGATTGGATCCCGGGTGCAACAGCCCATTATATATCGGTTGTCATGGGGTGTCGGGAACCAATCAACCGTTCGGAAAAGACCCTCGAATTGAATTGTTCGCCCCATATGTTCCCTGGCGTTTATGAAAACATCGGTAACCTGGGTGCGAAAAAAAGTATCGCTGATTACAAGGGTATTGTCATTTTCCCCGTTTGAAGTGCAGGCCGTCAGGATTAAAATGAGCGAAAATATTGTTGCTGTTCTTTTCGTAAAATTCATCATAACTGCAAAAACAAGGCCAACAAAATGGATTAACACTGTTTTACCCTTTGCCAGCCTGAATTACCACATCCCAGCCCACCGCCGCACAGCGGTCATAAAGCTGCCTGGGCGTCGCCTTGTCCAAGTAAACCCGCTCGGTACTCGTCTTTTTAGAGGGAAAGGCCGCGAGCAGCCGCCGAAAAGCCGTCCCGTCCGCCCGCCCCGAGCTAATCCAACGCTGCACCGTCTGAAAGCTTACCCCGGCATGACGCGCCAGACTTTCGCTTGTTTCCCCAGGAAAAGCGTCCTTTATGCCACGGACAACCACACCGGCGTTCGTGCAAACCTCCCTGATGTCGGTTTCCGTGAATTCCGCGCCCCATCCTTCCGCCATTGAAACCTCCGTAATCCCCTGCATATGGGTATAATATGCATATTATAGAACATATCGCTGCCGGTCAAGCGAAAAAAAATCTAATGGCCCTTGACATCATCTATAGTATATGTATATAATGTATTATATGCCATGCTGGAGCAAGGGGAGGAGTAAATGCCAGAGATACAGGATGATTTGAAGATGAGCGGATGCGATTTTGAGGCCATGCCGAAAGGCGAAGCGGAACAGCCTGACCTTGAAACCGAGCCTTTTTACAGTAAAATCGGCGATGTTCTTGTGCGTACCATCGATAGGATCGAGAAAACAGACAAAACCAAGCAAGTGTTGCTGGGGATCACAACTGGCTTTGACGAGCTTGATACGCTTACCGCCGGCTTTCAGCCTCTCGATCTCGTCATAATCGGTTCCCGTCCTTCCGTTGGAAAAACCACCCTTGCCCTGAATATGGCCGCCCATATCGCCTTTAGGGAGCGTCGCCGCGTAGCGTTTTTCTCGTTGGAAATGTCGGGCACCGCCCTTGCCCAACGCCTTATTTCCAGCGAGGCGTTAGTGGAGGGCGAGAAAATGCGGAAGGGTTTATTGACTGCGGACGAACTCGGAAAAATCAGGGGCGTAGCCGAGATGATGGCCGATACCCCGCTCTTTATTGTTCACAAGCCACCCATAAGATTATTTGAGTTAAAATCAATAGCTCGCAAGCTCCGTTCCCGAGAGGATGTCGAGATAATCTTTATCGACTACTTTGGTCTCATCGCCCATGAAGACAGAACGATGTCTTACTACGAACAGATGTCGGAAATTTCCCACACCCTCAAATGTCTTGCCGTGGAACTGAATATCCCCATCGTGGTTCTATGTCAGCTCAACCGGGAAATGGAGCATTCGGGGCATAACCAGCCGCTCACCCTTGCGAACACTAGGGGTTCCGGTTACTTGGAGGAGGATGCGGATCTGGTGATGTTCCTGCACAAAAAGCCGCCGCTTGGGAACGGGAAGGACGAAGTCGCGAAGGAGGTTCCAACGGAGCTTGTCGTCGCCAAGCACAGGAACGGCCTCACCGGGAAAGTGGAGCTTTTATTGCAACCAAAATACAGGCGGTTCGTTCCGCTTAGGCAAGGGGGATTGTCATGAAACTAATGTCAGGGATGCAAGAACAGTTTGAGGCCGGGAAACCTTTGGAGATGAATCCCATAGGCGTTCTGTTGCCGGAATCTTTCGAGGAGGCGCGCCTTCTCTGTTCCGTTGTTCCTCGTTTTGTGGATGTAGCGTCATCCGTTTTGTTGATAGATATACCCACCCTATATGAGAAAGCCTCCAATGCTGCGAGTCAGGCGGAAATGCGGGATTTGATTCTGAAAGCCGACGATCTGCTCATTAATCAGGGGAAAAGGTACACCCATGGCAGTCATAATTGGGGGCTTCGCGAGTTTTTGGATATCCCTCCCGCTGGCAATTGGGGTGACATATGTGGTAATATAGCTGATGATGACGAGATATGAAAACCAAACCGTGGTTAAGGAGACAACCGTGAAAACTAAAACAGAATTCGTTCATTTGCATGTCCATTCTGATTATTCCATCATGGACAGCAGCGCGACTGTGAGGGCTCTCGTAGATAGGGCGGAAGAACTTGGAATGAAATACCTCGCCTTGACCGATCACGCAAACATGTTCGGTGTCATGGAATTTTTCCAAACATGCAAAGAGCAGGGAAAGACCGTCCGTCCAATAATCGGCTGTGAGGTATACGTGACTCCCGGCTCCCGCTTTGAGAAAGTGGGTACGGAAAGCGAGAACAAATACCATCATCTCGTGCTTCTTGCGGAAAACCGTGAGGGCTACTTCAACTTGATCAAGCTTTGCTCCTTGGCATATACCGAGGGTTTCCATCACCGCCCCCGTGTGGACGATGAATTGTTAAAGCAATACCACAAAGGACTGATTGCTCTTTCAGGTTGTGCCCAAGGGGAAATTCCGCAACTTATTCTTGAAGGCAAAACAAAAGATGCCCAAGAAAAAGCCCGTTATTACCGCAACCTTTTTGGCGGGAATAATTTTTATCTGGAAATACAGAATCAGGGAATCACCGCCGAAGCGTTAAAAGGTGGGCTTTCTCAACAGGAACTTAACAAGACAATTGCCGACATTTCCAATAGCGCTGGCATTCCCATTGTTGCCACCAACGATGTTCACTACCTGATGCAGGAGGATGCCGCGGCCCATGAGGTGCTGGGGTGCATTAGGCAAGCAAAGCTTCTGGATGATACAAACCGAACGAGGTTTTACGGGGATCAGTTCTACCTAAAAAGCGGGGAGGAAATGGCATCCCTTTTCCCCGAATATCCCGAAGCCATTGCAAACACCGTAAGGATAGCCGAGCGCTGTGTCGCCGACATTCCAATCGTTCCGGATCACGAGTTGCATCAGCACCTCCCTGAAGTTGAAATTCCCCTAGGCTTTGCCACCGCAGACGATTATTTTCGCCACCTTGCCACTGCCGGTCTAGCCAATCGGTACCCGGCGGAAAAAGAAGCCAGCGGCGATGCGTGGAAAGAAATTCAAGACAGGCTGGAATACGAACTGGATGTAATCATTACGAGGGGTTTTACCAACTATTTTCTAATCGTGGCGGATTACGTCAACTGGGCAAGAAATAACGACATTCCCGTAGGGCCAGGCCGTGGCTCCGGTGCGGGTTCCATTGTCGCCTACGCCTTGCAAATAACAAGCATCGATCCCATCAAGTACGATTTGCTTTTCGAGCGATTTCTTAACCCGGAGCGAACAAGCGTTCCCGATTTTGACATTGATTTTGGCGATGCAGGCCGTGACGAAGTGATAAACTACGTTACCGAAAAATACGGCAGGGATCGTGTAGGGCAAATTATCATGTTTGGAACATTTGGAGCAAGGGCAGTGATCAAGGACGTAGCCCAAACTTTGGGAATCCCTATTAACGAAATGGAAAATCTAGCCGGGCTCATTTCCGCAAAACCGTGGATGACACTGAAGAAGGCATTTGCGAATGAGCCAAGGTTACGCGAACTGGAGGAAAACCCCAATTACACCGATTTGTTTACCTTTGCCCGCAAGCTGGAAGGGTTAAAATGCCGGCAGGAGCTTCATGCCTGCGGTTTGGTAATTGGCAAATCCGAGCTTAATAATATCGTTCCAGTTTTCATCGATCCGAATACCGGTGACATTGCCACCCAGTTTAGTTACCGACATTTGGAAGATTGTGGCCTTATCAAGATGGATTTCCTGGGATTAAGGACGCTGGATGTTGTCAAACACACCGAGAGGCTTATCCGTAATCGGGGGGGCGAATACGCAAATTTCGACGTGGAAAGCATTCCCGAAGACGATAAGGCAACTTTCAAAATGTTGGGCGAGGGGGAAAGCCTTGGGGTTTTTCAGTTTGAATCCAACGGCATGAAAGATATTTTGAGGCAGGCAAAACCTGACACCATGACGGATCTGATAGCCTTGAATACGCTTATTCGCCCGGCCCAAATGGAAAACATACCGCAATTTATAGAGTCCAAGAACGGAAAACGGGAAATCGTTTATCCTGACCCCTGTCTGGAGGATATACTAAAAGAAACCTATGGGGTTATCATGTATAGGGAGCAGGTAATGCGGATCATTCAACGCATAGCCGGTTACTCGCTGGGTATGGCGGATATACTTCGTCGTACAATGTCAAGGGAGGATAAAGAAACAGTTGCCCGTGAAAAAATATCTTTCCTTGAAGGAGCGGTAAAGCAAGGTTTTTTTGCGGATAAGACTGGTGATATTTTTGATATGCTGATTCCTTTTGCTAGCTTCAATTTTGACAAGAGTCATTCGGCGGCGTATACGAAGCTGGCATATCAGACGGCATACTTGAAGGCGAACTTTCCCAGTGAATTTATGGCGGCAATATGATGATAGTTTGCCAAAAACCATTGGGAGCAATGGTAAAAATGATAGTCATGGACTTGGATGGAACGTTGCTGGATCACAATGAAAATATTTCACAGTACACCTTGTCAATAATGGAAAAAAAGGAGAATAAAAATTGTAATCGCAACGGCAATTGGAGCAAAGGCAGTGATCAAGGACGTAGCCTTATGTGAACTGGAGGAAAACCCCAAGTACACCGATTTATTTGCCTTTGCCCGCAAGCTGGAAGGGTTCAAATGCCAGATAGGGCTTCATGCTTGCGGTCTGGTAATTGGGAAATTCAAACTTCATGATATCATTCCACTTGGTTGCTAAATTATGAAAGTGGGTAAAAACGAATTGCTGTTAAAAAAAATTGACATATTAGCAGTTATTGGTGACTATATCGATATTGAGCAACGAAACGGAATGTGGTGGGGGAGATGCCCTTTTCATGCTGGTGGCAAAGAAAGAACACCAGCATTAAGAATATGCACTGAATCAAAACTATATTATTGTTTTGCTTGTGAGAAATCTGGTAATGTTATTGATTTTGTAATGGAAATGGATAGAATTACAAGCCTTGAAGCAGTTAATAAATTAGCCATTAAGTATTCTGCTCACATTGATTATGGATTAAAAAATGAAGTAAGCCGATTATTAAATATCTTGATTTCAAAAATGAAAAAATGTTTAGGGTTAAAATAAGATGAAGAAACGATTGCTCGTGAAAAAATATCTTTCCTTGAAGGATTAGATATCCCTTTTGCCGGCAATTGGGAAAGCGTAACTGATGACAACGAGAGATGGGGGTAACGTAACGTAATGGAACAGAAAGAATTTGTGGACAGAGTGGCTCATGTCGTGCATAGAACCTATATATTCTCTGAAAAGCTGTGGAAAGGTATGAACAAGGAACATCGTTTGTTACTACTGGAAGAAGCCCTTGACGAGGAAAAAATAAAGCAGAAGGACATCTTGGAGTATGGACTACAGTTGGTATCGGGAAATGTACGCAATACGGATATACGCCATGGTTTAGGCAATATGATCCATGAGGAACAGGATGATGAAGAGCGAAGGATAAAAAGTATCCAAGGTAATGTAGTGGTATCTTTTCAACACAACCTCGGTAGAGACTGCTTAACAGTGCTTATGCCTGTTTTAAGGTACAATATGGACAATGAAGAGCAAAAGACATTGATGAATGTTCTTTGGGGTACAGAAGTTTTGAATGATCTCTTTAAGTACCTATGGGAGTCCCCGGTATTCCCGATATATGACCTCTTTTTCACGCAAGAGAAGCTAAAGACAATGGAACGATGCTATATGGCCGTATGTGACAACGGCCTGGCTCTTGAGTTTGTTCCGGAAGAATTCAAGACGGCGGAACTTTGTCGTGCGGCGGTGGAACAAGACGGTCGGGCACTTAAGTTTGTACCAAAAGAACTCAAGACGGCGGAACTTTGCCATGCGGCGATGGATGAAGACTTTCGGGCGCTTGAGTTTTTACCTAAAGAGCTAAGGACATCGGAATTATGCAGTAGGGCGGTAAAAGACTATGGTATCATGCTCAAGGCTGTGCCAGAAGATTTTAAGACGGCGGAACTTTGCCATTCGGCAGTGGAAGAAGACGGCCATGCACTTCAGTTTGTACCGGAAAAATTTATGTCAGAGGAACTTTGTCATAAAGCGATAGAGCAGAACAGTCAAGCACTTAGATTTGTACCGGAAGGACTAAAGACGGCGAAACTATGCCATGTGGCAGTGAAGCAAGACGGCTGTGCACTTAGGTTTGTACCGGAAGAACTCAAGACGCTAGAACTCTGCATTGAGGCGGCAAGGCAAAACGGCTGGGCGCTCTTATATGTGCCAGAAGAACTCAAAACGGTGGAGACCTGCCATGCGGCGATAGAGCAAGACGGCTGCGGTTTTGTACTTGAATATGTACCAGAAAAAATCAAGACGGGAAAACTCTGTTTTGAAGCCGTGAAGAAAAACGGCCCGGCACTTAAGTTTGTACCGGAAGAACTCATGACGGCGGAATTCTGTCTTAACGCTATAAAACTAAACGGCCGCGCATTTAAATTTGTACCAAAAGAACTGCTGACGAATGAACTGTGCCTTGAGGCAATTAAACACAGAGGCTTGGCACTTGAACGTGTGCCTAAAGAACTTAAGACGGCAGAGCTTTGCTATGCGGCGGTGGAACAAGATTTCCGAGCACTTGAGTTTGTACCCAAAGAACTCAAAACGGCGGAACTTTGTCATGCGGCGGTGAAACAAGACGTCAAGGCACTTGAGTTTGTTCCGGAGAAACTTAAGACGGCGGAACTTTATCATACGGCGATGGAACAAGATGGCTGGACACTTAAACATGTACCAAGAGAACTTAAGACAGCAGAACTTTGCCGTGTGGCAGTGAAACAAAATGGCACGGCACTTGAGTTTGTACCTGAAGAACTTAAGACGGCGGAACTTTGCCATTCGGCAATGGATGAAGACTTTCGGGCACTTGAGTTTGTTCCAGAAGAATTCAAGACGGCGGAACTTTGTTATATGGCAGTAGAAAAAACTGGCTGGGTCCTTGGGTATGTACCAGAAGAACTTAAAACGGCGGAACTTTGCCGTGTGGCAGTGAAACAAAATGGCAAGGCACTTGAATTTGTACCTGAAGAACTAAAGACGGTGGAACTTTGCCATACGGCAATGGATGAAGACTTTCGGGCACTTGAGTTTGTTCCGGAAGAATTCAAGACAGCGGAACTTTGTCATACGGCGGTGGAACAATGCTACACGGCACTTCAATATGTACCAGAAGAACTTAAGACGGCGGAACTTTGCCATGCGGCTGTGGAACGAGATTGGGGAGCATTTCCATATGTACCAGAAAAACTAAAGACGGAAGAACTCTGCATTGAGGCAGTGAGACAAGACGATAGCATGTTTTACCTTGTACCAGAAGAACTAAAGAGCACGGTGTTTTACAGCGGTATTGCGGCGAGACAGGATGGCATGGCGCTTAGGATTGTACCGATGGGTCGAAGGACGGCGGAATTGTGCCTTGCGGCGGTGAAACAGAACGGCTCTGCGCTTTGCTATGTACCTAATGAATTCAAGACGAAAGAGCTTTGCCTTGAAGCAGTGAAACAAGACAGCTTGGCAATTGAGTTTGTGCCTAATAAATTCAGGACGAAGGAATTTGAGAAAATGCTAGATGAGGCAAACGTGGCGTATTGACTAACGGCGTAAAATGGGCATAGAATTTGGAAATTGCCAAGCATGGCAAACGATAACGAGAAGGAGAAAACCATGGAGAAATGGGAATTCAATCGGCATGTGACGGACGATCTTATAAGGAGTCTGAAAGAGCAGCCGCTTTGGCAGGAAAAGCTGAAAGGCGACTGCGAGGCGGGCAATGTGTTTCTTGCCATTAGAAAGGATCGTGTTGGCTTTTACCATAAAGGTAGTAGTTTGTTCGAGTTTGGGAGCCAATCTTTCAGCACTAATGCAAAATATGCATCGGTGATTGATACCGATAAAACCTATGTCACCCAAGAGCAACTGAAAGAAATGCGAATGATTTCTGATTTTTTTGCTGGGTATAAAAGGATAAAGGAAAACTGTGCCCTCTATTCAGGTGCTGAAGCAAAGGGGGTGTCATATCTTTATCAGGAAAGTCACTATTTGAAACAAGCGTCAATATCTGTCCTTGATATCGAGATTGTTCTCAGAGATGGTAGCAATGCAAAGGATCGTATTGACGTTTTACTATACGATAGTGATTCACAGACATTGCGTTTTGTTGAGGCAAAACATTTCACAAACAGTGATTTGTGGTCTACTTCTACACCACGAGCCGTTGAGCAGATTAAAAATTATGAGGAACAAATAAGCCTTCATGCGGAAAAGCTCAAAGAGGAGTATGGATGTTACATTGACAATTTAAACAAAATATTTGAGCTAAACAAACCAATGGATCTCCCCAGAAATGTTGATCCAAAAGTGTCCTTGTTAATTTTTGGTTTCGATAGTGATCAAAAACAGGGGGATCGATTCAATAAGTTGGTTTTAAACAATCCAGAGTATGGAGGAATTCCAATTTATTCGAAAGGTGGTTCAGATGGTTTGAGAGCTGAAACTATTTGGAAAGAGGTAACAGAAATAACCCCATGACCCTCACCATCCACCGCGGGGCCGCCGAAATCGGCGGTTCCTGCGTTGAGGTTTGCAGTGCTTCGACAAGGGTAATCATCGACTTGGGTATGCCGCTGATGAACCCCGACGGTTCCAGTTTCGATTCGGCAAAAATCAAGGAACTATCCACGGCGGATTTACGCAAGGAAAAAATCCTTCCAGATATTCCAGCATTGTACGGTTCCGCCGACGACAAAAAAACCGCCATACTTATTTCCCATGCGCATTTGGATCACTACGGCCTTGTTTCATTTGTTGACGGGAAAATCCCGATTTATTTGGGAAAGGCAACGCATAAACTCATGGAACTTTCGGTGGTTTTTACCAGGAAGGGAAAGGTTATCGAAAACCCGCATTATTTTGAGACCTATACGCCGTTTGCATTTGGCGACATGGAAATTACGCCCTACCTTATGGATCACTCCGCCTTTGATGCCCATGCCTTTCTTGTCCGTGCCGAAGGTAAATCCCTGTTGTACACCGGCGATTTCCGCGCCCACGGCAGAAAAGATAAATTCTTCTATAAGTTTCTGCATATCGCGCCGAAAAATGTTGACTGGTTACTCATGGAAGGCACAAGCCTTTCCCGCAAAAAACAACGCCCACAGTCCGAAAAGGAACTTGAAACCCAGTTTGTAAAAACATTCAAGGAAACCAATGGAATAAACCTGCTTTTCGTTTCAGGGCAAAACATCGACCGTCTGGTAACGGTTTTTCGTTCATGCAGGCGATGTGGCAAATTGTTCGTCATTGATTTTTACGTTGCGACCGTACTGTCCGAACTGGCGGCTTTGGGCTATGTCGTTCCCCATCCGTCCCCAGATTTTCCGGAGGTACGGGTTTTCTTTCCGAGCCTTCTTCGTGGCAAAATGGAAAAGCATAACAGAAAAGATTTGATCGAGCGATTCAAGGAATACGAAATCACCCCGGAAGAAATCAATGAAAAAGCACATTCCATTGTCATGAATATCCGCCAGTCAATGAGCCGAGAAATTAAGCAAGTGCGAAACCTTGCGGGCGGGACGGTCGTATATTCGATGTGGGAAGGCTATAAGGAAAACCCCACGACGGAAAAGTTTCTGGCAAGTCTGACAGACCGGGGGACGACGATAAAGAGCATTCACACATCGGGTCATGCGGATTTTTACACCATGCGGAAATTGCTTTCCGCAATTGCCCCGTTGGAGGTGATCCCGATTCATACCATAGAAGGTGAAAAGTACAAGGATATTTTCCCCGAAATAAATGTCAAACAGGTGAATAACGGGGAAATCGTAGGGAGCAACGAGGGTTCTTTTTAAGCCAGCGAGACATTCACCCTTGGCTTCCCCCTTCAGCTAAAACCGTGCTAACCTGAACACAGGCATGAAACTCTACCGCCTTCTTGGCATACTAACCGTCCTGCTGCAAAACGATCGCATAACCGCACCCCATCTGGCGGACAAGTTTGAGGTAACCCGCCGTACAATCGCGCGAGACATCGACACGCTTTGCGAGGCGGGAATCCCCGTCATCACCTACCAGGGATCCGGTGGCGGCATTTCCATTGCGGAAGGCTACAAACTTGACAAAAGCATTTTAACCGCGGACGAGCTGTCCGGCATTATCGCCGCCGTCAAAGGCATGGGAAGCGTGTCGGAGCCTTCGCAGGTCGAACGGACTTTGGACAAACTGGGGGCTGGTTCCAACACGGCGCGCGAGCCGGTGGTAATCGACCTTGCATCCTACTACAAGGAAAGCCTGACCCCGAAAATCGAACAGATAAAATGCGCCGTCATTGAAACCAGACTTATCGAGTTCGACTATTACAGCGACAAAGGCGAATCCCGCCGGCGTATAGAACCGTACTTTGTCGCCTT
>Ga0209755_10008659_pt1 | contig 10848 bp, 9 predicted proteins | sample TergutCo191P1_FD_187301 | JGI IMG/M metagenome (GOLD analysis project Ga0209755, IMG submission 187301) | Cornitermes sp. P1 segment gut microbial communities from Petit-Saut dam, French Guiana - Co191P1 (SPAdes) (version 2) | ecosystem: Host-associated > Arthropoda: Insects > Digestive system >... | reverse complement strand
TAAGCCTAAGGCCTATGTGACGGTTACTTTTGACGATTGCTTTGTTGTTCACAATATAAAAATCATAGAGGGTAAAACCGGAGTTTTCATAGCCATGCCCAGCAGAAAAACTCGAGCCGGTGAATACAAGGATGTTGCCCATCCAATTCACCCTGAGTTTAGAGCTGAGCTGCAGAAACGCATTCTGGACAAATATGAGTCCGGAGACGTAGATGTAGCCTCAGATGGAGCGGATGACAGTGACTGAGTCTGGTGCGGAGTGATTAAAAGCGCCGCTTGTTTTCGCTCCGCATTCAGAACATTATAATAGTCTTTTTTTGCCATTAAAACCGCTTGATTCTCATGTCGGATTTATGATAATCTCCTAATAAATGATTGAGGTGCCGATAAGCGGATAGCCGCGTCATACACTCCCCGGTAGTGTAACGGCAGCACAGGAGAATTTGGATCTCCTTGTGGGGGTTCAAGTCCTCCCTGGGGAATAAATAAGGGTGAATCCCTAATTTTATATTGAGGTAATTTATGAGCAAGGTTGTTTTACAGGCTAAAGATCGTCAAAACTATGGTTCTGCTGAATCTCGCAGAATTAGGAAAAGCGGCAGAATTCCCGCTGTTATTTACGGAAGATCAGGTAAATCTATCTCCATCGATTTAGACGCTATTGAGTTTTCCAAGGGTACAAAAGGCATCTCCGAAAGTACAATCGTAAAGGTCGAGGTAGGAAGCAAGTCCTATGACGCCTTTGTTAAAGCCACCCAAAGAAACATTATAGACGGAAATATTCTTCATATCGATTTTTATGAAGTTGAAAGCGGCGTTGCCCTACGCGCCAAGGTTTCTCTTGTTTTCAATGGGAACCCTGTTGGTGTTCGCGAGGGCGGTATGCTTGAAACTCCCTTACACGAGATTGAGATTGAATGTCTTCCAAAAGACCTCCCGGAAAGAATCGAAATTGATATTACTAACCTTAAAGCGAATCAATCATTGCATGTGCGCGATATTGCTCTTGGTCAGGGAGTACGTCTCCTTTCCAACCCGGATCAAACCGTAGCCCTTGTTAAATTCGCCAAGGCTGAGGTTGTGGCTCCGACTGCCGAAGCCGCCGCCGCTGAAGCTGCCGCCGGCGCCGCCGCTGCCGCTCCGGGCGCTGCTCCTGCTGCTGGCGCCGCTCCTGCCGCCGCTGGTGACAAAAAAGCCGCCCCAACTGACAAGAAATAATTTTGTGTTTAATCGAAACTATTGTTTCTGATGTTTTAAAAGACTGTCCGCAAGGGGCAGTCTTTTTAATTGGCGTATCAGGCGGCGCCGATTCCATGGCGATGCTTGCGTCCCTTCGCGCTGTAAACCCAAAAGAAAAATTTTTCTGCATGCACATTGAACACGGTATTCGCCCGGCGGAAGAAAGCCGGGGTGACGCTGATTTTGTACGCGATTTTTGTAAAACCAACGGCATTGAATGTATTGTTAAGCATATTCCGCCGGGTAAAATTGCCGAAACCGCGAAGCGCAAGGGCATAGGTATTGAAGCAGCCGCGCGCTATTTTAGGCACAGGGCGCTGTCCAAAGCGGCAAGACGTATTGCGCGCGAAGATTCACGCGCTAAGGTGTTTATTTTACTTGCTCATACTAAGGATGACCTTTTAGAAACTGCCTTGATGCGCGTTTTGCGCGGAGCGGGTCCCGCGGGTTTAGCCGCAATGCCTCAAAGACGCGGAAGAATTATACGCCCTCTGCTCGCGGTAAGCCGCGCGGATGTTATTAATTATTTAAAAGAAAAAAATATTATGTGGCGTGAAGATTCTACAAACAGCGATACTCAATTCCTGCGTAACCGCGTTCGTCATCAGCTTGTGCCGCTTTTGAATGAATCGTTTCCGTCATGGAGGAGCGGCTTGGCGGCATTAGCCGAAACCCAGTCGCTCGCCGCGGAATTAATCAGCAGGGAAGCAGAGCAGCGAATAATTTGGAAGAAGAGTTTTTTTACCACGAATGGAACCTGCGGTTCCTTCACTAACCACACGAACCAATACGAACAAGGAGGAAAAGGTTTTATCTCAGCGGAAGAAACAAACTTTTTCGAGCAGCCTCAGATTATTAGGGAGGAGGCGGTTTTTCAGGCTATAAATTCTTTGGTGCCTCCGTGTAAGGCTCTTCAAGTTAAATCTATAAGGCGAGCGGTGGTGAGGCGGTTTTGTGAAGGCGAGGTAAATGCCACGGACCTTGGTTCTGTCAGAATAAAACGCGAAAATGGCAAGATTTTCATATCCAAAAAGCAAAAAGAGTACTTTGAACGCGGTTTCTCGCGCCTTATGTAAGTAAAATCTGCTAGTATACGACCTAAAAATGACCTATAATCTAGGTATGCACAAGCCGCGCTATTGCGCGGCGTATATTATAAATTTCCTTGCGCGGGGAACTTCGTTGCAAGAAACGCTCGTCGACCGGAGGGAGACATGCTCGATCCTAACGATAATATACCTAATAAGGGGCCGCATTCACCCAAACGTCCTAGCGGTTTTACCTTTGTTTTATTATTTCTGGCAATAGGTCTCTTAATTACGTACTTCTTTAGAGGTGATAATACCGCTGTAATGAATATCACTTATTCTGATTTTATGCGTTTTGCGGATCAGGGTCAGATAGAGTCGGTTACTATTTATACAAATGATACAATCGATATTTTTTTAAAAGGCGCTTCGGCAAACGGCACAACTCAGCTTAGAACAAAAATACCTTATAACGATCCCGCTCTTATACCGCATTTAAAAGAAAAAAATATAAATGTTTCCGGAGCGCCCGCGAAGATTAGCCCCGGTAACATTATTTCCGGTATGCTTCCATGGGTTTTTCTTATTTTGATTATCTTTATGATTTTCAGAAACATGCAGGGCGCGGGTATGAGAGGTTTTAACTTTGGCAAGAGCAAGGCAAAGCGCTACCACGACGAAGGCAAGAAGGTAAGTTTTTCTGATGTCGCAGGGCAAAAGGACGCGAAGTTTGAGCTTGAAGAAGTTGTTGAGTTTTTAAAGAACCCGCAGAAGTTTACAAAGATGGGGGCGCGTATTCCAAAGGGCGTGCTTCTTGTTGGAATGCCGGGGACAGGTAAAACTTTGATGGCACGTTCTGTGGCTGGTGAGGCAGGCGTCGCTTTTTTCCATATGTCAGGAAGCGACTTTGTAGAAATGTTTGTAGGCGTTGGCGCAAGCCGCGTAAGAGATCTTTTTGAACAGGGCAGAAAAAGCGCTCCCTGTATTATTTTTATAGATGAGCTTGACGCGGTTGGGCGCACGCGCGGCGCGGGTTACGGCGGCGGCCATGATGAGCGTGAGCAGACATTGAACCAGCTGTTAGTTGAAATGGACGGCTTTGATTCAAAAGACGGCGTAATTATTTTAGCCGCCACTAACCGCCCCGATGTTTTAGACCCTGCGCTTCTGCGTCCGGGGCGCTTTGACCGCCAGGTGGTTGTCGCAATGCCAGATATAAAAGAGCGTGAAGCGATTTTACAAATTCATGCCGCGAAAATTCCTTTGAATAAAGAAATTGATCTTACCCGCGTAGCGAGAGCGACACCCGGTATGAGCGGCGCGGATATCGCGAACCTTGTAAACGAAGCGGCTCTTTTTGCCGCGCGCAAGGACAGAAGCGAAGTGCTTATGTCAGACTTTGAAGAAGCAAGGGATAAGGTTTTAATGGGAGTCGCGCGCAAAACTCTTGTCGTGTCGGATAAAGAGCGCCGCATGACCGCTATTCATGAAGCGGGGCATGCTATTCAGCATTATTTTTTAAAGAACGCCGATCCGCTTCATAAAGTTACGATAGTACCGCATGGACGCGCTTTGGGTATGTCCATGGCGCTCCCTGAGGAAGACAGTTATAGCCGCACAAAGGGCTGGCTGGAAGATTTTATTTCGATTCTTTACGGCGGCTGGCTTGCAGAAAAACTTTTTTATGATGAAACTACCACAGGAACAAAAAATGACATTAAGCAGGCGACAGAACTTGCGCGTAACATGGTTTGCGAATGGGGCATGGCGGAAGCTCTTGGTCCTGTCGCTTACGGACAGGAAGACGAACCAATTTTCCTTGGCAAGGAAATTGCGCGTCACAAGGATTATTCGGAAGAAACCGCGCGGCGCATAGACAACGCAATAAAAGAAATACTTGACCGCTCCAGAGAAAACGCGCAAAAGATAATTTCAAATCATAAAGACGATATAGAAAAACTTGCCGACGCTCTTCTCGCGCGCGAAACACTAAGCGATGAAGAAGTACGGCAAATACTTGGACTTCCTCCTAAGGAGGGAGCCGTATGAAGTACCCTCTGTGGTTAGTCTTCTTTTTGCTTTTTATCTCTATTAACGTATTTGCGCAATCGTGGGATGATCCTTCTGACGATTCAGCCATGGCGTTAAAGTATATTAATTATATTCGCGAAGCGATAGAAAAAGGACAATGGAACGAAGCGCAATATGGTTTTGGATTGGCGCGCGCGCAGGATTTTAATGATGTTTTGTCGGATATTTCTTATCTGCAGGCAGTTATGCAGCATAAGAACGGTCCTATCGATAAAAAAATTATTATTAATAACTTAAACCAGGCAATTGATGTAAACCGCTGGGTAATTTACAGCAAGAACGAAGCCTTAATTTTAAAAGCGGAATTATTAATTAGCCTTCGCGATTACACCGACGCTTTGGAATGTATTAATATAATCAGCAGAAGCGCGGAATTGGCAAGTAACGCGCAGATGAGGGCAGATACTGCGATGCTGCGTATTCGTGCCTTACGCGCGATAGCCGCGGGAAACACAATTAGCGCAGATCCTATTCAGGCATTGGCGCAGTTTAGAAGCGAAGTATTGCTTGCCATGGACAGATTTCCGCGCGATCCGCGCCCTTTACAGTATTTCTTTGAATATGCGCGTAACAGAAAGTTTGCGGCTTCTGAATTAAACAGCGGCGATATTGGGCTTCTTGAACTTGTTTTAAAAAGGCTTCCGTTTTTACTGGATGCTGACCCAAATCTTGCATGGATGGCGGCTCCATTTATTTATGATTTGGAATATTCCCGCCGTCTTGTGGGAGCGTACCGCTCTGTAAATAATCCTCACCCCGGTTCAATTCCTGTTGCGCTCAATCTTGGTCTTATTGATGACGATACGGCAATAGAAGAAATATTTTCCGAGACTGAGCAGTATGAAATAAAAACTCTTGATGAAGATATTTTAATAGATACCTATAATCTCCTTCGCAGAGAAGAAGGCCGGGAACTTTTTTCGCAGAGGATGCTTTCGTTTACCGGTTTCATTGAGACTGACGAAGATCGTGACGGAATAAAAGATATTTTTATTTATTATAAAGACGGAGTATTAGAAAATTTTATATATTATAAGGCGCAGAATAATTTTTATGATTTTTTCGCCACATTTGAACAGAATATTCCAATTTCCTGTAATTATACAGTCATGGGTTCTTCTTTGGCTGTTACATGGGAGCGTTATCCTTATGTTGAAAAGGTAGAGCGCGCGTTACCAACAAGCGAAGTTTTTAAATTTGGCCCTGCTGTTTTTCAATACATGCCTGTTAAATTTATAGAAATCGGCGGAAGCAATAAAATCCATGGATTTCCTGTTCCGGTAATAGAACATCAATATATGGAACTCACCCGGCAGACTCTTTTTTCTTTTTGCTCAAATTATTCGCGGCCGAGTTTAGAGATTAAAGGCGCGGTAGAAACAGTTTATTTAGAACGCGGGGTGATCCTGCAGGTTGTTGAAACTTTAAACGAAAAGCAGGTTTCTGTTACAGAGTTTGACAGGGGGCTGCCTTTAATTCAATATATCGACCTTGATATGGACGGCAGAATGGAAACGATCAGACAGTTTCGCCGTCCCCCTCAAAATTATGTGTGGCAGGATTTGCTGGACTACCGCAGGTTAGCGGCTTCTTCCGAGAGCGATTGGTCGGGAGACGGAAAACACAAGACAAGGGAAGTGTATCAACTTGACGGTTCAGTTGTTTATTCCTTTGATATGGATGGAAGCGGAGAAATGAATTATTCAGAGACCGGAAACAGAAGATGAAAATAAAATTAATTGCTCTTTTTCTTATAATATTATTTATATTCTCATGCCAGAGCACAGATAAAACAGATGATACTTTTTCCCGCACTACAAGTTCGGTAAGACTTGATGATATAAGCAAAGAGCTCCAGGAAAATCCTGTCGCGGCTCTTAACCTTATTTATTTTTATAAAGAAACATACTTAGGCACTGATGAGAGTGAAGACTGGAAAAAACTTTCGCAATATGAAGAAGAAGCGGTAAAGAGTCTTTTTGCATTGCAGGAAAAAGCAATCGAAGAGGAAAGATGGGATGATGCCCTGTCTTTTGGAAGATCCATTGCCAGTATAGGCGTAAAAAACGCGTACTCAGGAAGGGAAGCGGCATTTACTCTTGCAAGCGCGAAGAAAAAATTACAGGACGGCGATAATCTTGGCGCTTTTTTAACGGCTGTTAAGGCGCACGAAATGCAGCCGCTGGATTATCAGAACGCGCTTTTATTTTTAGAAAAAGCTGTAGCGGGAAGGCAACGGCGTTCATCAGCTTACTTTTTGGCAGCCGCTCAATCTGCGGGAGGCAGAAACATTCCCGCTAACTTACGCGAATACGCGACAGGACGCGATACCGCCACCGAAATGATAAAAGGCGTCGCGACTGTTATTGTAGACAGGGGATACAGAGTAGAAAGAGGATTGGGCATACCGGATAGGGCACTGGGTTCAGCTTTTTTTGTTGATGCAAGCGGTTTATTAATTACAAATTATCATGTTATAGAAAGCGAAGTAAATCCAAAGCATAAAGGTTATTCGCGTATGTATGTGCGAATGGGAGATGCGACAAGCGCGCGTTTCCCGGCTCGCGTTATAGGTTGGGATAAAGCGCTGGATCTTGCTCTTATAAAAACAGAAGTTGAAACAGAATATGTTTTTTCGCTTGTAGATCGCGTAATACCTCGTATCGGCGACACGGTTCTTGCTATTGGTTCTCCTTTGGGTTTGCAAAAGACAGTAACATCTGGAATTGTGTCCGCGCTTGGAAGACGTTTTCTGCAGATTGGAGATGTTTATCAGGTTGACGCCGCAGTAAATCAGGGGAACTCAGGCGGACCTCTTGTTGATAACGAAGGCAGACTTGTTGGAATTATTTTTATGGGAGCGCCTCAGCACCAGGGGCTAAACTTCGCAATTCCCGCAGAGAGGCTTGCCGCCGCGCTTCCCGCTATGATAAAGGGCGGAAGAGCTCCGCGTCCATGGCTTGGCATGGCATTATGCGAAACATCTGCAGGAGCGGAAATTATATACACCGCTCCTACTACGCCGGCTGCCAGACATAAGATCAGCGAAGGATCGATTGTAAAAACAATTAATGGAAAGATTGTTTCTGCTCCGCAGGGAGGACTCATTCCGGCAATGCAAAGCTCCTTGTTTAATTGCGGACCCGGTGAGCTTGTGGTATTGGAAACTTCTGATAAAGACGGCACAGTAAAAAAGAACGTAATGATGACTGTTCCGCGTCCGGATCTTCCTCTTTTGGATGCGGCAAAAATTGACAGGCGCGACAGAATTACAGCACCCTTGTTTGGCATGGTTCTTACATCTCTGCAAAGATCTAACTACAGGGTAGATAAGGTAGTTCGCGGCTCAATAGCGGATGAAGTTGGAATATCGGAAGACGACCCTGTTTCTATCAACCGTTTAAGAATATTGGAAAATGAAGGTTTTGCTGTTCTTGAAATTTCCGTAAAAAAACGCAGAATGGGTTATTTAGAAACAAATATGCAGCTTCCTGTCTGGCTCGACTCCCCTGATACTCTTTAATATTTGCTTTGCTTTTATTATTTTAATTCATTATAATGGGTGTATGGATACGAACATACGCAAATCATCCGAGACATCAGATTTAAGCGGACATAAAATTTTAAAAAGCGATATTTTAATTCACTTTATGGGCACAGCGGATGAACTTAACGCTCATCTTGGGCTTATTAAGGCGATGATTTCAAACGAAGACGCATGGCAGGTTTCATGGCATCAGTCTGTAAATTTTCTGGAAAAAGTTCAAAAAAACGTAATGAAGATAATGTCGCATGTTTCGGACACAGAAAATCCAAAATATCATTTTAATTATAACGATGTAGCGGATCTGGAAAGAGAAATTAAACGTCTTATGGACGCGCTTCCAAAACAGAGGACATTTTCCGTGCCGGGAAAAAACATAATAGAAGCGCAGGTGCAGATAACAAGAACAGTCGCAAGAAGAACCGAGCGCATGTTTGTTTCCGCGAATGGAAGCCATCCATTGAATGAATTTGCTGGAGTTTACTTAAACAAATTATCGGATTATCTTTTTTTCCTGTCGCAGCAGGAATCATTGATTAACGTCAATTTCATAAATCAGATCACCGGAATATAAATCATAAACTCTTTTTTTAAAACAAGAAGGGATAGTGATGTTCTTTATTTTTCCTTCGCTGAACTCATCCGTAATAATTACTACTTTTACAAATAAGTACTGCGAAGCAAGCCGTCTTGTTTCATTTTCTGTTCGCAGCCATAAAACCCTGTTAAGGTGCGGCGTCTGCGGCCAAATATTCGCGATAAAAAAGGTTGCTAGGGCATTTTCGTAAGTATCGTTAAAATCCGCGTTAGGCGCCATGTGTCCTCTGTCGTAACCTGAGCGGGTTAAATCGTTGTGATGGGGCAGGGTATAGCCGTGTTCCTCCAGCAGTTTTAAAAGTGCGCCGCCGTCTCTGTCACGCGTAAAGGGAACAGACGGACGTTTTGTTCCGCTTGCTTCGGCTCGCTCTTTAGTAAGTACGTATTCGATAATATGCGGGCCTGAATTAACAGCGTCATAGCAGCCCTTGTATAGAATTTCTTCGCTATTGGATAAGTCAAAATCAAAATGCCCTTCTTTGTCGCACGCGAAAGCCGTAAAAACAGAAATAAAAAAGAAAAAGAGAAGAAAAAGAAACCGGACAGAAGGTTTGTGAACCTCAACCGAGTCTGAAAGGCGAAGGTTCTCCTTTTGAAGGTTAATGTGGTCAGCGCTCTCTGCTTTCATTTTCTGTCTGGTGCTCTTTATTAATCTAAATATATCCTATATAAAAAAATAATCAAGGGTCAATTATTTTTTAATCTTGCGTGTTTTATTATCTTTAATTTGCCGCTGCCCCAGATTTTTCGCGTTTAGTTTACTGACAGCCGATTTGCCGGTGCTTTTTTCAATTTGCTTGCGCGCGACTTTTGCGGCTTTCGCGCCCTCCTGCGCAACAGCGGCGCTTTCGTTAAAACCGTTTGGCTGACGTTCTATCGATATATCTGTTGCGGCAACTTCTGCAAGCATGTTAAGAACAAGTTCGGTATTAGTCATGTTGTCGCGCAGATTTTCTTTCTTTAAACCTTTGTGTTTTTTGTATTCACGGGTAGTCATGCCGCTCCATGTTTTGCTCATTAAATCGGTAAGAACCGCATATTCATCATGTCTGTTAACGCCGCTTTTATCCCACTCATCTGTCAGCGCTTTTCGAACTTCTATAGATTTTATCCGCTGATTAATCCAATTTTCGCTGTAACCTAAACGGCGGTAATTTTGGATTGCGCGGTCTATTGATTGTTCCGGGTCTACAGTTTCATCGATTCGTTCGTTACCCACTTTTGCAAGCCACAATTTAAAAGGTTCAGCTTTTTTACTTGGTATGGATTGTATAAGGCGCAGGATTTGTTCGGTGTCGGCGACATCAGTAAGGCGCATTTTGCCGTCAGGCGCAGTCATTTTCAAACCGTGACAATTTGTCACGGTTTCATTACCTTCTTCGAGAAGCCTTTGTTTTAATTTTCTCCAATAAGCTGTCGGATCTATGCTTTCGGTCAATATTGCAATAATATCAACAATTGACCACCACCATTTTTCGGCTTCTTCATCCCATATATGACGGACTTGTACTCCGTTAAAGAGCTTTACTTTGCTTATTGATTTGTCCATGTTTTCCTCCTTTAGCTTCTTAACATATGTTAAGTATATAGGAATTAAATGGATTTGTAAAGGGGATTAGAGAAGAAAAGATTTATTATATTGCTTTCTGTTTCATTATATGTTATAATAAGATATGTTTCCGAATATTGAGTTCAACAAAGCGGCATTTAAAAATAGGATGACTGAAGAAGAAGCATTTGCTTTAGATGAAGAAATTACCAATGCAGATATAACACTAAAGAAAAGTAATGGCGGCATATTTGCTCGTCAAAGGGAATTGCTTGACGCATTAGATCGTGCCAGTGCGGATTACATTATGACTCGTGCATTGGCAACTAATAAAATGCCGATACAAATTCTTGGAGAAATGGTTCACGAGAAAATTGTCGCTGGCGCTTCAGCTTAGATATAATTTGGATTAGAAAATATCTACCACGAATAGAACCTGCGGTTCTTTCACGAACAGAAGAAATTATAAGAGAAGAGATTCACACGGAGGCACGGAGGAAATAGATCTTAGCGTTAATTTATTTCGATTTAATTAATTGGTTTACAAATTATAAAATTCAAAATTGAGCTAAGATGTTGTCTCCATTTCCTTTGTATCTTTGTACCTATTGTAAGATTATCTTACGACACCTTTACAAAATTTCCCCATAGATATGTGTCGTCTATTGGTTTAGGTTTGGGTTTTTCGGGTCTTACATATTTTGGAATATTGCCGTGAATGACAGTTATTAATTTGCCTTTTTCGATAATTTCTATTACTTTGCGTCTTAAGGCGTAGGGTTTGAGAACCATATAAAAAA
>Ga0209755_10008658_pt1 | contig 10849 bp, 6 predicted proteins | sample TergutCo191P1_FD_187301 | JGI IMG/M metagenome (GOLD analysis project Ga0209755, IMG submission 187301) | Cornitermes sp. P1 segment gut microbial communities from Petit-Saut dam, French Guiana - Co191P1 (SPAdes) (version 2) | ecosystem: Host-associated > Arthropoda: Insects > Digestive system >... | reverse complement strand
AAGCAAGGAATAATTGCAAAGATATACACATACTACAAGATAAAAGACCTATTGGGATATAACATGACATAATCAAACATAACTCTACAATTACAATGCAGATACAAAACACTAAGGAGTTACAATTCAGAAAATAATTTTATGAAAAACTGCCTTCACCAGAAACAATACTAAAATGGAAGGTAGATGTACATGTAGATAATAATTGAGTTCAAGCCCTTTCAGTCCCAATGCACATGAGCCTTTAGATGGGCCCTTTGTGCCCCACAATCTGATGCCAAGGGATTGGAGCTAAAGTTCCAGTTTGCCCCCAGACTTAGACTCTTTAACATCCTCTAGGTCCAAGAGTAAGGAGCCCAGATATGTATGTGTGAGTAAAGCCAAAGCTTCTCACTCACACAAAACGTGGGCTGAGGTTTCTTCCTCTGTTCCGCACCTCCTACATATGGGCTGTTCGTCAACCCCATTTAGTAAAAAGAGGCCAATAACAACCCTGGACCGTGTCCTGTTAAAGGACAGTAGTCTGGTCTTTATAGTCAAACCAAAGCCCAAAATCAGTTTCCAAACCTATCTCTGGGTACTGATAAGACCTCGTTTTCAGAGTTCCCAGTAAAGAAGTCATACCTCCAAGTCACCCTCACAGAGCTCCCATAAAGACACGTTACATTTACTGAGCACTCTTATACTGTCTTGCAAAGTCCCTGGTTAAAGAACACTCCTCCACGTTCCCCAATAGGGCCCCTATGGAGGGAGTCACCAGTTTCCACAGCCTTTTTTTTTTTTTAACACATTTCTCAGTTTTCCCAGTAAACAAGATCTCCTAATAAATCAAAATCTCACCTTTTTCTCAAAGTCCCCAGTAAAGTAGCATCCCTTTCTGGCCCCCAACAGAGGACGCCTGTTTCCTCAGCCCCCTTTACACATCCTTCACGGTCTCCAGTAAAGGAGCCCTCCCTCAAGGTTCCCCTCGCACAGCCACCATAGACAGAGATGCTCCGTTTCCAGAGCCCTCTTTTACTGTTTTTTGAAGTTCCAGGTAAACGAACCTCCTCTCCAATTTCCCCACTGGGTCCCTATGGAGAGAGATGCCAATCTCCAGAGCCCTCCTTTATATACATCCTTCAGGGCCCCTAGTAATAGAGTCCTCCCTCCAGGTTCCCCTCGCAGAGCTCCCACAGAGAGAGTTGTTCCATTACCAGAGCTTCGTTTCATCTGTCTCTCAGTCTCCAGGAAAAGAACCCACCTCCAGGTCCCCATCAGGGCCAATGGCAATGCCTGTTTCCACAGCCTTCTTTTACACACCCCTCGAAGCCCCCGAAAAAAAGATCTCCCAGTAAAACAAAATCTCACCTCTCTCTCCAAGTCCCCGGTAAACGAACACACTCCATGATCCCCAACAGAGACCCTATGGAGACAGATGTTTTGTTTCCAAAGCCAATGGTTTATTCATTCATTCATATCTCTCAGAGTACCCACTTAAAAAGTTCTCCCACGAAACAGGGGGGAAGCATATGGTCACTGTCCATGAAGCCCCAAGCCGACAGAAGGCCTACATACAATGAGGCGTAGCCTGGTTCCCAAGGGGATTGCTCATAACACTGCAATTACTATCCCAGTGCCATGCAGCTTTCAGCATAATACCTTCCACCTTGGCTTGGGTAGACCAAAGCCCCGTTAGGCAGGGTGTGTTGTAACCCTCTACAGGATGTCCCCTCCACACCTGTTAGTGCCTCCCACGTGACCCACAGTACGGTTCTCCACATAAACCCTGAGGTATGGATGAGGGGTTGGATTTATGGGAGGCAAAATGGAGGGAAAGTGGACGTCACCTGCTGAGCAGGGGTACCAATCTCGAACTATAAATATAGCGACATATACTTTCAAATGAAATGCAGGATATTTAATTTGTTCAGAAGTGTCCCATCTCCCCTATCTAACAATTCCAGTTAAGAATGCCTCAAGGGAAAAGAACTCTTCTATTTTTAAATGAATAAAAACCTATTTGAGGTCAACAACGCTGCAAGAAAGGCTTAAATTTTTTTGGAATTAATAAATAGCATGTTTGACTAAGTGCTTAATTAACAAGAAAATAAAAATTATAAAAATGGAGCATTTTAATTTTTCATCCAAACTTATGTTAATATACCAAAATGTTAGTCCCTTTGTTGTGCTGCATCATAACTTTTTGGGCCCATCACAAGGATCACAAAAAAGGGCCCCATATTTGCTAAGCCTGGCACTGCTCATATCACTCTAGATCTGTCACTGAAATTTCCATGGGTATGTGATACCTTTCCTTCTACAAAACCAAGTCCCAGGTTTCAAATTTTACCCAGAATATGGATATCCTACCTGAAAGGGTTTCTCACCAGTGTGGACCAACTGGTGCCTTTTCAGCTTTGAACTCTCCACAAATGCTTTCCCACATTCAGCACACACATGAACCCGGGGTCCATGAGTGTGGAGGTGTTTCCTCATTGCTGAGTTATCACGAAACATCTTGGTGCATCCCTTGTGTGGGCATGCTATTGTCCTGTCCACTCCATCACTCATCTGTTTCTTCACTTTCATCTTGTGACCAGGTCTAGAATTGTTAAGTACACAACATGCTATCAATTATACAGCAACAGTTCACATTTCAAGACATCCAACTACATAGAATATATGCAGGTACAAACATAAGTATGTGAAGAAAACAACAGAACTGGCTCTTTACAAACTTTTCTGAGAAATTTTCGTACAGCAAAAAAATTTCTCGAACCTAATGTTAATACCAACCCTGGTTTTTACAACAAGAACAAAGTCTGGCAGAGGCCTGAATTTTTTCCCTAAAGAATCAAGTTTTATGGCAAACTTAACTAAAAACCCATTCCAAGTAAAATTAACTAATATAAAAAGGCATGGCTACTTGACCATTACGACGACTAATTTTTGATAATGGCCACATGCCACAGACAGAAAAGATTAAAATACTTACAACTTATTTTGCTGTTACTACTGCAAATATGGAAATCATTCAAACACCAGATACAATATGTTTCTTCAGTTATGAAAATCGAGATACAGTAAAACCTATGTTGGCCATCTTTGATTCCATTCGGAGCTGTCCAACTCATACAGGTGGCCAACTTATAAAAACCACCTGTCACAGTGAAAAATGAAATGTGCACTAGTACTTGCGCAAATGAACAGTTCAGAGTGCACAGACAGGCAGTAGATATGGAAAGCAGGTACACAACCCTGTCAATGGATAAATACTTGGAGTATAATAAACAACTGCCACTAGAAAGTTCTGATGTATTGTCCATACTTGTGGATAAAGGTTGGAGGTTAGGTGGACAACAGGTAGTTCTGCTAATGAATGAGGATTTCAGCCCATAACGAGTATGACACAAAAACCATACAACTATTTAGGTTGGTCAACACACGGAGACTGAAATTATACAGAAAGCATAGCACTAAATATGAAACTGTGGCCACAACTCAATATAAACAGGTGGCCAAGTTATCGAGTAATGAACATGTATAATATTACAGGAATATGCCAGTTCCATAGAAGTGTAGCCAACTGTGACAAACGGTTTACTTACAAGGGTGCCAAACTTCAAAGGTATAACTGTATATTTATTACTACAGGGCGCTCGGAAATTCGCTGTGCACTTAGGCTATGGCAGAGTTCAGTTGAAACATGATGGCACACGGTGATGCACGGGAGGGGAAGTTTGGAAAGTTGCTGTGCATTTATGAGAGGTGTTGGAAGTGATGTCCACGAGGGTCTACACACGCCTGAACCTATTTAATTTTATTTCCAAACACAGTTCAACTGGACTCTACTGTAGCCTAATTGCACAGCAACTTTCCGAACGCCATGTATAGAAGTTTGATTAAAGTCATACTGCAACTCCTTCACATTCATACAAGGACAAAAAAAAAAACTGTGATATGCAATTTTTATATGAGAGAAATTTGCAATACTGCAAAAATACAATTCTGACAAAGTTTGGAAATATACTGTCACCACAATAAAAACCAGCATTTTTTTACTGATGACAACATAATTACAATGAGGAATGTTTCATCATCTGAAGAGACTACTGACATTGAACATGTAGAGTCGCCCCTATGCCAAAAAGGTATATAGGGAAAGTGGAGGTATAGCTCTACTCATTCTTAACCTCAGTACTAGATGGAGGTGAATCGTCAGCCTCAAAGCCTGGCCACTTTACCTCCAGGGAAAGGGCACCTGGTACCCACTGAAAAGAAGGTTAGATGGGCACCAGAGCCAGTCTGAACCTATTGATATCACTGTGGTGTTAATTAAGCAACATATTGAAACATATTAATTTCAAAGACAAGAAGTATTGGACATATGCTGGAGGTACACTGTGTATGTTTGAAAAACAGTCAGAATATCATTCCATAAATATAATTCGCCAAGTATCATTATGACATCCCTGTGGTCCACTTGCATATTTCACTGACTGCCAAAAGGTAACATTGTTAGATATTTCAGCATATGTTCAAAGCACACACAATATCACAACCAAAAAAAAAAAAAAGTTAAAAATATTTGCATGATACTGCTAAAAACAAATTACCGAAAAATTTACCATAGTTATTGGTAAGTTTCTGTGTAATGATACCTTAACACAGTTCACTATTTTCACTGCAGTTTTTAAATTCATGTTTACATTTATGCCATTTTTAAGTCTGTTGCCAACATGCATGTTATGTTAATACGAAAATTTCTGTTTATAAAAAAAAAAGTTATTACTAAACCTTCCTATAACAGATTGTTATTTATACCAGTTATTAAGCTTCCACTGCCAATCACACAAAAATGAGTGTGTTCAAATTTCACGTCCTGCGTTCCAGCAAAATGTGAGTGAAATAACACTCTGACATTATCAATTTGCAAAGAGACTTATCATTGACAACAAGGATGAATGATACATATTTTTTAATATTGTTTTATCTGTACAGTGTCCTATTTTAACATGACTGTTATTAAATCGGTATGCATGTGCAGTACTACTCATATATATATATATATATATATATATATATAATTATCTTTAAAAAAGAAAATAATGAGGTCAATACAGAACATAATCAAACATAATCAACTCATAAAAACTGAATGATCGTAAGATAGTGGCTAACAGCAAATACACTGCTAACTATAATAAGTTACATGAAGAGTGCACTGTCAAGTACCATACATATACTTGTATATATTAACTTGGTAAGGTATATTTGTAACATCATGGTCTACTCACTGCCAAATGAATCTTTCAAGACATGTTTTTAGGCAGCTTATGGTTTAGTACTGATGGCAATCTCTTGTTGTTTTTATTAATTCCTTCTGAAAAATTGTTTTTAACAAACAAGGATAACAATAAAAACTGACAGTGCTGCCTCAAGTGAAGGCCAAGGGAAGCTAACATATTTCATATATTTCCGTTGGCCTCTGCATGAGGGAGGACTGTCGATATCAACCTTTTGTTTCCTATTTCAATGTAGGCACAAAATGGTATCAAAAATGCAAGATAAAGCAACCAAACATATGGAAAAAGTATTTCATTCCTGGATAGAGCATAAGCCCTTGAGAAAATTCCTCTGGATAGTCCTGTCATTCACAAAAAGGCTATCTATTTGAATAGGGAGAGGAGTGAGAAATCAGTAACATCACATGATTTTCAAGCAAGTAAAGGATGGTTCAATTGACTTAAGAGCGGCCACAATTTGCAGAATGTTAAGGTCACTGGCAAGTGAGCATCAGCAAACCACAGGGCAGATGTTCTCTGAACAACTAATACTCTTACTGAGAAAGGATACTTACTTACTTCATTGAGCAGAGTCCTTGAAAAGCTAACCGGTTTACAGCTAGTCAAGAAATTCCCCACATTTTATGGAACCCAAAATAACCACATTCACAAGTTCTCACCACCTGTCATTATCCTGAGCCAGCTCAATCCAGTCCATACCCCCACATCCCACTTCCTGATGTTCCATCTTAACATTATCCTCCCATCTATGCCTCCATCTCCCCAGTGGTCTCTTTCCCTCAGGTTTCCCCACCAAAACCCTGTACACGCCTCTCCCCTCCCCCATATGTGCTACATGTTCTGCCCAGCTCATTCTTCTAGATTTTTAATCACCCCCACAATATTGGGTGGGGAGTACAGATCAATAAGCTCTTACTGAGAAAGGATATCTACCAAAAATTGTCCTCAATCCTGGTAAGACCTCACTGTTTCTTCTCAGGGGAAGGAGGAAAATGGTACGTTACTTTAAAAAATGAATGGAATGTATCTGGGACTAAGGCAGTGAATGATTATGTATCCCTTCTCATATATACCATTCTTTCACCTGATTGTGTGATAAAACTTATGCTGTCATTTCTTTCTATTAACTCTGTGCATAAGGAAAGAACACAATTATAATGCTAATATTTTGGTGCAAAACAAGAAAGCATGGGTCACTGCAGCATTATTTTTGATGTGGCTCCATGATCATTTTGTTCATCAGGCAGGAACACTCAACGTATCTACAAACCTTGACTTCAAAGTCCTTCTCCTCACTATGTCCCTGGACATCCAGCTGACAAATTTTCGCATCCAAAAGTGGAGGTGGTTTATTGCCTCCAAACATAACCCTATCCTTAGCCAAGGTGTAACACCCACATTATGACATACTTTTAAAAACATTTTGAACATTGAAGAATATGCTATACTAGATCACAATCAGTTGTAAGAAGTTTAACATCAATGACTGCACAAGTGACAGTCATGCTTCAATGAACAATATAAAGCAGTCTATGATCAGTGCTTGACGAAGGACAAGTTGTCCATGAGGTCACTGAGCTTCCCAATCTTCAAGACACTGCTCAGTTAGCACAGCAAGTTGGAGAAGGCTTTAAAAATATGCAGCCACTCACGTAACTGATCAAGTCATACACCAAGGACTGAACAAAGAGAATCTCAACAAGCCCATCCACAAAAAAAACCAGGGCAAGAGTGAGGACAAGCAGGATATTTGTACAACATATATTCTGAAAATGGAAGCTCTCACAGAAACAATGAAGTTCAAATCAGCATTGGTAGACAAAGCAGTGGAAGGTAATCCTGTAATGGCAAGGTGTCTGAAATGTACGAAGGGGACTGAGGCTGCATTTAGTCTTTATCTTGAAATTCAAAGGCAATGGCAGAAAACAACAAAACAAATGACCATTACCAAGATTTTTCAGCCCAAAATGCCCTTAATCAGTGTCAAACCACACCAATACCTTCAGATGACCTTTTTAAACACCCCATTACTCAATTACACAATTTTCCTATTGAATACCAGTCGCCACACTCATTAAAACCACATTTGCAAGAATTTACTAGAATGTATCCACATGAATGTTGGGAGAATACTGACTGAGAATTAAGGAGCAGTTATAAAAATGGAAAACATTACTCCTATGAAGTAATTATTCCCTGTAGCAATACTACTTACAGATAGAACAGAACCCAAAATACTTTAATTTAGTATGTGTATAAGATTATAGAGTAACAAGCAATGACCCATTAGACAGCAGACATGGAAGTTCCATGAAGCACATCTTACCTTTCACCAGGATCCTCTGTAATGTACACCTTTCATTTTCTTTTGCAAGTTACATAATGTGTACAATAACAAATAGAAATATTATTTATGATCTACAACTCAAATATTTGACAGTATACCTTGCAAACTCTGCAAGCTGCTTTGGATCACTCAAATCAAGGCCAGGGATTCCTTCTGGTGGAATTCTTTTTCCTGTCATATATTCTTCATAATCAGGATCCGGCTCAGGATTACTTGCCTCATCTGCACATACCAAAAATGTATGACATGCTATGATATATATATATATATATATCAAACATACTACCACACCATATTTAACAATATTACTCAACGTTACGTATTTTCAAATTATTCGCATTTTACAAATTGGTTGCACGCCTTTCCGACCTGTCAACATATATACTATAGTGACATCTACCTGTTAACATTCTCACGCATCCCTGTAGAGGTTTGCAAATATGCCGTTAGGTAACAGCGCCGGAATCGATCTCACTTCCCCCTCCATCTTCACTGCTCACAGCCATCAAGGACAAAGGGACCAGAAATTTACCATACAGTGCCACAAAACACCAATATATTCCATGCATAGAAAAAACTTATGTGAACATATGCCCTAACTGAACACCATTATTCACGGTCTCGTATTACGTATGCGACTCCAGCACTACGCGTAAATGATACCAACCGCAACATTCTCCGCTAGCCTCTCTGTACAAAAATGGCTACCATCCGCCATCATATAAAAGAAGCCATTTGTAAAATATGGCTGCGCCCTAGGATCATTCATGGCCGGCGAAGTATCAAAACAAACCAAAATATTTACATTTCTAACGTTATTAAAAATGAAACACATACATTAAAAGCCGCAAGTCTTACAGAAATACTACCCCCTTATCGATCGCCACTCCCGGATGTAAGAGCGATGACGTATATTCACTAGGATCTTATGAAAATGACGCTATTTAAAAATATCCAAACTGCTCTAACGTACAATTGTTAACACACTTAAAAAACATTTAAGACAACGCCGATCTTACCGTCATCTGTTCCTGAGGCCCACATCGTCACGGAAAATTCACCTTCCAAAGTTTTAATCTGAACTTGTTTTTGTTCCCACTTGCGCGTTTTCGTTTCTGCGACCTCGCTAATAACATGTTCATTCCCTCGCACCTTCCCACCTCTTCTTGTTTTACGGCCACCCCTTCTTGACGGTCCTGGGCTTGATTCAACATAAATATCACTTTCTGATGGAACTGGGATCTGATCATAAACTGATAAAGGGTCCCCACTGCCCACAATCTCTTCTTGTGTTTGTAATATAACTTCCTCACGTCCAGGCTCTGGTAGCGGCTGTAATGCAATCATAGGCTGTCCTTCCACACCATCTATTGTTGTCTCCACAGTTTCGCAAGGAATTTCTACAGGTATTGCCTCAATTTCAACTTCCTGAATATCTGGATGTATTTCCACTTCTGTAATTATATCAGACGACGCCATGTTCGAAACCAAAATGGCTGTAACTCTTCTGCTCGGCAGCCACTTTGATCACGTGATCACAGATCTACTCTTGTGTACATGTACAACTTACATGGAGTATACTGTATTTGCTAGCATGTTTACATTACTGCGCCATCTTTTGCCACTTATTGGTAATAGCCGCCCGTACACGAAATTAAAGCCCGTGAAAGTTGCTGTGGTGTTTGCGTAAATAATATCATGTGTGTGCTAATCGAAGCTTCTGCGAAGAACAGCAAGAGGTGCAATTTATATTGTGCGGCAGAGAAGTAAAACTATGATCTGGCACGAACCTGAAATATCTGGAGGCGTGTTTGAAGTTTTGTAGTAGTTGTCTGTAGTCAAGAGCCAACTGTACAAAACGGTTGATTAAGCATCGCGTGGCGAATGTATGGTGAATATGAATGAACAGTTACTTCTTCTGAAAAAGTTCCCGCTTATAGTGCCTCAGAACAGAGAATTTACGCTATACAGAGGATTTATTCAAGTAGGGGTAAGTGTGGAAAGTGACAATATCGAGACTCCCTGCCATCCTTGCGATCACTTAGAAGTGTGTTACGCGAAATAAGAGCTCACAGTGGAAGTGAATTAATTGTAATTAATTAATTAACTGAACATTGAATACGTTTATTTTTTGAGCAGTGTGTTCGTAATGGCTGGGGTGGTTCCTCGTTAAAGATACTTGGTGGATGATGATAAATGCAAACGTAGAAGGGATGTGGTAGAAAGCACATATGTTAAAGGATGGTATATATTGTTTATGGTGACAGGTTATGTGTGCCCCCTTTTTTTTTGGGGGACTATATTTTGACATACTTATGCTGTTTACAAGCAGGTTCCTTTAGTCAGTGCAATTAAATACCTTTTTTTTTAACACACTTCTGTATGTATATTGTAATTCCAAATTTCATTAGAGGTTGTTATGTTGGGTTAGGTAACTTTGTACTGGTATAGTTTAATTATATGTAATTTTGTTCCACATTATGTTTATATTGGGTTTAGTAAGCATAAATTAAGCCACGTGAGACTGATACAAGTTTCAGTGTAAGTTATGTTGCTGTTTTTTGTATATGGCTACCATACTTTAAAGCAGTTATTTAACCCTGATTTGCATTATGCTTTTATTATTTTTCTGGAGAGTGGAAGAGGTGTGCTGGTTGGGGTTCAAATGCAGTAGTTTTGAAATACAGTTTGGATGTGGTACTACTGCTACCTTCTTCCTGTGGTTCTGTGTTTGTTGCTTTCATTTATACAAGGTTCACAAATTTTTCTTAAATGTGGGAACTGTCTACAAATTTTAGGCATGATAAAGGGTGACATGAAGCAAACTCCACAGTGGGGAACCACAGTTTTGGAGTGACCTGTGAGACGTGCTGTTCCCTGGTGTTTTCTGTTCATTGCATTTGAAGTAATAAACAGCTTTATATGCAAGGGGTGGAAAAAACACAATAATTATGCTGCAAATACTGGGTACCACTATACAAACTGTAGTCACCAGAGCAGCCAAGTATCCCCAGTTGTTCGCTTTACTTTGTGCTGTAGAGCATAGTTCATTCTTAAGCTTTCTTTGCAGATATATACAGGGTGTCCCAGGGGGAATGTGCCAGACTTCGGGAGGGTGTTCCTTATGTTAAAGTATACCGATACAACCCAAAACACCTATGTCCAAAGTTGAACGGTTACGGAGATAATGGCCAGAGAAAATTGTGGTCTTCTT
>Ga0209755_10008657_pt1 | contig 10850 bp, 11 predicted proteins | sample TergutCo191P1_FD_187301 | JGI IMG/M metagenome (GOLD analysis project Ga0209755, IMG submission 187301) | Cornitermes sp. P1 segment gut microbial communities from Petit-Saut dam, French Guiana - Co191P1 (SPAdes) (version 2) | ecosystem: Host-associated > Arthropoda: Insects > Digestive system... | reverse complement strand
CTCCGCTCAAGATAACGTAAATTTGGAGGTTATACATGCCTGTACCGATTAAACAAATTCCGGCAAATCTTTTGGTTCCCGGACAGTATCAGGAAATCGACAATTCGCTCGCGGGTGCGCAGAGCGACATCAAAAAGGCTCTGATGATAGGACATAAGCTTTCTACATCGGAAGCCGAAAGCGGAAAACCTGTCAATGTAATTTCAGCGGCTAAAGCGCATCAGCTTTTCGGGCATGGCAGCCCTGCCGCTATCATGGCGGAAACGTTTCTTTCGCTTAATAAAACGGAAGAACTGTATGTGCTTCCTATTCCCGAACCGGAAGCGGGGACAGCCTGGAAGAAAAAGCTTACGGTAAACGGCTCCGCTTCATCAACCGGAATGATACGCATTATCGTAAACGGCATGGGATATGACGCGGCTATCGCAAAATCTGCGGATGCCCCGGCGGTTGCCGCCGCGATTACCGCGAGGATCAATGGCGAACTTACTCTGCCTGTAACAGCCGAGACTGAAGCTTCCGCCGTTACTATTTCAGCTAACATAAAAGGCGAAGCGGGTAACAACAACAGCGTAACTGTTTTTTCATTCGTTGACAGTGTTTCTATTACAGAAACGGAAACGCTGGAAGGACAAGGCGTAACGGACATTAAGCCTTTCCTTGAAGGGCTTGGCGAAGTTCGATATAACTTTATCGCAAGCGATTTTAATGACGCGAAAAATATCAGAACAAGTTCTGCCGAACTTGAATCACGTTACGGTCCGATGCGTCAAATCGGCGGCAGAATGTACATCGCGCTTTCAGGTGACCTTGGAAGCAAAACCGAGGAAGGCACTTTGCTGGCAAAAGCGGGAGAGGTAAACTCACCGCATATTGTTCTCGTTCCTCACGGTAAAAATCCAGAACTGCCGTGCGTTTGGGCTGCGGCATGGTGCGCGTTAGCGTGCAGAATTCTAGCGGACGATCCGGCGGCAAACACATACGACACAAAAATTGCGGATCTGACGGCAGGAACGTCGTTTGATTTTGAAGAAAGGCAAAAACTTCTTGAAGCGGGTATCGCGACATACCGCCTGGACACGACAGGAAATGTTTTAATTGAACGTCTGGTAACAAGCTACACCGAAAACACGGACGGCGGCAGAGACACAAGTTACCTTGACGTACAGGTTACGGAAACTGTTGACGCTGTGCGTACTTATATCAACGCCGAAGCAAAAAAACGGTTCAAAACATGGAAACTTGCAAGCACAGGCGAAAATTTCGGAGCCGGAGCACGTGTAATGTCCCCGGGTGTTTTCCGTTCTTTCCTTGCGGAGCTCTATCAGGAAGTTTTTATCAAAACCAAACAGTGGTGTCAGGATTTTGAAGCGTACAAAAAATCAATTTTTGTGGAAATCAAAGCCGGAAGCAAAACGAGGCTTGAGTATTCTCACGAACCGAATCTGATAGGACAGTTCTACATTGCTGCGGGACTGACACAGTTTAAATAGGGGGCAGGACATGAAACTTGAAAGAGTACAGAGAGTTATTTCACAGGCGTTAGGTGAATTACCAATACAGGAAAAAGGCGCGACTTTTAAACCTGCCGGAATAAAACGCGAAACAAAAGCTGGTGAAGTGCCTGAAAATACAGGGTATACCGAAAGTCAGACTTTCGCCGAATTGAAGCTTAAGCTCAACGCGACAGGAGCGCTCGGCGTTGAAGAAATGTCAAACATCGGTGAAGATACGCTTACTATTTTCACGACAGGCGGCAAACAATACATGATGCCGAAGGCGTGGGTAACGGAACCAGGGGAGCTTGGCGATGCCGAAATGGACATCACTTACAATTCGGGTACCAGCCCAAGATTATCTTAGAGGCGTATCATGGCAAAAACAATTGAATTGAAACATCCTTTCAAAGTCGGAGAACTGGATGTATCCAAGGTAACAATTCAACGTCCGAAAACAAAAGATTTTATCGCTGTTGGAACTAATCCTGTTGACAGCGCCGCTGCTGATGCCGCGCTGTTTTCATCTTTATCCGGTTTACCTCTTACTGTAGTAAACCAAATTGATATTGACGACTGGTCATTAATTCGTACAGAGCTTGCGTTTGTCTGGGCTTCTTATTTTACAACAAAGGAATACGACGAAAACCCTACCAAGGCGGAGACAGAAACTCCGCAAGACGATATGACGGAGAAAGTTTAAGCCTGGAAGAAGTCTGTGATCGTGTCGCCGAAATGGTAGCGGAAATCCTCATGCTTCTTCCTGGAATGGATTTTTCAACGCTTATGGATATGTATTGGGATGAATTGTCGTTTTGGCATGAGAAAGCCGTAAACGTAACAAAAGCAGTGCGCGGGAGAATATAATGGCGGAAATTAAAACCGGCGTAACTTTATCGTTAAAAGATTTATTCTCAAAAGGTTTGAAAAATGCCGCCGGCGCGGCTTCCGGTTTCGCAGAAAAAACACTCGGCGCATTCGACAAAGTTGATAAAGTAATTTCAGGCACAGGCGCAAAACTTGCGGCATTTGGTCTCACGCTGTCCGTAGGCGCTGCAGCGAAAGGCATCATCGAAATGGATCACCGAATGACGCGGCTCGGCATTTCCGCTGGCGCGTCAGCAGATGAAGTTTCAAAATTAAAAAAACAAATTTTTGATACGGCGCAAGCGGCTGATGTAAAAATCGACGCGAATAATTTATTAAGCGGAATTGAGATAATTGTAAATAAAACTAACGATCTGAAATACGCCGAGGATAATATCAGGAACGTCGCTCTTGCAATCCAGGCAACTGGAGAATCAGGCGAAACAATTGGCGATATTTTTTCTGAATTTCAAAAATTTGGATATACTACGGAACAGATAACTTCCCTTATGGACGATCTTTCCGCGCAGGCTAATATAGGTTCTTACTCATTGGCAGATTTTGCAAAACAAGCTCCAGCGATTTTTTCATCATATAGCAAAATAGGAACCGCACCGGATAATATTAAAAAAGCTAACGCCGCATTGCAAATTTTAAATGCCGGTATGAAAAGTCCGCAAGCGGCAGCAAATGCTCTTCAAACCGCGATGAACGAATTATCAGATCCTCAAATGCGGCAGAAGTTAATGCGAATGGGAATTGATGTTCGCGACAAAGTAACAAAAGAATTCAGAGATTTCAATGATATTATGATTGACATTGCGGCAAAGTCTAATAATGCGCGTAATGCCAATTATCTTGAATCAATATTCAGCGACTCTTCCATGAAAGCGATTCGTTCCTATGTCTTACATGGTGAACGGATGTATGAAAATCTTACAGACCTAGGTGATACAACAGGATTATTGCAAAAACAATCTGCTGCAATGGCAGGTACTCTTCAATCCAATATAAAAAATCTGCAAACAGCTTTTAATAAATTTGCAGACAGCAACTTAACTAAACCGCTTGAAAATTTAACAGGGCTATTAAACAAGTTATCCGAAGATCCAGAACGCTTGAAGAAAGTATTTACAGGAATTGCTGTCGGGATTGGAGCAATAGCCGCAGTAAAAGGAATAGCCGGAATATCAAGGCTTGTGGGCAGCTTGTCACAATTGAAAGGCGGAAAAATAAATCTTGGATCATTAAGCGCAGCTACCGCAATGCCTGTGTATGTTACCAATTGGGGGGGTGGAGCGGGAACGCAGGGAATGGGTTCCGGCGGAAAATTCCAACAAACACAATTAGGAAAAGGAACTCCGTTAACAAATGCACAGAATGCTGTTAAAAATTTAAAACCGGCTCAATATGCGGGAGGCGCAGCGGCAGGAGGTTTGTTTGCCGCTGCCGTAAAAATCCCTCAAATGATGAATGAACTGGAGGAAATAAAACAGAATGAAGAATTAACTGCAAAAGAACGCGGAAAAGCAAAAGGCGGAGCGATCGGAGATGCGACAGGCAGTATCGCCGGAGCTGCAGTAGGAGGTGCTGCCGGAGTTGCGGCAGGCGCGGCGGTAGGCGCAGCTGTAGGTTCAGTAGTCCCTGTGCTTGGGACAGCGGTTGGAGCGTTAGTGGGAGCAGGTATCGGCGCGCTTGGAATGTATCTTGGCGGCAAAGCAGGGCGTAAAATTGGTGAGGGAATAGGAGGAGCATCTGCAGATGATGGACAACGGAAAATACCGCCTCATTCAAGACATAAGCGCAGAATGTCAGCTTCAGATCTGCCTTCGCAGATTACACAAACAGGATCAAATATTTCTCCGCAAAAAGTAGAACTTGGTAATGCGGATATTAATTTACATATTGATCTGACAGGCGATAGTCCAAAACTTACCACTGATATTCAAAACAACACTAGTGCAATGCGTTTCAATCCAGGATCGAGACCATCTCTAAGAAGGAGCGGTTTATGAGCGAATCGCGTTTTGACATTTCGCTTCCCGGTCTTTATAAAGAAAATTGGCGTGAAGCATACCGCTCGGACAAAGAAGATTCCCCGCGCTTGTCCAGCTACCAGGCGCCGGAAAACGATCCGATCCCGTTTATTTATAAGAGTCTTGATTTTTCCGGCGGTCAATCTATAGATACTTCTGAATATCCATTTTTTGGTTTATGGTCAAATGAAACGTTAAACAAAAAACCACAGACAATTACAGTACATGGTTTTTTGCGCGGCGAGTATTATTTGCAGCAGCGAGCGGCTTTTATTGACGCGCTTATGATTCCAACCTCGGACGATTCACCAGGATTTTTTGATCATCCGTTATGGGGTAGATTCAAGGTTGTTGTCGAGAATTACAATATCCAGGAATCGGCAAATGAAAGCGGTCAATGCGAGATTTCTCTTACGCTTAAACGCGCCGGAGTGTCGCTTGATACCAGGGCGGCTGTTTTATCTCCGGTCGATTTTATAAAACCAAAAGAAGTAGCATTTATTGCCGCAAAAAATTTTGCACAAACAGAAAAAAATACAGCAACATTGTTACAATCATTCGGTACAATAAAAACACTTTTGTTGGGATTTGTGAGCAGAATACGAGCAGCTCAAACAATTCTTAATACTCTAACCAATGAAATTAGTGGCATTTCTAATCTTATAGCACAGGGTGTAAAAGAGCCTTTACTTTTAACGCAATCCATGGTTAACGCTGTTTTTTCTATTACAGCCGCTGCAGCTTCTGTAAGCGAATCCGCAGAAACGACAAAAAATTATTTTTTAAAATCAGATAATAAAAAAAATATAGTCATGATGTTTTTTTCATCATTAAGATATAAGTTGCCTATTGATGCGATTACTACTAATCAAGCAGAAACAAAAAACTCAACCGAAAATATGTTTCGTGCTGTATGTTTATGCGCTTCTGCTGAACTATTAATGCAAATGGATGATATAACTTTTAATAAAATGAATGGTTATTGGGCTTTATATGTTAGCCTTGAAAATAGTATTAATTTAGAAGATCCTGATTTGTATAAGATAACTGTTGAAATGCGATCAATGCTCTCTCAAATACTAAAGCAAAAATCCATGAATAATGAACTAAAAAAGAATGTAAAAGTGCCCGTCCCGCTTCTTTTATTGTCTCATTATCTTGGATGTGACGAAGAAAGGCTGCGAGCGATGAACCTTATCGAAGACTCGCTTCTGATATCCGGCGAGGTTTCTTATGTTTAAGCCATTTATAAAAAACGCGACCACAGGGCAGGAGTTACTGTGGCGGTCTATTAAGCTCAGAAAATCATTAGATGAAATCTGCCATTCTCTTGAGCTTGAAGTACCGCCTTCGGAACGAAAAAAAGTAAGAAGGCATCACAGGCTCGAAGTACGTTGCAGGAATAACCTAGACATTGGTAACAGTGGTGAGAGACCAATTTCCACCGTTTTGATTGATGAAATCACTTCTTCTGCAAGCGCGGATAAACACAGTTTTATGATAGTGGGACGTTCTCCCGCAAGGGACATCATTGATTCAACGTGGTCAGATTATGACGATAATTTCGATTATTCCGAACCAAAACTAAGGGAGCTTGCAAGGCATATAAGTGACAAGTTTGATATCTTTTGCGACACTTTCCCGGAAGGTCAGCCTGACCCTACAGATCCTGTTAATTACTTTGCTTTTGAAAATGAAAGCCCTTGGACAAAATTAATGGACGAAGCGGATCAGCAAGGTTATATTTTTACAAGCAACGAAATAGGTAATTTGTATCTTTGGAGAGTTCCAGAAATAGAAGCTGTCAGAAAACCTTTTCACATAACCGAAGGTATAAATATAAAAAATATTAAATGGACAGAAAACGGTTCGGAACAATTCCACGAATATATAGTCAAAGGCGGCGGAGGGGATCCCGTACGTCTTGTTGATAATACCTGTCCTGGAAACAGAACTCTTACTATCGATATAACAGATCCATATGTTACGTTAACTGAACTTGAACGCCGGGCAAAAACTGAAATGCGGCGCAGAAAGGAAGTAAAAACGATAGTTACTGTTTCTGGCTGGGGACTAACTGACGAACAAATTAAAACCCTTGGAAATACGTATAGAAAAGAAATATATTGGTTTCCAAATTCAATAATCCCGGTTAAAGTACCGACGTTAGGATTTGACACTAATCTGTTGATATCCGAAGTTGAATATTCTGCGGACGATAAAACCGCGAACTGCGATATAACGCTTGTTAACAGGGAGATGTATTTGTGAGCGATATGTTATTAAAACAGTTAAATGCGAAAGTCCGTAATCTTTTTTCTATTGGAACTTTTCAAAAACGAAACGATAACGGTGAAATACAAATCAAAACTGTTTCCGGCAGAATGTTAAAAAAGAAAGAAGCGTTTCCTTACGGTTTCACCGCCAAGGCGAAAAACGGAAAAGCATTTGTATTTTGCCAGGGCGGCGATTTTTCAGGCTTTGAAATTATGCCGCTGATTGCAGATAAAAAAATAAAACCGCCCGAACTGGAAGACGGCGATACAGCTTTATATACCGAAAGCGGCGGCTGGATAATCGCAAGAGAAAACGGAAAGGTGGAATTATTCGGAACCGATGAAGGCGGACTAATCAAAGGCTCTGAATTAAAACAGCAACTTGAAAAGATGTCAGCACGTCTAGATGGTGTAATTGATGCTTTAAAGAATTCGACAACCGCTGCTCAGGACGGAGGTGCAACATACAAAGCGCAAATTGCTGTCGCTTTGGCTCTATTAACAAACAAAGAAGATTTTAACAATTTGGAAAGCGATAAGGTATTGCATGGAACAGGCAAATAAAACAGTTTGTATTGAAAACTGGAGCGATATCCGCGAGCTTGCGCAAATGAGCATCGGAACGGACAAAGGATCATGGTGGGCTGATCCTGATTTTGGGAGCGAACTTTTCATGTTAAGAGAAAACGGCAAAGTTGACGGGAAGACGGCAGGAACCTTCAAAAGAATGTTACAGGAATGTCTGTTATGGCTTATTACAGATGGTCTAGCAACAAGCATAAGCTGTATTGTTGAACGAACCGGTAAAAATGAAATTTCTTACTCTGTAGAAATAATACAGCCGAATGAAAATAATATTTTAATTAAGGATGTTTGGAATGGCGTTTCAAAGGGATAGTTTACCGGTTTTAAAAGAAAAAACCCTTGCCAATTATTACAGTTTGTTCAAACCGCTGGACAAAACACCTCGCCATAACTTAGTGTCTATTTTGGCGAATGTGGATGCCGGACTTAGCCATATGCTCCAAGGTGATTTAGTTTTTCTTTCAAAACAGCTTTTCCCTGATACCGCAGAAGGTGAATATTTACGTTCGCATTGGTCTCTTTTTGTACCGCCGTTATATGCGATAGCGGCGATTGGCAAAGTGGAAGTATATGGCGTTGTTGGAGTATCTATACCTGTTGGAACTGTCTTTAAAAGCACTTCCGGAAAGAGATATTTTACAGAAAAATCTTTTCGAATTCTTAACGACGGTAAGACACTTGTTGATGTAAAAGCGGAGGAAACAGGAACAGATTCAAATCTTACAGCAGGCAGCTCGCTTTCTATTGTCTCCGCGATTTTTTCAGGCGTTGATTCTAAAGCCGTTGTCGGCGCAGAGGGTATTTTGGGTGGAACTGATCCTGAAAGCGATGAAGCATACTTGCATCGCGTTTTAGTTTATCTTCGCAATCCGACAAGATATGGTAAAAGTGGGGATTATGCAGCATGGGCAATTGATGCATCTCCTGAAGTTTCCAATGCATGGGAGTTTAAAAATTTTGGCGTATTTGGCGCTTTACTTATTCAAGTAATTAATGGGAATCAGCAAAACGGTATCTATCAGGTAAACAATCTTCCGGCGGTTCGTGATTACATCAGCGCCGTTTCTCCTCCAATTGTCTTTGAAGTACGTACACCTGCGCTTGTTTCTATCAACCCTGAATTAAAACTGCTTCCGCAAGAAGATAGTCAGGAAAATAGAGACTTAGCGGCAACTCGTTTAAAAACATATCTTCAATACACTGCAAAACCTGGAATTTACTTAACATCTGGAGCATTACGCGAATCAATTATTGATGGCGTTAAAATAACAAATATAACAGTAAAAATATCTGGTGATATTGCTGGCAGTTTACAAACGACGATTTTAGAGTATCCAGTATTAGGAGAAATTACATGGGTATAGAAACAGCAACAAAAAAAGACTACTGTGCTGCAATTCGCCAGTTATTCCCCATGGGGGAGTACTGGGAAAATCAATTTTCTGATCCTGAAAGTGACATTAGTCTATTTTGCAAAGCTAAAACTAATGAAATTATTTCCTTAAGAAAAAGAATGTTCGATCTGATTGCGGAAAGTAAAAGCGATACTTCAGTCGAAACAATAGGTGATTGGGAGCGCGTTTTAATTGGACGCACGGATGTACAATTATCACTTCAAGAGCGCAGAAATAAACTTAATGTACAAAAAGCATCTTTAATTAATCGTTTTATTATTACTGATATTGCAAAAAATTATGGACTAAAATTTATTGATTTAATATTTCCATTTAAGGCTTCGTTCTTTGGGTTCTCGAAATTTGGTACGTCTATGTTTTCACGCCCTGCGTTCTTTTCTTTTTTTTATATAGTTGTAGAATTTCAAGATGATGAACTAATAAATGCGGCAAAAGAATGCATCGTAAATTTGGATACTTACTCATTTAAACAAAGTTATCCGAGATGTTATGAAGGATGTTTTTTTTCAGGTATCAAAAAGGTTGATGATTTTGAACAAGCTGTAAACAATAGATTAATTGCAGGTAATATAGCGTATTTTCAATACAAATTGGAGAATTCCAATTTTTAAATATACTTGGATAAAGGAGTAATTATGCCAGGATTATACCCAGATGACAAAATTGTAAATATGTACGGAGAGGATGTGAAATACCCGGGGCTTGACCCGGATACCCAAAAATTTACCGATGGTGATTTTACTAACCCTTTGAAAAAGCCGTCATTTATTCCCGCCGCAACTTTCAATCTTATACTTGATAATCTTGAAAGCTGTATTAAGGAACTTGGCGTAAAGCCTAATAATAAAGATCCGGATCAACTTATAAGAGCTCTTAGGAAATGGATGGGACGCGGCGGATATTTGGATGCATATAATTTTAGCACACCAAATCCAACACAACAGCAATTGACAAATTACGCATTATCAAAAATACCATCAATAACAGTTAGGGAAGAAATATTTAATTCGACAAAGATTACAAATAAATTTGATGGGCATGTTTGGATACTGACAAATACGCAGGATACAGTACCGGCTGTTTTTGAATGGAGCAATAGCGGACCCGGTGTTTTAGCGCCTTTAGATGAAAATTATGGAGGTTACGCGAAAGGAGCTGCTTCGACTGATCCGGCAGAATACATACGTGCAGTGGCAGGCGGAGATGGAAAAATTAAAATAGATATTGCTCTCTTAGAAAAAGCATTTTTCTTGGGAGCTCATCCTGTAAGCACAATCTTTATGACTGTAGATCCGAATTTAAACACCGCCGCGAAGATGAATGCAAAATATCCCGGTTCCACATGGGTAGCATGGGGTATGGGGCGCGTTCCGATGGGCGTTGGAAGCAGCGAAGCCAATTCAACATCAGCAACAAACCCGAGTTTAGCGGATCACGGCGGTTCAATGTCCGCAGGTGCAATAAACCAAACAGCTGCCGAAATTAAAGGAGGGAATAAATCCCACACTTTAACGATTGCTCAAATGCCCTCTCATGGACATGGGATTAAGAAAAAAGATCAAGTTTCTGGAGGTGGAGGATACAACAGCGTTAATTATGAAGACAGTTCTACCGATTTTTTACAGGGAGGCGGTTCTGCCCATAATAACATACAGCCATATATTACCTGCTATTTTTATAAAAGAACCGCTTAGGCAGTACGTTTATACATAAAAACTGTAATATAAGGCATCATGTTATTGTGAGCCGTATCTCCTCCAGCCTCCGCTGTTTCAGAATAACCAAAATAATTACCATTTGCATTACCCACCCACATCCCTGTTGAGGTAGACGAAGCGTTTCTATACGTATGAGAGTGCTTTGGCATCTCTGCAACTAAAAGCTTGTGTGATTTATTCCCTCGTATAAATTATACAGCTCTTTACTTGCCGTATGTAGTATGAACTAGTAAAGAGTTCAATCATTTTCCGCAATGTCTTTGCATAATTTGTAATAATAAATACGTTTATTTTCTCTTTCTTTTTAGGTTTTATTCGCTGGCGCGTTCATTTTTTCCTGACATGTCCCTCGTCGCGGATGTTCGCACGGAGAGCGTCAAAAAATATTACAGGGTAGAACGCTTCAAGCGGACGGTTCCGCCATTCTTCAACTAACCCTTTTACTTCATCCGTCACG
>Ga0209755_10008656_pt1 | contig 10852 bp, 7 predicted proteins | sample TergutCo191P1_FD_187301 | JGI IMG/M metagenome (GOLD analysis project Ga0209755, IMG submission 187301) | Cornitermes sp. P1 segment gut microbial communities from Petit-Saut dam, French Guiana - Co191P1 (SPAdes) (version 2) | ecosystem: Host-associated > Arthropoda: Insects > Digestive system >... | reverse complement strand
GAACTAGATAGTACATTTCATACTTTGTTCTGGAAGTTAAAAATTAAAATTTTTTAAGGAGTCGCATTGCATATGCAAAGGCTGTGTGGTGAAACAGAATGCTGCCTGCAACAAGAAATAGAACACGTTACTTTAATACCAATCCCCCTTCCCCCCTTCATTTTTGTCAAACATTGATCTCGTGTATTCTGTGAACGCTAGGCTATGTCTGACCTGACCACCATCCCTACTTTATTTTTCTTCTTCATCTTCTTAGTCGTTTGTATTCAATTTTTGTCACTTGAATTACACTGGCCCAAGTGTTGGAGAAACCATCAGACTGTATTTAGATCTACCTTCCTTTAGTTCTAAAATTGTGAGATTGCTTACATTTGGCCAGAATATTTCTGAAACTTGGGACCGAGTTTCAAAGAGGACATGAATGGGTTAAGATTCTGGTTAAATGTTCAACATGGCTTACACTGCCAATGAAGGACTGGAAACTTGCATCTTTTTCTGCTGGTTGACTGTACTGGGTGTGCTGTCTGCAAAGTGGGAAAGATGAATACACCAAACTAGTATCTGGGATCTTGTCAATATGAATGATGTCCCACATTTACCATGAGATTACTGCATCAACATGAATGATGCTACCTGATTGAATCACATTTGAAGTATGGAATAGTGCCTTGATGAATTCAGTAATCATGTCTAGCTACCTTAAAGACCTAGTGCTGGGGTATATTTGCAGCAGTTATCATAACAACAAAGTACTCTGACTGCTTAATTAAACTGGCTACCAGATTAAGACAGATTTGATATTCAAAAGCAGGAAACAAATAAGTAAATAAAAAGAAATGCATTCTTACTGTGTATAATTGGGACACATTGTGAATGACAATGTGCCAGTGACCATCCTTCATTGGTATAATTAATATGAATGAAGCTGTTCCACAGGAGAGAGAATGGTGGTATTAAATGGGGTGTTACTGGGGAGAATTTTCATGCACAAATGGACAAGCATACTACAGAATTTTTTAAGATGTTCTTACATATTAGGCATGCATTTGTTTGATAATATTTTCCAGGAATGGCCTCAACAGATCCTGAACCAGAGGATAAAGAAGCTTTCATCCAAGCTCAGCTCTATGATTACCATTACAAATCCGCATTGCCAAGCTCATACAATTGGCCAAAACTGTGATCAGGTTAGCTCAGTAATCTCACATCAAAACTACACCTGCACCTTTGTTCCTCATTTTTTGCTTCCAATTTGGCATACAGTTGTTTTATATAAAACCAGGGTTGGTGTAACTTTCTGTAACTTTCCTGTCTTGTTTACTGCGAACCATTAATTATATTCCTCTTATTTTTAAAACTGTAAAAACCCTATTATAATAAGTGTATGCTGTTTTGTGAAGGTTAGTAATTATTTCACGTATTTAAATGGGGAACAAGGGAAGACACAAAGTCTTGACTAAATAACACTATTAATTCATGCATCAGTGTTGACAGAGATCGACAGAATAGGAAAGCAGGCCTTAGGAGTTCTGCTTAGAAATGCTTGTTTATTAATTTTATTTTGCCTGCAAGCTCACTGGTTATAAGAAATGCAGTAACTCCCCTGTTACTTAGGCATAGAAGGAATGGAGGCTGAAATGCTTATACAATAAACTATGAAGTGCAGAATATAACAGCAGGATGAGTTTCATACCAGAGAATTCAATTAATAACCAACCATTTACTGCGGTGAATGGTGTGTATGTGCTGTTGTATGTGACCTGACAGACCTAAATTATCTACACTGTGTAATTCTTGCATCTAGTGTGCTATAGTTGTTTTAATCATTAAAACATCTTATGATGTGTTAAATGTGGGGTTAGGAAAAGCATGTTGGCATGGTGCATGACAAACAATACTTCAAACAAAAATTGAGTTATAGATTTTGGTGTCTTATTCAAGCCCGTAAGTTGTATATATTTCAAGCATGTACACCTTAACTCGAAAACTTTTAATATACAAATCACAAATGAAAGTATACTTGAACTTTGTAAGCTTTTGTAAGATTTGTGAATGTGTATTTATTGTATGTCTATATCTCCAGTTCCATTATATGACTACCTAATATGTGACATTCTCTGCAATTCCAGTAGGTATGGATGCAGTGTATCCTGAAGCCAATGACAAGAAAGCATCTGTACAGAGCCAGACATGTAGTCCAACTTATCTCCCACCTACGTATGACTCCAGAGTCAACCTGTTCAAATAAAACACCACCTGAAATAGACATGGGAAGGAACAGGTCTTATACTGTGGCCCCTATATATATGTGTGCATGTGCGTGCGCACACATGTGTAAATTCTATTACAACAAAATGTATTGATTTTGTTTACTTCTGAAGTATATGTGATGGTTTTTCTCACACATCATTGAATATCTTCTTTAGCCAACTAATTTGTTTCATAAGTTCAAATGAGATTAATTTCTGAAAAGTCTGGTAACATCAACAAATGCACAATTCTACAATCTGTGAATTCCTTCTATTAATTAGCTCATACATGTGTCAGAATGGTTGCCATCTTTAGGGAGCTTACACCAAAATTTATGTTTATGTCCAGTAAATTCTTTAAAATGTTTATATGTACATACCACTAGAATAAAATAATGGGGAAGTATATCTGTTAATTGGATTTATTTATGTTAATATATTTTTAAACCACATGAATGCAGGATATTTACATTAGTATTCAGTTTCATTTAAACTTATGTTAACATTTCTGCCTTTTAAGTAATTAATTTACTCCTTTTTTACTGTGTTAGGTACATCAAGGAATTAAAGTCATAAAAATTCAGGCATCTGGTTTTAGTTCAGTCAGTTGTGATAATGATAAGAACTGAGAGTAATTCTTCTCTCCACTTCTCACTCAAAATGAGTTACAAGAATGAAATCTATGAGAATAAACTCAGTTTGAGGGTATTGTCCAAGACTAATTACACCCATAAGCTGCAGCTGAGACCAGTGCACATTCTATTCATGAAGAGGTTTACATCTTAAACATTTACTTTATGGCTTCATGGTGTCAAAAGTGAAGTTCACAATAAGTATGAAATAGGTTTTGAAGAAAATTAAATGTGCCTCTTGGAAAATGTTTTTGCATTCATGGGTTGAAACTGAAGAAAACTACAAAGGACTTCAGTGATTATACCTGAAAACACATATTATGCTACAGTACATGCCAAGCTATCTTGCAGGACCAGTCTGAAAGTGATATACCAATAAAAACATTATTATTATTATTATTTCTATTAGTGATGATTTTGTAATTAGTCAATAGACTGTTAAATCAGTATATAAATAAAGAAATGAATTACTATTATTATTATTATTATTATTATTATTATTGTTTTTTTAACTTCATTGTTGATATTATTGTTATTGTGATTGCTAACACACCTTGCAGGGTTGTACAGCTCACAGATCTTCAAAGCAATGGTCACTATATGAGACAGCCTACAAATATTGAACAGTTTCAGTATTACACTTCTTTCAAAGTCATGGTAATTCAACCAATGCTCTTGACCAAAATAGGTATTACTCCCTTTCCTCTCAACTAATGTATCACTTGTCACTGACGCAGCATCTGAGATTACCCATTCTAAGCACATTTAAATGTTCAGGGCCATATACATTCTGTTTAGGCAAACAATAAAGATGACATCCTGCAGTTATGCCACCAAGAACTGGACCATTGTTTGTAGTTGATCTCTCTCTCGCTCACACACATATATACACCTCAAATTCCTGTTCTGGAAAGATTTACCAAAAATAATTTCAGACATGAAGTACTTGTTCCAAATATCACATCTCAATTTTTCAAGGAATAATAGAGTTACAGAAACATAAAATCAATCAGTTCAGATTTTAGGTGACTGACAGAAACATAAAATCAATCAGTTCAGATTTTAGGTGACTGACAATTTGGTCAAGTTGGCAATCCAACAGATTTAAAACACTACAAAGTAACTGAATTTTGTGGCATCTCATGTGTAAGATTCATATTAGTTACATCTATCCGTCTCTCATATAGAATAATGAAGAAAATGCCTTCTGCTTAGACCATTCTCTGTACTTTCACTGCATTGTCACTGTCGGCATCCTGAATATATGCTTGAGATCTTTGACTTGTAGTTTAAAATCACTGAACTGTAATGTTACCAGAAGGCAAATCCTTTAAATTCAACATATATGTAATTTCTGCAGAGTGGAACTTTTCAGATTTAATAATGCACAAACACTGTATGGCCATAAATTAAGTAGTTCTGATGTACATCAGTTTTTTACCTGCTTATCGTCTTCTAAAGAATTTAATCCAAGACATCACAAATTCAATACTTCATATGAGCAAAAATATGCAAATAGTCATACAAAAGTTTCCTTTAAAATATCAGGCCATGCTCTGGAGATGGTTGTAAGGGGGGGGGGTTGTTTATGAACATTTTTCTTGAGTATTTAGCAAGGAGGCAGAAGAGAATTCAAGCAAAACAACAGCTTTAACAGTCTCTTTTACAGAACAAGCTTTAAGAGATGTCTCTGTCATTAAATAAAATTCCATCGCATTGTATATAAATTGAATTGTTCAGTCTTGTTTTCTGTAGCATACTGACCTTTAACCTCTACATGTGCTGTAACAGAAAACTTCGTCTATCATGGGTGTTTAGTTAAGGTCAATAAAACTTTAAACACCAAAAATTAAACTACAGAGAATAATGAAAAGTATACCTTTTCCTCTTAGTACCAACATATGATGTACAACAGGTTTAATAACACTAATACTCTTAAAATATATTACAGTATAGTAAGCAGCAAATACAGGAATGTACTACACTTGAAGCAAAATGACTACATTGATTTACACAGTCGATTATCATGCTAATGGCCGCTGGAATAGTCCAGTTTGTCTTTCATGATGACCAATTAGTCATTCTGAACACACGTTTATTTAAAATGTATGACAATATTAGTGCACTGATTATGTTACTGTCTTTAAATAATTAAAAGCACTGCATATGTAATACCTGAACAAATCTGACTTTAACATAATGCTTTTTGAATTTAACTTCACAGTAAATCACTTTGAATATTCTGTGCCTGTCAAACAACCACAGTTTTTACCCTGCTTTTCCTACAGTGAAACATACTTCATCATTTTACTTCTCAAATAATGCAGTGCAGCAAGGCCATACAGTCACTGAACTCACAGACACTGAATACACACCAAAACCATTTAAATAGTCATTGTATGTATATGGTAGCATACCTATAAAACAGCTTGTAGGTGGTAACATTGGGTGAAGGGTCACTTCTGTGAAGCTTAAAATATTGCAATTGCTGTTAGCAAGGCCAGACTAAGTAATGTGACTAGGAGATATGGCCTTCTAGACTCTGCAACGTTACAGCCATCAGTTGAGCATGTGAACACACACGAACGATATTCAAGCTGGTCACCAGGCTGCCTAATGTAATTGCAATAGTTGCCCAAATCCAAAGACGAACAAAAGCGTTTCGTTCCTAGGCCACCTGAAATTCCAGTATTATTTCAATATCAGCACAACATTATCAAATGCTAATCATGTACAATGCCCACTAAAAGTAATAAACTTAAAGTTAACGTCTAAACTTAACCCTCTGTCCAATTTTTTAAACTCGCATTATCTCACCAGGACTGGTAGTGTTTGCAGGAACGTGCCATTTTGTGTCTGTACGACTATAGCTAACTACTCAAAGCAGAGTCCCTTTTAAGGCTAAAAGTTGCACAGCTACTCACATTCCTTTCATTGTATGAAACTTAAGGTTCTATACCTTGCGCAACAGCCCACTGCTGGTCCCTATTTTAAGCCACATACCCCAACACACAACCTTCCAACCTATTTATTTAAAAAACATTGTAATGTTATCCTACCAACTACACCTCCATCTTCCGAGTGATCCCCCTTCCTTAACCTTTTCACGCCAATACACTGTACGCATTCATCTTTCTTCTCATGCATGCCATATGGCCCATACATCATACAATCCTTCATGTACTCAACCTAGTAATATTCGGCAAATTGTACAAGTCATGTATCTCTTGCTTAATCAGTTTTATAGAGTTATCTGTTACTTATTCCATTTTAGATCCAAATATTCACATCTGCATCCTGTTCTCCAGCACCTTGAGTTAACGTGCTTAATGAGCAAGACAAGTTTCACACTCATACAAAACTACACAAAATTATAGCCAATTTTTATGCTTTTACACAGAAGATGGGAAGATGAAAGATTCTCAACTGAAAGGTACCAGGAATTCGAGAAATGTAATCTTCTAGTAACTTCTTCATCAAAGCAATTTTTGTCATTACCAAATACTTGGCATTTTGTCAATTTTTAAGTACCACTGAACAGAAACTTTGCAAGCCATACTGGGTGCAGTACAAGACCGCAATGGAATATTTTAAAATTTACACTCAATCTTGTTACGGACCTCAAAGAGTTAGTTATTTATTTACAATGGTTTTGTGCAACTTCTTCTTTCGGCAAAGACTCCATTTTGACAGAATGATAAATATAAGATGGTCTAGGTGTAAAACAAACATGCTGTGATTTGCCTTGTGCCCCACACCTGCTATATTTGTTTTGGGCAATCACTTTGTCACGTATGTGTATCATTTGACATGAATTACTTCATATTCATGTATAAATTCTGTCTATATCTGAACTAAATGAAAGAAGTCCATGAAAGAACATCACCTCTGTATGCACACTACTGTAACTTGTACATGTGTCACTGCAAACATTACTTGCCTGCAAAGAACGATAACTTTTATACTCTTCTTTGAAATTAATAATGTGTACATAAATCTAGTGATGGTTAATTAGCCCCAAGCATTGGGATCATAAGCATGCACAAGCACAAACATTATAAAATATGAATGATGTACCTCCATACAGACCAACTGTTTTGACGCAGTAACTCGCCTCAAACACGTGGTCACAAGTTGTGGCAGTGAGGATACCATTATGAATCATGTTGTCTGAACAGTACATACTTTTGGAAGATGAGCACTGATAGCAGTCAATACCCATTCCTGATCCCAAAGATGGCAATACCAGCAGCCAGAAGAAAGAGTGCAAATTCATTAACATTGAAAATATCATGCAATTGCAATGTTCCATTTAAGATACTCCAGTATCTTTTGGTAATCACATGTACAACCCAAGCGAAGACTCCATCACCAAAGCTGTCTGCATACAATCCTATATACAATTCATGAAGTTAAGTAAATGGCAGCAGGATAACTGCCCCTGTTCCATGCTTCAAGCAAGATGGAAAGACAGTGATTTATTGCTCAAAACACATGTAAGCTATCTGTAAATGATCTGATCAAAATGACAGGAACCTCAAGACGAATGTAATTTGTAAGTAACAAGACAAATATGTTTGTTGTAGGTATAAATATAATTCAAGTTCTGAAGTTCTCACACCTACGCTGCTGAAGATTCAAGTTTTGCAGGATGTTTTGCCATGTAAACTGATAAACAGCTACCTACATGTCAAAGGACTGCAGTGCCTTCATCTTCAGAGTCAAACAGAAGAATTTTTGACCCTGAAAAAGAAGGTGCTCCAAGCCTTCAGAATGTTGATTACTATTTACCCATCAATATAGTACAGCACCCCAGAAGACTTGAAACTTTTTACAATGACTGACTAAAATGCATACTTCTCAGTATAATGAACCTGGAAAGCGTGCATTTAGTGCCAAAATAATTCAAATCCCTCCCATACAGATTGCCAGAGAACATGTACCTGAATCAAGCTGATATTCCATGCCACCATGACTAAATTGGATTGCCAAGCACCAGTTTTACCAGGCACGTTACACATCTTACAATAAAACGGAACTGTGAACACAAGCACAGTTCACAACAAACTATTTTATTCACACGAATCTCAAGAAATGACACTGATGGGAGGAGTCATGCCCACTTTCTGCACATTTGACCTCCAGAATGAATGAATTAACTTTTCAATTAATTTTGGTATTGGGAGGGGTCCACACTGAGATGCAAATTTCTGGAAAATACATAAAACAATACAAATCATACCATATTCCTTAAAAATAGCTTACAGAATACAAGTATTGCTGTGCACATGAAAGAGTGTAAATATGATTAGTATATATAATTTTCATTAGAAATGTTTTTTAACATGGTATACGAAATTAACAAAATGTGAGGATAAAAAATTAATGTCACCAATTTGAGAAGTGTTGTTGGCAGCTGAAACAAGACTGGGAATGTACATCACAGTAGAGTACACAAAATTCCTACTCCAATTCCTTGCGGTTCATAAAGCTCACTTTTGGTCTTTTTATGAACACCACTTCAGTAAAATTACATAAATTCATGTTTCAACAGCACCATAATGCACAATACTGAATTTTAATTAAACCTGTAGACAAGTAATGGAATGTGCACAAAAAGTATATATTCCTGACAAACATTATGCACAAATCCCTGAAACTGAATTTTATCTATGTCCGATTAACAGCCAATGATGCTGATATGTGAAAGCTCATTCATGACCTGACATCAAGTAGACTTTTGTGGATTAATACTACCTAAAATTGACACTGCCTGGCAATGATAATCTCTAGTAACAAATTTGGAAAACTTTCCAATATTTCAAGCACTGACCCTAGGTCATCGATGAACTGATGGACATAAAAATAATAAATTAATACACAGAAGAGAACTGCACTCTTCTGGGTTGTTATGCAGTGAGTAGTGATAATTTCTTACCTATGTTTTTGGTACAACTTATTGGTCCCAACCTCAGGGTTCAAGAATTCAAAAGAAAGCTTGTAGCCCCAGTACAAAGTTTATATAGGGAAAAGTGTGGACAGTGTAAAGTCTCATTAGTGTGGTGTCAGCCAATAGGGTTGATGCAAGTGGTTGGGATGGAGGGGAGAGTGGTAGTCAGTGCAGTTTGGACAGAGATGCTCCGTGATAAAAGAAATTCTGACCAGTGTGATACCAAGACACAGGACAACACTCACATGAGCAAAGTAATGAAAAGGAAAGAAAATGCAGTATGTTGTTCCATGAGGAAACACTGAAATGTGTGAATTCACATGCTCCTAACCTAATTGAAATAAATTACATCAAATTACCAGTTTCTTTTAATTTATGAAGTTTCAATTATCATTAACTAAAGTGCAAAAATGTTAGAAATTTGGAGATCCATATTTTCAAGACCCTCTTTACTTCCTGTTGCTCACACATCTATTGTTTATTATTCTCGACACCTTAAAAAAGAAAGACCACTGTGAACTTGTTTCTAGTCAATGCTCCCATGAAGATAATCACAAAGTTGGAAATAAAAAACACATTGATTCCAGAATAATCACAGTTCCTGTCATTTGAATGGAACATTTACCCACATCTGCTATTTTATTTCTCTTCCCTCTCTTACCTCATTCACACAATCTGCTCACCATTGCAGCAGTATACCATTTCCTACATACAGAGACAGTGTGTCCCTTTCAATGTGTTCCTGTGCACAACAGCATTACTGTAAACAAAATCTGTACCTGTCAGGACATCCCATAACAGCTACCATGCTGACAAACATGATAAAAGGGACACCCTGTACATAAATATCCGATAATTTTAATATTTAATGCATGGAAATGGTATATAATGGCATTCCAAATTTTCAAATAAATGGGCATTGAAGGAGGTCCTCCATCAGTCAAACCTTGAAAATCATGGTCCCATGCAATGTCAGACCGATTTAGGCAAATTTAAAATTCAAACAAAACACTGTTAAAGCAAATGTAGCTCATGCATCCAACTGAACAGTATGCATTAAAAGAATTCCACAGACTATTATGAACATACACAGCATTCAAGTAAACCATCAAAGAAGCATTAGGAATTGGGATCTGTGTTATCATCTTGTAGAACATGAATCTGGAAAAAAGCTGGAACCAAGTACCTGAAGATTTAGCAACAGGCATGTCAAACTGCCAATGTAAAAGAAACACATTTATGGCTTTTGATTTTGACTTCCATTGAGCAAAGTGGTCTAAATGCACATCAACAATTCTATGCACAGTATAAGTTGGTTTATCTGGCACCTCCAGGAGTTGCTGATACTGCATTTTTCTGGATCTTTAGAGTGTTATACATAATGTGTATCTTTGTAGACCTAGCAATCTTATGGACATATCTAAACATTCAATTTGTCACTTGATATCCTGTCCTATTCCCCCCTTCTGCCCTCTATACTCCCTATTCATCACCACTTACATAGCATTGTGTATATATAAAACCCAAAAAAACCTACACAGTGAGACATGCATTTTGCTACTGCTACTATAACACTGGTCAACAAAGATTTTATCCCATGAGGAAAAATGTCTGTTGCTGATGTATTTTTGGATGCTGAATTCAAATATCTTTCCAGAATTTCTCTTATCACCCACAACTTATGCATTGCATCAGACTATGTGAAAGCACAAGCTTACATTTGTGAGTCACTGGGGGACTGTAGGAGGTAGTCTGGACATGTAACAAGCACTCAATCATGTGTCATACACGTGTGACTAATAGTCCTCTGCCAGTTGCTGGCCAGAGTTCAGTGTGTTATATCATCTCAGCAGTATATAGTGTTTGTTCCACCATTAATATACCAAGAAAGTGCGTGAATTCAACGGATGCATTCTGCTACATCTGCGATGAGGTGACATTCAAATCCCAAAGACAGTCATTCACACCCCTGATTAAGAAATGCCAGAAGCATTATTTTGGCTGCAAAGTGGGTGATCAGG
>Ga0209755_10008655_pt1 | contig 10852 bp, 11 predicted proteins | sample TergutCo191P1_FD_187301 | JGI IMG/M metagenome (GOLD analysis project Ga0209755, IMG submission 187301) | Cornitermes sp. P1 segment gut microbial communities from Petit-Saut dam, French Guiana - Co191P1 (SPAdes) (version 2) | ecosystem: Host-associated > Arthropoda: Insects > Digestive system... | reverse complement strand
ATCTCTCTTCTTGTTGCCATTGTCACGCTTGCCATATGAACCTCGCTTGTTTTTGAGGTTCATTTTCGCGGCTATTTAATTTGAGGCAATGCGCATTGTATCATTATTTTAATGATTCTGTTATAATGGTCGTGTTTTAATTTAGCGAATTCGTCAAATAATTTTAAGAAACCATACATAATTTACGGAGGACATCATGATTATTCTTGGTAGCATATTCACCGCAATTACATGGATTTTTACGATTTGCACCATGGTGGGGGTTGACTGGATTCTTGTCAGCGGCATCAACATCTTGCCAAAGGCTGAAAGAGAAAGGTACCGCGAAACCCATGATGTGGTCGCCATGAATCAGTTTATTGGTTGGCGCATTTTATTGCCCATCTCAATTTTATTAACCATCATCACCTTTGCATACATCATTGGCGGTACATTTTTAACCACCGCCGGCTTTGCCACTGTCCTCGCAATCTTCATTCTTATAACCGTTATTTTGGTGTTTTCAGGAGCGGTAAAATTATTTGGGGATTTTTTTGAAAAGAAGACGCATTGATGGCATTTATTCACAAGCAAACATTTGAACTCATACAGGGCAGCAATATTGATCATTACCTTGATGACTATTTCGAGGTGGATGATCTGATTGCTGCGCCCATTCAAATACTCAACCAAAAAGGTTATACGACGTTATTTTCATGTGCCGGGCATCCCTTTACCACCGTGAACGAGATGATGGTTGATTTTGAAACAACGCCGGAAACCAGCCCGGTGCCCAACACTTTTCGTGTGGAAACATTGATGACGGCCACAGAAGAAGGCATGATGCACCGCATTTTAAGCCATGATAATATCAACCGTTATACCGACATCACTTTTGCAAAAAACACACAGTTGCCCCATTTTCCGGCAGGATTTTTTATCAAACTGGATCAAGATGACGGCAGCCGGCTTTATTTATGGGAAAATGACGACGGCAATCAAATTACCGATGCGCTGCACGGCACAGCGACCTTGACCAAGCGATACGATGCAGATGCGCCGCTTTTTGATTTTTATGCCGCCCAACTTGATGGCATTCGCACTTTATATGAATGGGCATTGTCTTTGCCGAAAATACAAACATAAACCACCAAATGCATTTACCGTTTCTTATACGCGAAGCACCGCCGCAATTCACATTGTTGTTCATTTTATGGTATAATATTATATTATTGAAAACACAAAAGGGGATTAATGCGTGGATTATTTTAACAACCCAACCGATGAAAACCAGTTTGAAGACGAGTATGATGAATATGATATCAACGACCTATTAAATGATGATATGGACGACAATGATGAAAATAAAAACTCTGCGCTGGACGCGGAAACATTAAATGAAAAAATCATTGCCGACGCACATAAAAATTCATCGAAATCTGCCGACTTCTTAAAAGACCCGGTATCCACCTCTGATGTTGATTTTGAAGCACACCATGCCGGTCATGGCCGAATCAAACATATTGACATTAAAGATGAAATGCAAAAATCTTTTTTGGATTATGCCATGTCTGTTATTGTGGCACGTGCGCTGCCCGATGTGCGTGATGGATTAAAACCCGTTCATCGCCGCATTTTATTTGCAATGAATGAATTAAACCTTGATCCATCCAAAGGTTATAAAAAATCTGCGCGTATTGTCGGCGATACCATGGGTAAATACCATCCCCATGGCGATTCATCCATATATGATGCCATGGTACGCATGGCACAGGACTTCTCCATGCGTTATTGCCTCGTGGACGGACACGGAAACTTTGGTTCTATGGATGGAGACGGTGCGGCGGCACAACGTTACACAGAAGCGCGTTTGTCTCGCCTTTCTATGGAAATGTTGACAGATATTGATAAAGATACCGTAGATTTCACCCCAAACTATGACGAAGAATTTTTAGAACCCACGGTGCTTCCGGCACGTTTTCCAAACCTTTTGGTGAATGGTTCATCAGGGATCGCGGTGGGTATGGCGACCAATATTCCGCCGCACAACTTAACCGATGTCATCACGGCGGTCATCACACGTATTGCAGATATGCAAAGTGGTCAAACAACTGAATTAAAAACACTCATTGACATTATAAAAGCACCGGATTATCCAACCGGCGGCATCATTTTGGGTTCGGAATCCATCAAAGAAGCCTACCGTACCGGCCGCGGGCGCGCGGTGCTGCGTGCAGAATCCACCATTGAACCTTTTGGGTCGGGACGCGAACGCATTCGCATCACCGCCATCCCCTATCAAGTAAACAAAGCCAACCTGGTTAAAAAAATGGCTGATTTGGTTAAAGATAAAAAAATCGAAGGCATCACAGACATTCGCGATGAATCCAACCGCAACGGTGTGCGCATCATCATTGAACTGCGTAAAGATGCCAATGCCAATGTGGTATTAAACCAACTCTATAAACTCTCGCCGCTGCAAGAGTCTTTCGGCATCATTATGTTGGCACTGGTAAAAGGTGAGCCGCGTGTCCTCAATTTAGGAGAGATGATTCAATATTATATCGAACATCAGCAAGAAGTCATTACGCGCCGCACACAATTTGATCTTGCGAAGGCTGAACGCCGTGCGCATATTTTAGAAGGATTGTTAAAAGCACTGGATCATGTGGATGAAATCTTACGTCTCATCCGTTCTTCATCAGACACACCCGAAGCCAAGGCGAAATTGATTGATGCCTTTGCCTTTAGCGACATACAGGCACAGGCCATCGTTGATATGCGATTCCGCCAGCTCACCGGCCTTGAACGCAACCGACTCATTAAAGAATTTGAAGATTTGCAAGTACTTATTGCAGAACTCAACCGTATATTAAACGACCCCAATCATTTGCTCGATGTATTAACACAGGAATTAACCATCATTAAGAATAAATTTGGGGACGAACGCCGTTCTACGATTGCCTTTGATCCGATGGAAATTGCGCATGAAGACTTGATTGACGATGTACAGTCGGTGATCACCTTATCACACATGAATTATGTAAAACGCATTGCGCTGGACACCTACCGCTCACAAGGGCGCGGCGGGCGCGGTGTGGTCGGCATGCAAACCCGTGAAGAAGACTTTGTAAAAGATTTATTCGTGGCAAGTGCTCATGATTATATTTTATTTTTCACATCCAAGGGACGCGTGTTCAGCAAACGCGCATTTGAAATCCCGGAAGCCAGCCGCATTGCACGCGGTATGCCGCTTGTAAATTTGCTTAATTTGGACAACGGTGAAACCATTTCTACAATGATTCCGGTCCAAAAAGATGATTGGAATGGCTCGCTGATTATGGTCACAAAAAAAGGCCTTGTAAAACGCATGGTTTTATCTGATTACCAAAATATTATGAGAAATGGCCGGCGCGTGCTGGTGTTCCGTGAAGATGATTCACTCATTGAAGTATTGCGCACCAATGGTGAAAGTGAAATTTTTATCGCCGGCAGCAATGGACGCGCGGTGCGCTTTGATGAACAAAGCTTGCGCATTATGGGACGTGCAGCATCCGGAGTGCGCGGCATTCGTCTGCCGGAAGATTCTAATGTTGTGGGTGCCACCATCGCTGATGGCATGGTGCTCCTGGTGTCTGAAAAAGGCTTCGGAAAATGTACGCGCGTTAAGGATTGCAGACTGACGGCGCGCGGCGGACAGGGTGTATATGTCTACAAGCCCACCGAAAAGAAAGGCCAATTGGTGGGTCTGGAGGCTGTCACGGAAAATGACGGCATCATGCTGATCAACTCAGAAGGCGTCATCATCCGCATCAAAGTTGCCGATATTTCGGTACAAGGCCGTGCGGCAACCGGTGTAAAACTCATCAATATGAGCGATGGCGTTAATGTTGTGAGCTTTGCGAAAATTACCGACGACGATCAAAATGACGATGATTTAGACAATGACGATGTTGACCTTGACGACATCAATAATGATAATGAAAACATCAATACACCGGAACTTGCCGGAGAATTTTTACCAGAGGCAGACTCGGATAAGGCATAATCAATTTTTAACACAGTGAATACCGACAGGAATCAACTGTCCATGCAATTCAATTTGGAGCAACCATGAAAAAAATGCTTAAAACAGCAATCATCACATTCATCGCCGGCATATGCTTTGTTCTTGCGGGCCTTGGTCTGTTTCATAACCTCGACCGGCAACGCGGAGGGGAGGGTTTGTTTGCACTGGCAATCATCAATCCTCCTTATGTGTACGGCACACTCACTTATGCACCGCCGCCATGGCCCGGCGAACAAAATGATGATGCTGATCAACCGAATGGACACACAGAGGATGTGCGTCATGATACGCCGGATCGTGTCAATGGATTGAACAACGAAAACGCCCATGAACACGCACCACCGCCTTTTCCGGATGATCCGCAAGAACCGGAAGATTGCCCATATACGGTAACGATTTTGCTTTCTGCCGCAGGAGATGCTACGCTTGGCGGCGATGTGCGCTGGGCCGGTTATCATGCATTCATGCGTGAATACCGTGGTTTTAATGGTGACATGACACAATTTTTGCGTCACGTTCGCCATGTTTTTTATGCGTCTGATTTATCAATTGTCAACCTTGAAGGCACCCTCACGTATGCAACCGAACATGAAGATAAAGAATTTGCATTCCGCGGACCGCCGCGATTCGCACATATTTTACGTTATGGCTATGTCGATGCCGTGACGATCTCAAACAATCACACCCTCGATTTTTTCCGCGTGGGTTATGACGATACACGCAGAGCACTTACCGATGCGGGTATTGTTTATTTTGGCAATGAATTTAATACCATCATGGAAGTAAACGGCATCAATGTCGGGCTTTTTGGACACCGTGTCTGGGGTGATTTTATTCATGTACGCAATGCCATTACCGCCAGCGTCAATGACCTGCGCCAACGCGGCGCACAAATCATCATCGCTTATTACCATTGGGGAGTGATGGGTCAAAACATGCCCGAAGACTATCAGCGCATCATCGGCAGATGGACCGTAGACCTTGGCGTGGATTTGGTCTTGGGCGCACATCCGCATGTCATACAGGGTGTGGAAAATTATAACGGGGTATATATTGTATATTCACTGGCAGACTTTATTTTTGGCGGCAATGCCAACCCGGCGGATCAAGATGCATTCATTTTTCAGCAAGAATTTACTTTTTACCGCGGTGAACTCATCACACGCGGTGAAGCAAACCTCATTCCAATTTTTATGTCCTCTGTAAGAACACATAATGACATGCAGCCTGTCATTGCGGAAGGCGCGGATGCCGAGCGCATCTTGGGTAGGCTTGAGCGATATTCGGGATGGTTGCAATAGTTTATTAATCATAATAAAGGTGGGATTATACTTGAATTTTAATGACTTATTTTTTGAATCGATGGAACTGGATGCCCATGTTTTTCCAACCATGAACATGAGGACGCTTGGGCATGCGGATGAAATGCAAATTGTTGATATTTTAGAGAAACATTTTCCAAAAGCGCACATCATTCGCAATGCGTCATTAAAAAAGATTGATGGCACCATGACCGACGTAGATTTGTTGTTGGTTACTAAAAAAGGTGTTTTCGTCATCGAATCAAAGAATTTTGGCGGCTGGATTTATGGATATGAAAACAAAAAAAATTGGTTGCAAACCTTTCCAAACCGAGAGCGTTATTATTTCCCAAACCCCATGAGCCAAAACAAATCTCATATTAGTGCGGTCCATTATGCCCTCAATGAATACAAGCATTTGAAATGCTATTCCTTCATCGTGTTTGGCAACGCATGCCGCTTAAAAAAACTCGACACCTATTCTGACAATGTCATGGTCATTTATGCCTATTACCTTATCGAAGCGTTAAAATTTATTTATAATAAAAGCGACGATGTACTTTCACCCGGTGAAGTTGATACCATTTCTAAACACCTGCAAGAAACCACAAAACACATGGAAACAACCCATAAAAAACATATTCATGGCGCTGCTTTGCCGCATGAGGCATCATCACACAGCGTACATTTGCCGCAAGCGACAGAAAAAAGTGTTAAACGCACTGCGTCTTCCTTTATTAAAAATTTATTTAAATGGTGATTCATGCGTCTCTTTTAATCCCGAATTGTTTTTAAAATGAATATTTCAAATCGCAACGACACATCATCTGTTTGTATGGGGGTGCTTGAGCATGAACATTCATAAAAACCTGACAAAAAGACAAAGCAACATCGCGTTGACGGCAGTCATTGTGGTGATTGTTGCCCTTATTGCATTGTTCATATGGTTTGCGGTTGTTGCGGTTCGGTTCTTGATCCGGTGGTTTAACGACGCTGTTTATACGATTTCTGCAATGGATACCGTCATTATTATTGCGCTCATTTCCGGTGCCATCACCATCTTTGGCCTCATCGTCAATTCATTATTGTCATTGCATATAAAAAATGCGGAGTCAAAATTTAAGAAAAAGTCCATTTTATTAAAAAAACTCGAAAAACCCTACACCCAGTTTGTGGACATGCTTTTTGATGTTGTCAAGAAAAAAGAAGACGCCAACAACATCAACCAAGAGTTGTTGGACCAGATGATGCGTGAAATGTCACGTGAAATCATTTTATACGGCTCTTATCGCGTGGTGAAAAAATGGGCGACATATAAGCGCAAGGCGAAGGATTTAGACACCAATGAACACCTTCATTATATTGAAGATCTTTTGTTCATGATTCGTGAAGACATGGGCATTGAACGCGGAGAACTGTACAGCGGCGAACTGCTCGCATTATTTGTCAATGATTTCAATCCCGAAGAAGAAGTCGGGTTTAACTTAAAAATAGGAAATTTTACACTCTCCTCATCAAAACCGGCATCCGCAAATGACTTGGGTGATCCACCGTCAAAGAAAAACAAATAAAGCATGAGCGACAAGCAAAGGAGCCATGAATTATGGACAGTGTGCAAGAATATGTAGCATTGGTGCAAGCGCCATGGGGGCGCATGTTTTATGATGTCTTATTTGAGCAGTTGCGTCTGCCTCACACAAAACGACTGAACATACTGGACTTTGGCTCCGGGTTGGGTGTCACCGCCAATCATTATGCACAATGGCATGATGTTCTCGCGGTGGAACCGAACCCGGAAATGATTGAACACCGCCAGCGTGAATATGAATACACCCAGCTACATGGCGACATCACAATACTCAAAGATTTTAATGAACAACATTTTGATGTTGTTTTTTGTCATAATGTTTTGGAATATATCGAAGACAAAGAACCCATCATCGCGGAACTGATGCACGTGTTAAAATCCGGCGGCACATTGTCCATCATGAAGCACAACCGCATGGGGCGCATTTTTCACACGGCGGTGTTCAAGAGTGACCCGAAAAAAGCCATCGCTTTATTGGATGAACAAGCGAATGACCAAAGCAATTATTTGGGCACACAATATTTATATTCAAATGATGATTTAATAAAAATGATCGCACCTTATGGCGGCACCATTGACAATATTTACGGCATGAGAACCTTCTACGCACTGGGTCAAAACGATGCAAAATATGACGCGCAATGGTATCAATCCATGCTTGCGCTGGAACAACAAGTTTCAACTATGGATGCGTTTAAACACGTGGCATTTATGAATCATGTGCTGGTTACAAAATTATAAACTAAAACGCATCCATAACATCCATCAAGGTTGCATTCATAAACGTTTCAAACGGAATCCCATTTTTCCCGATGAGCAAAAGTTTTGCATCCGGAAACATACGTAAAAATTTTTCTCTGGATTTGCTTGAAATAAATTCATCACCGCTCTTTACTTCAATTCCAATAATTTTTCCGGCAACGGAAACTACAAAATCAATTTCTTCATTGCCGTCGCGCCAATAAAACAAATCAATGTTGGGATGTTCATTGGCTTGTTGAACGAGATAGCCGCCCACAGAATTTTCAACAACATTGCCCCAATAGGCGGGATTAAGCATCGCATTATAGAAGTCTATGTTTGTTGCGGAAGAAACCAACGCATTATTGTGTGCTTGGAATCTCGGAATGGATGACTTCGTGCGAATGAGACTTCCGCTGTACTTATTCAATCCGCCCAACAGCCCCGCTTCATCAAGCAGCCGCAAATAACGTGCAATGGTGGTGGTATTTCCCGCCTCTTGTAACTGTCCCAATATTTTCGTAAAACTAACAATTTGTGTACTATAACTCAATCCAATTTCTAATACTTGTCTTAATAACGCAGGTTTTTCAATTTTTGATGTCATTAATATATCCCACGTCAATGTCGGTTCAATGATGGAGTTTTTAATATATGCCTTGAAACGCATTTCATCGTCAATGAGCGGTGCCGCACCGGGATAACCGCCAAACCACAGATATTGTTCTGTGGAAAATCCAAAGGCATCTTTCATTTCGTGCAATTGCCAATGTCCGACATACGTAAGTTCATAACGCCCCATCAGCGACTCAGATAAACCATCCATAATCAACAAGCGTGACGAACCCATCAAAACAAGGCGAATATCTCTGTTTTCGCGGCTATCTCTATCCCAATGCTTTTTTATGTTGTCACTCCAATTGGGGATTTTTTGTATTTCATCAATAATGAGTACCGCAGTGCTGATGTTTTCCAGTTGCATTCTCATGCGCAGAGATTCATACACTTGATCAATCCAATCGGTACTGTATGATGCTGCATCTTCGGTGGTATAGTATAGCGACAAGTGTGGCAATTGGCGCGTAAGTTCTAAGGCGATGGTCGTTTTGCCGACTTGTCTTGGTCCGGCAAGAACTTGAATAAAATGGCGCGGCGCTTCAAGTCTGTTTTTTATTTTCGGAAAAATACTTCTTGTGTAACTCATTTTATCACCTCATACAGCGCGAAATCATGCCAATTGAATTTCACTCAATCGACTGAGTGTTTTTACTCAATCGACTGAGTGTTTTTACTCAATCGGCTGAGTGTTTTTACTCAATGTACCATATATGCGAAACAGTGTCAATCATTCACGCATTGTGTGTTATGGGCAAGTGATTGTTATTTTCATTTTGCTACGATCAATGAAACTTGACTTTTTAATAATCATTCCATTCGGAATGCGAAGGGAAATCGCATGGCAACTAATAAAACAGAATGCATATCAATGGATTAATCGATATCAAATTTGACGGACATGTGCCAGACATCGGCGGTGACGAAATCACCACAACCGAATATGACATAAATGCACACAAAAAACAAACTTCGAATTGTCGATACTGTATAAGTGCGCTCGGTGAAGAAAATACTTATAATCTACTTTAAGGTGTAATTCCCATCTTTAATTAAAGCATTTGTGGGTAGCTTACTTAAATAAAAAATCGTCCTTAAATCAAACGATGAAATTAACAAGTTGAGTAAAGCGCATATCCGTAAAAGGCTTGTTGCAATGCTGCCAGAAGTAAATAAGGACACTATGAACAAAGCAATGGATAAAACAGCAAAAGGAAATCCAACGCTAAATATTGCCCTTGCTTTTGTCATAGAAGTTCCACGATTGTTAATGAGAATACCTCTGGTTAAGCTAATGATGATTTGCAAATTTCCTCTTGTCCAAAACTTCGGAAAGCAAATTACATGGAGCAACTCGTGAATTATTGTTATAAAAATAAGTGATATTAAATAAGAGGAAAGCGTTGTTAAAGTCTGTGCAATTGAGGGTAAATTCTCTCCAAAAACATCATGAATTGATGTAGTAACTATTTGAATGGCGGTAATTCCATCTATCAGAATAGTAACAAAAACAATGAGAAATGCATATGCAAAACCAAACATATACCCTTTTGAATAACTATAAGGGTCGATGTTGGATATTATTGGTTTCCAGTTATCACTTTTTATGTTATCCATATCGTCACCACAAATAATTTTTAACGAAATGTTATACAAATATAAATTCTCTATTGCCAGTTGATTATATCATGGAAAGACCGCAAGCAATAACGAAAATTTCACTGATCCATTGATGCTTTGAGCGTTTAAGCGTTTAAGCGTTACTGATATTTTTTAAGTGTCCTTGACAACACAAATCCCACAATTGCATAGTTTTTCATCCAGCTTATTTCTGCCACCAACGGTGGCAGATTTGTAAACCCTCTTTCTGAAATCATTGGTTTCAGTTTTTTATTAATCTCTTTTTCATCATGAGATAAAATTTAAAATGCATTATTTAAAACGTCAAATGTGAATTTATTTAAAACAGGGATATCTTCGATAAGTGCTTGCCAAATTTGACTCATGTCTAATTGCCAATATCCATGCGTTGCAATATTTCTAACTGCGATGATTTGTACCCATTCAATCTGGGTGTGTTTTTCTTTAAATGCATCGGATAGTCTGTCTGAACACTCACCGATATTTATTAATGCCATAGAAACAGCGTGTTGTATCATTTCGTCATGCATAAAATCTTCGAAAGATAAATCTTTTACAATTTGATTTAAAAAATCTATTTCACCTGCTATTCGCTCAATGCACAACAAATCACGGTTCATCATATAATTTTCTCCGTTTTATTAATAATAATTTTACTTGGGTTTGCAAGCGGTAGTGTGACAACGTCAACAGACAAACCCAATGCATCAGAGAGTTCGTCTTGAAAACCCATCACTTTAAAAATGGATGGTGTCTGCGCTGAAAACAGCACTAAAAAATCAATGTCCGATGATTCCGTTGCGGTACCTTCGGCATAAGAACCAAAAACATCCAGTCCAATCACATTATATTTTTTTACAATGGGGGCCACTTTATCCTTTATTGCATGAATATCAAGCATGTCACACCACCTCTTTT
>Ga0209755_10008654_pt1 | contig 10853 bp, 8 predicted proteins | sample TergutCo191P1_FD_187301 | JGI IMG/M metagenome (GOLD analysis project Ga0209755, IMG submission 187301) | Cornitermes sp. P1 segment gut microbial communities from Petit-Saut dam, French Guiana - Co191P1 (SPAdes) (version 2) | ecosystem: Host-associated > Arthropoda: Insects > Digestive system >... | reverse complement strand
AAGTGGTATGGATACATTTCCTCTGCATGCAGTGTTCTCCACACACTCGTTGGTGAACACTGCGAACTCGCACGTGAACTGTTCTGTACAATGTGAACAATCCCTTCTTCTTCATCGACACCTTCATTAACAATAGGCTCGGCTGCAATGCGGACGGCGGGTTGTGTACCGGTATCTCGCAATGTCTGGTAAACCCGAGTTAACACTCTTCGGGTTGATATCTATGGTTCGGAAGACGTTGCTGATTTTCTGCTACTGCCTGAAATATATTACTGTCACAAATACCCTACACCTAAATCATATGTGCATACTCTGCAACTGAAAATGTAAATGGCAATGTAGACGTAACAGACGCACCGAGATTATGTACGGGATTAAATCTACACACTCGCTTCTACTGCCGCGCCTTTACGAAACTATCGCCGTACTGTTCTGAACGTCTATTGCCGTCACAGTCACTGTAATGTAAGTGATAAGTGATTTTGAACACGTAGTGGTAGTTGAATCATATAGTATACACTGGCCAGTCCAACCTCTCATTCCTTAAATACCGTCGAATTGTTGTGAAACGGAACCTGGACTGTTTGCAGCTGGGTGCGCGCGACAGGTGGCAAAAATAAAGCTTGGAACGCAAACGATAATTCATCAAGTTCAGTACTTCAACCTCCATCTGGTTCTGTAACGCAGTTCACACGTGGGCGTGTACGGGAATTGAAAAATGCCCATAACACCGTAAGCGTCCAATATCGGACACATGTTTATATCAACTTTTTAATCCCAAATTCCTAGGAAATCTCCTCCTGCAGTAATGTCCACAAGTCGTGAAACACCCTGTATATAATTTTAATATGCTGAAAACTTGATTGCCGCAATTGAACAAAATCATGTGTTTTCATTCAATATACATCCTATGTGGGAGCAGTGTTTGCTTGAAACATATCTAATGACAACCGTTTCCGTTCAAAACTTGATTACTACAAATATTGACTATTTTACCTCAATGTATGATTTAAGCTCGTTTCCTCTAATCACACTGGGAAATGTGACATTTTAGTTATTACACTTAACAACACGAATATAAACTCCCAAACATCGAAATTGTTTACTCTATTATTTGATTATGCCAAAAGCATCAATATCCACAAATCGCTTTTACAGGTTACGAAAATGCCGAAATGAACATAACGAAACACTAAACAAAATACAGAACTGACAAATTCCTTTACACTGAAACCACGTCTGTACTTCACATTTACGGCTCATTCGCCTTTTGTAATTCTTCCATCTTCCAATAAGTACTTGTTAAGTAGCTGGAAATGTGAAAAATCATTTGTTTCATTCAATATACATCCTATGTGAGAGTAGTGTAAGCTTGAAACGTGACTAACACCTACCGTAAAAGTCTAAATATTGAAACTACAATTATTAACTATTTTACCTTAATATATGATAGCAGACAGCAATGAGTTTACCGGAGGAAGTGACGTTACAGTCACATTATGTAAACAAAGATGGCGTCTTGGTCAATGACCTCGTGGCGTCACACTTATATAAAGATTGCGAATGAACTAGTTTCGTCAAACTGTGTGTCTCCTATCCTGACTTTAGCCTCTGATATGTAGAAAATTACGTAGCAGGTAAACATAGATTGCTCTTGCCTAATTTCGGTAGACAGTATGGCTCCGTGCGGGACCAGTAGGCTAGCTTAACCTAACTCTAAACTCAGATACGTAAACATGGTGTAGTATATAAACAAACATGGCGCATGACCTAATTATTTCGGACAGTGGGGCCCTGTGTAGGACGTGACATTTTGTCCCCTGCTACTATTTTGAATGAGCTCGCCATTTTTAAACTTGAATTGAAAGATTGTAAGTACTTTGGATAACCATTAATTTACTAAAGCACTAGTCACTTTCAATTAGCGCCCTTTCGTTTTTCAGTCTTTTACCGTTACCAGCAGGTATCCTGTCTGACGCTGTGAATTCCGGTCTCATAATTCAAAGATTGTAGGTTCTTTGGATCACCATTAATTTACTAATAGCCCTCGTCACATTCAATGAGCGCCCTTACGTTCTTTCAGCTCTTTTAACAGTACCAGCATGCTCACTCCGTATTCTCATTCTCTCCTGTCGCAGAATCCATGTATTTGAATGTGGATAGCATTGGAACAGACAACCTTCCTGGTTATCTTGAATTGTGATAGTTTAGGAATAGTTGGAACGACCTAATTTCATTCTTGTTGCAACTTGGAAGGACGTAGTTTATCGCATTGTAGTTTGATTTGCCACAGTTTCTGTAGAACGATTTTGTAGGCAATGACACCTGGACTAAGCAGTCCTAGAGGATCAAATATGAATGCTATTGTGACTAGCACGGTACGTTTTTTACTCGCTGTGGGGTGTGTTGTTAGCACCTACATGTTGTTGTTCTTTGGATGCAGAATTGCCTCGTCGAGATGATATTAGAATTTGTGACCCGGCATGATGAATTCTGTGTTCTGCTAAGACAAATAATTAGTGAAAATATGATTTAGTGAAATCATACAATGTATTGCTAGTTAAGAAAATAAGCTGTTGTAACCATCTGCCTCCTGTGGGAAAATCATCTTGAACTATCAAAGGATGCAGCTGGCTGTAGCCTCTTTTTGATCCATAAGATATTTCATTTCTTGAAAATAAGAAATCTGTTGTACCATCTTCACACAGCAAGTCAGAGCTTGGTCACGATCTTGTGTGGAGTGGTTAAATGCCTGTTGGTCATACGATGCCTGTAGTTGTGGAATTCTGCAATATACAATGATTGATGATTTGAAGTTTTGACCTAGGTTATAGATCAACATGACAGCTCCTGTGATAACGTGTATAGTCCCTTTCCCCACGCTGTGGATGAGGAGATGTAGAAGGCACTCTTACCATGAAGTGAGATCTACAGGATTGGATTCAAATGGCACATATCTCCTTATAGCTGATGATGTTTCTTCATGAATGATGTCGATGCAGTAACCTACAGATGTCTTCCAGTTTGTTGTGGGCTTGTATCCTTATCAAAACAATGGAAGAATCTGTCTAAAATTAATCATCAGTTGTGTTATTGAGTGCCATTAGAATGTTTGGCACTTTCACCACGTACTCTCCAATTGCTTGTGGTAACCCTTGTTTTTTTGAACATTATAGTAAGGTAGCACATTTCATGGCCGCTTCCTTATTTGGGAATTCACTGGATCCCTATGACTTAATTGTTCACATTTCTTCAGGAAGTAATGGTTCTGAACTTTGAGATATTGGTCCAGCCTACGTTCCATGAAATGTACTTATTGCTCTGCAGAGGGGCGAGAAAAATCAAATGGCTTGGGATCATCCTTCATGGAAATTTAACAACACATCTTCCAACTTGTTGAGTTGTATGTGTTTTGAACTGTTGGTTACAAGCTGGTTGCCTCGTTAACATGGAGGATAGTTCCACGGATTCCACCTTACGTTAGCGGGTTGGATTGTGCTCTGGACTGTTGTCTTGGAGCAGGGATGTACGCTGTGGGTCATTCCTAGTTGTAGTAGCAGAAACTGGAGTCCTTCCAGAGAATGTCCAGCCAATAACTATCTCTTGAAGAACTGGATAGTTGCCAGGACGTGTACGCATGCCTGATCGAAGTACGTCGTGGAATATGTCAGCTCCAATTAATAGATCAATGCCTCCAGGTTGATCAACTGTTCGTCAGTTAGTTTGATGTCTTTGGGAATCATTCAGGTGCTTGTGTCCAGCTTGGTGGATGGTGTGGTACCAAAGATATTGGAACAGATGGCAGTCAAGTGTTATATGCCAGTCTGTATGTCTATATTTTTAATGTATTTAAACACTGTGGTGTGTTTCATTGTTTATATTACTGCTGCCCTTTATGGATGCTTGCGTCTGAGTCCTTGTTAACCTCAAACGTTGCACACATCTCTCTGTGAAGAAATGTGACTGATAAGCACTGTCCAACAATGCTCTGCATGGAATGTAATGACCAGTTTTGTTTTGAATTTCAGCAATGGCTGTTGCGAGCAAAATGTGGTATCTGGGTTTGCCCTTAAATGAACAATACGTATTTACTCCTGCAGTCTGTTTGCCTGAGAACCAGCAGATTGATTGTTTACAGACTTTCTGTCATTTACTGATTGAGTTTGAATGGCCATATTTAACGCGGTATGAGACCTGTTGCGACATTTACAACACACGTGTGTTGAACACGTGTGGTTCTTAGTATATGGTTGCAAGCAATTAAAGCAGAGTGGTGATTGCTTAGCATAATTGAAGCGTTGTTTCGATTGCATTTTGAGAAATTAGTAACATTGATACAATCTGTGTGATCCATTGCATAAGAAGCATGGTAGCTGTGTTGCTACATTACAATCAATTGGCTTACTGACCTTGCTTCCAGCTGAACGTGATAAGAATGGAATGGAAGTACCTTTCTTCAGTGACTAGGTCGTCTGAAGTAGTTCAAAAGTTCTGCATCTGGACTCCTTGAATATAATTAATTCTGCAGTCGTTGGTGTTTATGCACGTGATGCAGTGATTAGCTCCCATTCTCGCTACGTGTCACGGTCAATTGTTGCTAGTATCGAATGATTTAACATTAAATTTTGTGTAGAAACATTCAACTTTAATTCCTGTAAGGCATTCATGTGGCATGACACATGGTTAATTAATTGACGCAGTGATGATGCGTCTCTCTTTCTGACTTGGGGCATTTGACATAAATGCTAAGCATCCATCATGGCAATTAATCTTGTATTATTGTAACCTTGAGTTACAAGTTGCCAGGCAACAATAAAAATTTCATTTCTAATTTCTAAATTGGATACATTGTAATTTCTAAATTGGATACATGAATGCCAAGCATCCATCATGGCAATTAATCTTGTATTATTGTAACCTTGAGTTACAAGTTGCCAGGCAACAAAAAAAATTTCATTTGTAATTTATAAAATGGATATTCAGTTCTTGGGCTCATTTATATGTAAAGCAATGCGGTAGTGAAACTTTCAACATTTCACAGAGTGGAATTAATCAAAAGTGCTTCAGATGTGTCTCGAAAGTATAACCACCTACATGTATTGCCATCAAAGTTTGGCAAGGCAATTGTAGATAGTCTTATGTGAGAACTGCTGCTGTGAACACTATGGCCTTGTTCGGAGAAACTACTGGAAGGAGAGTTACATCTCGGAGGATCAAAACAGGGTGTAACAATTCATTGAAACTTGCCTCAACCTCATAATATTGATTCTCAAATAGTTCTCTATCACTGGTGTGATCAGTGTCAATTGATATTTCCAAATCACTTTGTGCAATGTCGTATCTGTTAAAAATATCTGCAAATTTATTAAACCTCACCTGAATCTCATTTATCTTTTGATCACCTGCCTCAATGAAATTCTAAATGCGTGAGAACATTCCTCTTGCTACGATTCGTTGATTCATAAGGTCCGCACACAGTATGGGTTCCATGATGTCTGCTGTACGTCAGCTGATGTGTCAGGGTTATTGACCTCCACTTCGATGTGTTGCATGCGAACGTTCCGTGTGGAATGACGACGACAGAGAGTGCGTTTTGTGAGCGCGCAGCTAGCAATGTGAAAAGTTCCGAGCTATCTCGAAAATAGGCGAGTCGACCCGAAGATTACACTATTCAAGTGCGTATGTATGAAGGCTCATGCGACAAATCCTTTGTTCTGAAGCGTGGCCTAATTTGCGTGTACAATGTTCAATGTTTTCCAACAAGCCAACAATCCTTGTGAATCCGGCCCGACGAAGACCAATAATGTTATTCGGCACGGTAGAAACAAAAATGTTAGAGCAACTGGCTTACACTGATAATGAGTGAAAAATCTGTTCCAGAATAATACGCCGGTCCAAGGATAATAATTATAATCAATCAAAAAACAAGTTACTAATTGCACACAAAGGTTTGCATAGTTATTCTCACAAATTTTAAAATTTTGCTTTCAGCTCAAATAATGTCCACAGATTGTGGTAATAATGCTACTGCGTCCAATTAAAATAAACTAAAAATTTCTCTCTCGTAATGGTTGCACAGTTCATTTAAATAAAATGTACGTACCGAAATGGTTCCTTCTGAAGGGTGTGGTACAATATGGTAGAAACACTTTCTCGTGTAGCACAATTGAAAAAACACAACTTGCTGTAGTAAGCACAAATTTCTATCTCACAACTGACTCTGAATATTCAAACACCATAATACTAGTAGCGATGAATTGCGAACATGTTGCGTAAATATAAACATGCGATGCATGAAAACCCAGAACTGTTCTCATTACACAGCTTCTTCGTAAGTTATCTGCTAATGCAGGTAAAGTGAACGGTGAGACTGGTGCTCACCTGTTATAGTAAAAAATTTAAAAATTATTGATACCACAACCAAACGTTAGACAAATAGGAAAGGTAATTTACGGAGTGCACCCGTGTGAGGCAAGCCCTCGCGGTAGAGTGTGTCTGCTATGCTAAGTAGCTTGGTGACGCTACAAGAGACAAGGCGGCTTGTAGAACATTCCATATGACGTCACCTTCTGCGTGTCATGAACTGCGTCTGACAGACAAGGGAATATGGTTGCACAATATGGTGACACAAAGAAAGGCATGAAATGCAATGGTTTTACATTAATAATAACAATATATTCCCTTCCTTGAACGTCTAGACTACTACGACCAACCGAACAACTGCCACCAAAAATTAGTTGAAACACACAGAAACCACGTGTGTGCTCCCCAACACGACAAACAGCTGTCATATGATTGGTGGATTTAATTTTACACATACAAATTTTTTCAGATGAAATGTAACTTTCTTCTCAATAAATCATTTACAAACATGTTTCAGATTCTATTAATGCAAAATAGAAGTCATTTCATTCACATACAATTATTCAAAGTATTTTTCGGCTAGCCTGCAGATTCGTGGGAAAAAATTGAATCAGACTTACACATGTGTCGCTCTGGTCGCTACGAGATATGTTGCGGCAGGGATTTCACCAACTTCACTGATATTATACTACTCTTTCGATAATGGAGATATGATCTTTTTTCCTTCCGTTTAAAATTTTGCTGTAGTGGTTTGGAGGTTTTACCGCTTTTCGCAATACTCTGCATTCCCAAGCGTAGTTCGGTTACTTTGTTTCGTCCTGGTGGTTGCGTCTGTTGCTGTGAGTTACCAACCCGTGTATATAGGGAGCAACGTATAAGTAACATCGTCAAGGAATATCGCGAAAAACTACGCGGGAAGCTTTACGTCCCAAAGACATCTTTGCAATGGGATTCAATGGGATTTAGCGGCGATGCGAATGAACTATTCCTGATCTTATTCAGTGACCACGCTATCGGTTTACGGTTCTTTAAGGACGTCGGGTTAATTAGCAGTAACGTGCAGTGTAACTCGTTCGGTCGTAACATGACCTCGTAAGCACATCACTCCTACAACAGTGATTTTGGATACAATGAACTACCGTGACTCCGTTCTTTCGCACACTACCGCGTGTGTCGCTGTTGTCATGGTTTCCGTTTCCGTGCTTCAGGTTTTCACTATTCCCTTCCCGCAACTCTCCACGTTTCGAAAGAAACACCCACAATGCATTTCGCATTCTGCACCCACAGTGCCATGGGTCAGATTATCTGAAGAAGTTCTGTTTCGTATTGCTGCTGCTTCCTCTGCATCCAGACACGCAGCAGTATTGCATTCGGCTCTTTATGGACATTCACAAATTCATTGTTCATTAAACAATGTAATCAAATTATTCCCAATTAATCACACACCAGCGAAAAAAATTGCACGATCATGTGATTTTCGAACGACAATTATTACTGTACACATACTGTATGTGTGTGTGTGTGTGTGATTAACGTTTGCATTCTCTTACCTTGTCGAAGTTAACGGCACAACACAACAGCCTTAACCAGCTACGTGGAAAATATCGTGAGCCCCGAATAACATTAGCAAATGCAGGTGGGATTTAACACGGTGTTTAAAACTAATCTTACACGCAATACGCCACTATTCAGACGCTTTCTTCCCACGACATGTCGATGATAATTACCGGGAAAGACGATATGCTCCAAATTCATACAAATCAATACAAGTCTGTTATTGGTTGAAATACGATGCATGAGTGCTTGAATGTACTCATGCCATCTGTTGTGAAGAATGCGAAGTGACATCTTACTCGAGTTAAAGTATGTCGCTAAGGCCTACAAGTTTCCTCCTCGGCCGACCCACTTGCCAGGGTGTGCACAATGCAACACGCACTGTCTTGCAGCTGTGTAGAGTTCGTTTTGGCGCGGTGATAATCGACTTCTTTCTTTCGCGAATGCAATGGTGGAAATTCTTCAAATGGCATCGGAATACAGAGAAAGATTGCGGAGGAGTGTCTGCGTACAGTGGTTCTCATACGGACGTCGGATGCTGAGGGACGACGCTGGTCCAAAGAGGTTGTTTTTGATGTACCTTTTCTGTGAACAATCACTCGCGATTCAGTTCCTAAAGGATATCGGCCTGCTTAGAAGTAAGATACACTGTAACACCTGCGGTTGAGATATGTGTTGTGTAGTTTACACACATTGATTTATTGTTGTGGTTTTCCCTTAGCATTCCTGTATATACTGTATATTAATCATAAGCTAAATTTACTCATGCTTAGTTCTGGTATCTCTCAAGACCAGGCATTGGAGGAATACAATTTCCTTCCACTTTTTTGTTTATAACTGGACTGCTAAGTGTATCGCGCGAGCAGTGCGTGAACACCACATGTAACAATAGCCGCTTTGTTCTGTGGGAGCAGTCTGCTGCGTAGCTAGAACTGTTTCTGAGCAACAAAGACGAAACTGGACAGTCGGTGAGTGTGAAAGTTAGTGAAGATTCCAATGTCGAGAATTGTCACTCATAAATTTTAGTTGTAAATGCAATTAGTCTACACTCTTGCACAACAAAATTCCAATATATTCTGCTTGGGGATTATTGAAGGTGTGTGCGGCCTGCTCTACTCTCCCTCTTAACCAGAGTTACGAGCTCCGTCCTCCCTGGGAACAAAATTTAAGATACGTTCCTCATCGGGTCCGCAACGGATACAACAAAATCACTTAGTGTCAGATGCGCGGTTTAGACGAGAGGAGCGTGCACCTAGAAAGAACGTGATCGAGTCTAGCATCTCTTGAGTGACAATCAGAGTTCAACATTGAGCCGACACTGCAGGTCCAGCGTCAGAGGGAGAGTGGAAACCGTCGTGCAGGGTTCGAGGCTGAGCCGACACGGGTTCAGGTGTACGCCAGCAGGGGAAGTAGCTCTGGTACATCAAACCGGATACAGTGAGTCTTTACATGACTAATCCTATCCATGGATTCTCCTAGTTCGAGTTCCTCAAGTGCAGCGAGCGTTGAGCCCTCTAGATAGAATTGGGATTTTATTAGTGTAGGGGAAGCCTTGATGTTGATACCACGTTTGAAGGAGATAAGCAGGAGGTTCTGGCATTCATAGGGAATGTTGACACTGTATTCACTGTAATCAACCCCAGCCAAGATGCCATTTTCTATAAATTCGTGCTAACGCAAATTAGTGGAGAGCCAATAACGGCATTCAGTCACAGGAACATTGAAATTTGGGCGGAAGTTAAAGAGTTTTTGCAAAATACTTACATAGAAAAACGAACCCCAGACTTCCATGGGAGTCAGCTGTGTAAGTCCAGGCAAGGGAAGTGCGAAAGTTGGCGGACAGGATCCACAAAGTTCAGACCTTGGGGTCGCAGTTTCGTGAAGCCGCATTGCTCAATTGCAGAGAAGGGGCGCGAGAGGGCATATTGGATTTTTCCGACCGGTTACGCAATATTTGTTTTATTCAGGGACTAGCCTCCGATCGGATTCAGACGATAGTGTGAAGTCGTAATTCTCAAAATTTCGATGAGATAGCTGAGACTGCCTTGGTGGAAGAGAGCGCCATAGCGTCCGTACAAGAGAGATACCGGGCCAAAGGAACGCCCGCGTATAGGTGGAGCAACTGCGGAAAACCAGGTCACTCGAGTAACAAGTGTTATTCGCGAAGCAAAGGGGAAGCCCGAATAAACCGTATTGTGGCTAGTGGATCTGGAGCCGTAAGCTAGGTTATCTGTTTTCGGTGCGGTGATAAAGGTCGTATAGCCCGAAATTGTCGGAAACTTCCGCGAAGAAAGGAAAGTGATGATAATCATACGAAGTCTGGAAACGGGGTAAGACGGCCAGAGCAGCCACCCTTCCGTCTCCTCTACTCAGTAGACCCCTCGAATAAGGAACGTTGTGACTATTTTACTTTGGAACTAGATGCGAGCCAGTGACGTAACTTACATTTCTTAGTGGACAGCGGAGCCGACATTAGCTTAGTCAAGAGCTATAAATTGTTAGAGATATCAGAGTTTGAGCCCAAGGACAGGATACGCGTAAAGAGCGTAGAAGGGTCCTTCATTGAGACCCATGGCAGCATAGAGACTCGGATACGGGGAGGAGGGATGGATATTCCCTTTTATTTCCAGCTAGTAAGCAAGCATGTGGGTCTAAAAGGAGATGGGATCCTAGGGCGTGATATTTTAAATCAACGCAGGCCCGAATTTCTTACAAAAAACGATCCATGGCCTTTCGACACGCAGGTTGTTTAATGCGCAAGAAAGTAATATCCTTACCAGCGCTGGAACGCGAAGCACACAAGGGAGTAGGGATAGGTAAGCTAACCCTCCCCGCTAGGACTGAGTTAATAATACGACTAACAATGCGCGTGGGATCGCGCATAGGAGAGGGCCTGGTAGAAAAGGCAGAATACGACTACGAGATTACATATAGGC
>Ga0209755_10008653_pt1 | contig 10853 bp, 5 predicted proteins | sample TergutCo191P1_FD_187301 | JGI IMG/M metagenome (GOLD analysis project Ga0209755, IMG submission 187301) | Cornitermes sp. P1 segment gut microbial communities from Petit-Saut dam, French Guiana - Co191P1 (SPAdes) (version 2) | ecosystem: Host-associated > Arthropoda: Insects > Digestive system >... | reverse complement strand
GGTTATGAAATTTGATTAGTTTCTTCCTTTTGAGTGAACTTTTATTTCGGTTTTGTGCTTACCGGTGTGTATACACACACACATATATTGAGATTTGAAAAATATAATAATATCGGTATTTTATGTCTTAACAAAAAAAAATCAGAATCGTCAAAATTCGTCACGACGATTAATATGTTATGAAGGTAATATGCTGAGAATACCCTTCAGCAGAGCAGATTTGTTCGTTATTTTGAATTTGGGGTTATTATATCGTGATATGGAATGCCCAACGATATTCATTACAGCAGGCCAGTGTTGCAACATATCTGTTAGTGGAAATGTAAAGAAATACGCTGTATGATAAAATTCAGCTACACATACATTCTACCCGTTGACTTAATAGGTATACAAAGATACTTGTTAAATGTGGCTTTCATTAATGTCTTATTTGTAGGCTTTTCATGAGTTGCGTAATATTTAAAACCATCCCATAGTATGCATAAGATATGACGCTTGGAAATACTGGTCTGGTCTGATTTACTTCATCTTTACTAGACAGGGTGTAACTACAGTCTAACACAGCATTTGGTGGCTAGATATGTATATATTTATTACATAAAGAGCAACAACTACAACGGGAATGACGAACCATATGATTACTTCATCTTTGACCAACGGAGACGCCTCCAACCATCTCAGAGCAGATGAAGTCACTTATTCACTAGAGTATGTGGAATGTGCTACAAAGGGAAATATCCTGTTAGGGACGATCACATAATTGCGAAAAGTGACTATTAGGTTCGTCGCTTTTGTCAGTCCGCATATACCAGAAGGAACCCCGCTGGCGGATTTTCGTGAAATGTTATATTTGCTATTTTCACTGCAGTTTTCCGACACATTCCAGTTGTTAAATCGAACAAAACAACAAGCATTTTACATGAAGATATCTATGCTTTTACGAGTATAATCTGTCGCCGTTATTGGTCTTTGTGGCTGCGGCAGACTGTGTTCTGAGGTAAGTGCTGAGGCCTAGTAAACCGTTTTTATGTTTGAGGCAGGTGGTGTTCACGATGAAGTAAGAGCTGAAGCTGAAGAAATATTTGAGCATCGAGTATCAGGCACGATTTTAAACGTAGAGTATGGAAATTTAAGAGACATCTATTGTGAAATCTCCTCGTTGCGATATCTCGATGATCGATGTTAAACCTTTTGCAAATATATGGAGGAATAATAGTGTATTAGTATGGTCCTTTCAAGTCTACCTCCTAGGGACCATAACAGCACTAACTCGTCGGAAACGTTACGCACTGCGGCCTTTTTGTCACAAAAAGCGCTAATGCGTGATAATCATATTATTAGTGCCTTTCCAATGGCACATAAATCCTTGGTTTTCCAGAAGAATATAAATATACTCAAATACATATATTTTGCCTGTTGTTTCATGTGGGCCTGAAACATGGTCTCTGACACTGGGCGAAGAACACAGGCTGAGGGTGTTCAGTAACATGTGCTGAGGAACATATTTGGTCCAAGTGGGAGCAAGTAACAAGAGGACTGAACAAATTGCATAATGAGGGGCTTCACAATTTTACTGCTCATAAATAATTATTCAGGTGATCATATCAAGAAGGATAAGATGGGTCAGACATGTGGCACATGTGAAGCACATAAGAAATGCATAAAGTTTTTTGTGGGGAAACCTGAAGAAGAAAGACTGCTTGGAAGGTGTAGGCATCGATAGGAGGATAATAATGAATCTTACATAGGATGGGAGGGCATGGACTGGATTAATTTGGCTTAGAACAGGGACCAGTGTTGGGATCTTGGGAATACAGTATTGAAATTTCATCTTGTGTGACATGTGGGGATTTCTAAACTAGCTGAGGAACTCATAGCTTCTCATGGTGGACACTGCTTCATTTAATTATTTAGTTCAAAATGTTGGCACGCATAAAAAGCATCAAGACTCAAATCATGAAAGGTACAATTAAATGCAATTGGAATATTACTATAAGGTGTGTATGGATCCCACTTGTAATTTGAGTAATATTAACAGATAAGTTGATGTCAATATGAATTTTTCTTAAATCTTAGTTCATTTTGAACTGAATACATTTTACAGATATTTCCTGTTGGAATGTCAGGGATGAAGACAGCTAAACAGCTACTGCGAAAGGATATTAAGAAGACGCTTGCTCTGATGACACCAGAAGAGAAGAAACGTCAATCTATTTCTGTTACTGAAAAGGTATCAGAAATTCTTGGGAAGATACGGACTGTTTTAACACATTAACGGAATTTTTACTTTCTCTAATTTTCTGTGAATATTTCTCATAGTCTGTGTAACGGGCAAGACTTTACAAAGCTTTAGTAGTAGAGAAACATTATTTTGATTGACAACCCAGTTATCTTTGCTTTAATCACAGTTCATTTACCAGTTTATCTTTAGAAGTGCTGATCTCCCAGTATGTAGTTTTTAATATGCAGCATATTTTTTTTTTTAGTACTTCTCATAAATTATAATTCAACATACCGTTGAAAGTGATCGCTTACTCTTATTTTAAGAAGAGAACAGCACAAATTTTCAGAACAGTATAGATAACAGGGAATACACAGGAACTGCAAGTAGAATGCAGACTCTCATTTTGTTTCCATATTAAATAAATGTCAGTGCTGTCATTTCACTGTCCTGAATATCAGATTCTTATGTTTCAGTTAGTTTCACTGTTGAATTTCCTTCAGTGTGTTTGGAGGCAATGATACATTGGTGCGAGAGACACACAAAGTTGGCCAGAAGCATTTTGTACACAAGTAACATTTTTTTCTAGCTAACAATTAAAATGTTCAAAGAATGACGCAAATAAAAAAATGCAGTACTAGTATTGTGCTTCTGGATTGCTAACTGACGCACTGCAAGTCAAGTTCTGCCTCTTCTTTGTATGTGGCAAAATCCTGCCTCCTGTGCTGGAAGCAGAAGCATACATTTCTGCAAGACCTTCATTTTCTCACAGACATTGAAATTCTGATTTCACATGAGATAGTACATGTGCAGCTGACTGAAGTCAGTATTCTCTTATTGCAGAGTGGCATAATGCAATACTATTGCAAATGCATTCAATAAACTGTGCTAGATAACTGGATTTTGCATTGCATTATTACTTGCCATTCAAGTTTGTGTAATACACACTGCTGCAAGCAGCAATGGCAAGTGCAGTAACAATACGTGGCAGGCTGGTGCTTTTGTCTGACATTGGTCTGTGTGCCATTAAACTTTATACTAATCACAGAACACTATCATATCCTTGTGCTCCACTGTACACTGGACTTCTCAAGTCTTTGTGTAATGTCTCCAATAAGCCTAGACCCATAATATTTGTTAAAGGTTCGAACTGCAGGAACTGATCCTGGATTTTATCCTCATACACATATGTTACACCAGTGTTAAAGTGTTGCATTGTAGATATAAGCACTGCTTAATCGGTTAATACACACACAGACACGCACACGCAAGCACACACACACACACACACACACACAAAAGTACATTCCCTAATTTCTAACAAGTTTATTGAAAGGTACTGATTTACAGGCTGCTATAATGTCATCCTGCACTTTTGGTGGCATTCACAGAGTTTTTCTGGGGCCATTCGTTAAGAAGCTCGGCAAAATAGTCACCAACTACAACATGATTATGTAGCAAATAACAGAAATTGCTGTAGTTAATTTCAAGTTTCTCAGAGCTTTACTAAATGTAGTACTATCTTCTTTGATGGGACAAATAGCTAGTGTTTCTTGTTCTCTTTAGCCTTATTATGGAAAAACGGTAACAACTGCAACTGTGGCCATATTCTTTATTTTCTATCATGGAATGTTATCAACAGGAACATGCACAACTACTGTAAGAATTTCAGAACTGTAAGATATGAGGTTCTCACAGCAATGTTAGGAAGATTAAAATTTTCTGGGATATGCCACAGTAGATTGGTAAATAGTTACCAACATTTCAAAAGAGCTCGCTGCCACCATCTTCAGGGTTGATCCTGATTGTACTCATTTAACTGTAATTATTTTAATTATTCATGCCATAGTTGTGTGTTGTTTCAGCTCCTGTCAATGCCGGAATACCAGAAAAGTCTCAGGATTTCTGTCTTCATCAGCATGGATGATGAAATACAAACTGATAAAATTATACAAAATATTTTTCAGTCCAGGAAAACTTGCTTTATCCCAAGGTATGAAAATGTGTGCAATACAGCAACAGTACCTACATGCCAGTTCAAAACGCAACAAAGAATGTACATAAAATTAAACCTCTATGTTAGCTAATGAATTCGACAGAAGAACCGTAGCTTTCATGATGGGGTCCAAACCATAATCATAAGCTTGTGTACTATAAAGTTGTAAGTATCAACATCTTTTCATTCATATTCATTTAACTGGTCTTCCCATAAGTATTGCAAGATAAATTGAATGAGTTTGCTAAAAAGACCCTGTGGTACATGGACATAATATTTAAGATAACTTTGTACATAAGTTCAGAGGACAGTATTGTAAACAGCCAACTAGATGCAAGAATAACAAATTTTATTGATAATTACAATCAGCTCAATATGTTTTGGGCAATAGTTTTGCCAATCCTCAGGAGCACTAGACTGTGTTTACAACTTGTGGTATAATGCACCAACGATGCTGCCTGCTGATGACAAGGATGAGGCTCCACCTCATCCTTGTCACCTGCAGGCAGCATCGTCGGTGCATTATACCACAAGCTGTAAACACAGTCTAGTGCTCCTGAGGATGGGTGAAACTATTGCCCGAAACATGTCGAGCTGATTGTAATTATCAGTAAAATTTTTTATTGTTGAATCTAGTTGGCTGTTTATATTATTGTATCAATGATGGGCGGTCACACAAACATCAAAGTCGAGAGGAGTTTGATACTGTGACCAATAGGGTCATTCTGCCTTTTAGGATATCTTACAGCAGTGTTTATATCCATTTAACAGCAAGTGACTTGCACATCATAATCAAGACCGGCCTTCTACCAGCAAACATTACTTTGACAAGACTCTGACAGCTGTGTGCAGTATATTTTTTGTTGGGGAGGTTCTAAAAAATTGAAAGGTGTCAACTTCTAAGTAACATAGCATAGAAGCCTCTTTAAAGTCTCATCTTTCTCATTTGATAACAGCCTAAATAAGTTTACAGTTACAGTTGCAGTTGATACTAAATTATCTTGTGTTTAGATACAAACAAAATGGTTCTGAGATGGATATGGTACGGCTGTATTCACTTCAGGACCTAGAGAATTTGCCTAGAACAAAATGGAACATTCCACAACCATTGGAGTCAGAAGAAAGAGAAAATGCTTTGGATACAGGTTGATATAAGATGTTCTTCAACTGTTCAAAGATATAAAACAGGAGCCTGAGAATCTCAAGTTCATGTAGTTAATTAGTAAGATGGAAGGTTATGAAAATGGGTGTTGGAGGGAACAGGCTCAGGACTGTGAACAATGGCAGGCTTTGATATTAGTGATGATGAACCTTTGGTTCTGCTGCCAGATAATTAGTTAATTAGTAAGCTGGGTCTCAGGGAAATAGATTGTGAGATGGGTTGTGGATGGAACTGCCTTAGGGTTATGTTCAATTTAAACACTGATATTACCAATGCTGAACTTGGTGTTCTGGTATTAGATAGTTATATTCTGTTGGTAGTAGTCAGTACGTTGTGCAGAGACAAGGATTATGGCCAATTATTAGGCTATTTTGGAACACTATATCAACTGCACCATCCTGATGAGTGAAGAAATAATTAATGTGTGCAGTGATCAGTAAATTACAGGTCAGTACTAATTGTCTGTTAGTTTATTAGAGTGCTATGTCAAGTGGAAGTTTTATACAAAAATGTCAGAACACAGAATTGTGTATGATGACTGGGAAAGAAAGGAGATTATCCCTATCTATTTACAGTACTTCTTCTACAGCAGTAAAGTAAGTGAAGCCAATGCACAGTTACAAAGTGTTGTTCTCACGATGTGCCATGAACTCAATCGAGAACTCAGTTATTATATAATGAATGCAGCTTGGGTATTGAGTAAATATGTGACCTTATTTCCTTGTTCCCTATTTTACTGTGATTCAGAGAGTATGCACCATCACTATGTGCATTGCCAATTAACTCTAGGAGCACTGACTGCAATTAAACTGCAAGTGACTAGGGCTATGTTTTTGTGAAGGGAATTTGGAAAATCTTGAAATCTAAAAAAAAATTATGTGAAGAATTTTGATGTCAACTTCCCTTTTTATAATAAGTACTAAACTAATGGTTATGAAATTAAGTTTGCACAGTGTTAATATATACAACATGTGCAGGCCTGTATGTTTATCATCTGTTTGCATAAAACTTCCACATGTGTAATTACATTAATTTACATTTTGTCAATTATCACCATCAAAATGACAAATTGGAAAAATTTTATGCTGCCATCATATTAGTTTTATATGCTGCAATAAAAACCTCAAATTCATCCAAATAAAATTTAAAATTTAGTTCTGACCTCAGAGAAAACACACTGCATCCACATGATGAAGACAAATCCTTTAACTTTTTAAAGCCCAGTGGTTACTGTGCTGTAACATTAAAAGAGGCTCTTTATTTTGACCATGGAGTATATCTGCATGTCTCATATATTTCTCAAATACACAGTGACTATTTCACAATGCAATATTGACTGGTTCTTATAATGGAGATGTGAGAGAATAACTAAATTTTAAATATTATTTAATGAATTTCAGGTTTCAAGGGGTTAATGCTGTTCAGACAAACAACTGTTTATTATTGTATAAATCATTACACATGAATACAATATGTGTGTAAAATTCAGGGTTCTTGATGGTTAAGGCAGATGGTACACAGATCTGTATTGCCACTGTGCTCTAAAGAGCAAATGAAAAGTTTAGGCCTAATTTTTTTTCAAAGATCTCTTTCCACCCATGCTTCAGGAGGTCTGGACTTTATCGTGGTACCAGGACTAGCCTTCACAGTGAACGGCCACAGGTTGGGCCGAGGCAAGGGCTACTATGACGTGTTCCTGGACAAATGCTGCAAAATCCAGGGCACGCCACCCCTCACAGTGGGACTAGCCTTTAGTCAGCAGGTGGTTCCATATGTCCCCACAGACAAGGATGACATCTGTGTCGATCATGTACTCTATAGCACATGAATTGTATGTATGTGAAACTTGGTAACTGAGTGACTGGGGAGTACAGACAGATAATAAGTGGCTTTATAATTTCTTGACTACTACTTTTTCTTGTTCAACTGTATGGATTAGTCATCTTCCCTGTTCCTGTTCAGAATTAACACTGAATCAATCCTAGACATTCATCAAGATTCCTTGCATGTAAGTTTTCAGTCAGATTCAGATGATATTGTGGACTTTGGGATTTTGTCATGGTATAGTCTGGTAGGTGTCATTTTTCAGAGGGACGTACTACCTTCCATGAAGCTTTCTCATTGGATATATGATCCTTGAAGATGAGGCCACTATTTGGTCTCAGGATATTGGACATCGTGCACCCAATGACAGCGAAATATCCCAGAGGAATGGAGACCTTAACAGCTCTTCAGGTAGTCAAGAAATTCTCCGCTTTTTGTGAAAACCGAAGATTCATTACCGCGTTATAATAGTTGCCCAGTTGCCTCTATCCTCCTGTGCTACATTAATTCATTTCACCATTATCCCACCATCTACTACTGCGTCTTTTAGGTGGTTTCATATATTCAGGTCTTCCGACAGAAACCAAGTGTGCATATCTCTACTCCCCAATACATGCCGCATGCCCCGTCCAATTCTCCGCGATTTCATCCCCGTAGTAACAGGACGAGGGGTAGGCCTATAAATTACGAGCCTCCCATTACGAAGTTTTCTCCAGCCTCTTGTTACCCCCTTCCTGTTGGGACCAAATACTTTCCTCAGCGCCCTATTTTCGAACACTCTTAGACTTTGTTTTTGCCTTCATGCAACAGACCAAATTACACTCGACGCAAAAGAGGCAAAATTACATGTATTATTTTGGTATCATCGTTCCGTTTTGCTTTTAGTCAGTGTCTATATTTATTGCCAAATATAACACAAATTTTAGAACATTATACATTCAGTTGTCATCTAATGTCTTTCAGGATTACAGTAAATTAAAATATGTTACTGAAATGTAGTTTTCTGCAGAGCGAAGGTAAGGGAAGTGAAGGCAAGTTCTTTTTTATTCTTGGGAAAGCGGCGGGAAATCTATAGAAATGTTGTGAGATTTGAGGTTCTTACATCGGTGTGTTTGAAGAATCAAGTCTTCTGACCCATGACGTCTTGTATATCTGTTTGCAATTGCCGGCTTTCCGGAGAGCTACCTGCAACTATCTTCTGGAGATCCGAAACAGCATTAACTACACTAATCGATACACATCGTTTCCCCAAATACCTTAATCTTCGAAATAAATAATGTTATAATTTATTTGTCCATTATCATTTATTAGTTTAGTGCATTAAATAAATAACTTTCATAAAATTCACATACTCGGTCGTAAGATCGGTTAACGTTTCACTCCCGCTGCATTCTGAAACTTTCGCAATGTTAATCTCTCCAAGCATTAAACATAACAGCTATACAAAGTAAAAGGTACTTGTTTAGTAGGAATTAACTGTTATTGGCGTAGTTGTAAACTGGCACCTCGAGAGGGAAATAATGAATGTAATACACATCTAATTACATTCATCAGACACGAATCAGTAAGTGCTGACGAAACTAGACGCAGTGTCACACAACGTTTAAACTCCTAGGAACGACTCGACAAAATGCACGTCATGTCCATAGTGAGATTAATACAAAAAATACATGTCATTAGGCTTAATAATTTACTGTGGCTGAGTCTGTGTTATAACTACCCTGTTGTTTTGATGTTTTTACAGTAAGGAGATAAGAGCTATGTAGCTGAACGTTAATACACATTAGGTATTTGCTTTCACTCACAACAAACATGTCTAAAAATAACTGTTTAATAAGTCGCGTACGTGGCGATTTTTGAACCGTATTACAGGGCTTATATGTTTCTCAAATTGCTATTTGCATCATTAGCAAGAGTCATAATTAAATTCCATCTAAATACAACTTTATTTTTAAAGGTTAAGGACAGCTACACGTTTCAGCTAGCTGAAGTAGTCATTATCAGGCTGAACGTGAAGAAAATTTATAGTTACCGTTAATAGTTTGAGATTTCATACAACAAAAATGATATTATGTTATGTATATAAACATGTAAAGAATATGCAGCTTGAGGCGTAATAAGGTATCAAGTTAAAGTTTCCTTATTAGGTAGTGATTGTAGCTATGCGTTGAATGTAATAAAAATGTAGTGTCTCCAGTAATGAAAGTGACTGACTCGATGATAGCACATTGGCGAGTATTTACTTTACTCAGTATTACATTATTTGACAGATATTGTTATTTTTGTATACAAGACGGGGACTTGAACTTATTGATGGTTCTGTTTTATAGCTTAAATAAACATATAAGGTTTCATTTCTTATGGTGTTCTGGTATGTGTATAGCAAATCTCTAATATGTGCTATTGATATAGTTATAAGATTTGTTTCATCTGAGTTTCTTACGATGTTTTTGCACCTTTGCACGTCGCAGTTGTATCGAGTTTGAAGGCCTACCTAATAATCAGTTTCGACTTGATATCTTATGACGCTTGAAGATGCATATTCTGTAAGTCTTTGCATATTATATAATATCGCCTTCATAAGTCTTGAGATCTCAAGCCATTAATTGAAACTGTAAATCTTCCTTTTTATTTTCTTCATATGCAGCCTGATGATGGCTACTTCAGCTAGCCGAAACATGTAGCTGTTCTTAACCTTTAAAAGTAAAGTTGTATTTAGACGCGATATAATATTATTCTTGTGATACTGTAAACAAAATGGGGATGAATTGCCGTTAAGATTCAACATTAAAGCCAGCAAAGGAAGTAACTGTCTATTATAGTCATAAAATAAACAAATAAAATGTCTAAATCTACCTGCAACTAGATTCTTTAAAGAGAAATTGTATGTTGTTTGCGCAAATTTAATAAACTACCCTGAATGACGGGATATCGCCTGTCTCTCCACGGAGTTTTATCTCAGAAACTTCCGAAGATAAATGTATGGATATTGGTGTTGGGGTTGACATTGAACACGTTGGTAGAATTTAATTTTGGTTTGTATCGATGCAGTACAGAACACCTATACAGGTCTAAGATTTGAAGTTGTCACAGCGGCTTAGATACATATTGTGCTTTTCTGAGGTGACAGCGTTGTGTCTGGCACGGTGATTACCAATGTTCTGGAGGAACGTATTGCTTTCTCTTACCACACTACACAGTTTTATACTCCAAGACGACAATGTGGGACTTAACCCGTCACTAACTCCCTCCTAAAATGGGCCTTTAATAATAATAATAGAATTAATTTAATCATTTAACCTGCCGATTAACCCTGGACTGTCACGGCTGTAGTCCCAAGATGGACATACACAGATCTTCAAGCTAGCTAAGGGTTCTAGTCTTCTGGCAAGCAGGCAGAAAGCGCCTCTGAAACGTTGGTACATACAAATACAAACGGCGTCATATTCTCGAAGAGTGTAATCTTCTGTAGGAACCGTAAATCTCGCATCGAAAGATGATTGACCGTATAATAAACTGACACGTGCCATCAATTCTAGGTCTTATTAAAACCTGGACCTTTGACTGGAAACATTTTTCTGTGCGGTTAATATTTAACGAATAAAAAATTAAACCTGTTTGTAATCAGGCTATATATATATTTTTTTTTT
>Ga0209755_10008652_pt1 | contig 10854 bp, 5 predicted proteins | sample TergutCo191P1_FD_187301 | JGI IMG/M metagenome (GOLD analysis project Ga0209755, IMG submission 187301) | Cornitermes sp. P1 segment gut microbial communities from Petit-Saut dam, French Guiana - Co191P1 (SPAdes) (version 2) | ecosystem: Host-associated > Arthropoda: Insects > Digestive system >... | reverse complement strand
TATCTGTTAGAGGCTGAGTCGACCCCAGGGCCATAGTGCGATCGGAAGGATTATGTCAATGAAAAATTCCAATGACACCATCTGGAATTAAACCAGCGACCTTCTGATTTGTAGCACAGCACCTTAACCACTGTGCCCCCACACCAATTAGTGCAGAATGGAAAATGGGGTTAAATGACAATACCACCTCACACCCCTTGACCATAGCACCTAACTATTCAATAACACAGCCCGATACAGTCACCTGTAGAACATCAACTAGGATAAAGAAGCCACTTATCACAACACAAAATGATTTTTTATGGTAAACATCATCTTAAGTCTAGAAAATACTAACATTCGAAATCAATATGATAGCTCCACTACTATTTTTATTCTGATTTTAAACTTAATCCTCCTTCAAATAGTAAAGTAAACTCTGACTTCAAAGATAGCTCCATTAATCTAAAGGTTAATCACCAAAACATAAGAGGCTTGAGGGGTAAATTAAGCCAATTATTTAATATCTTATACTCTGAGCTCCCACATATAATATGTATAACCAAGCACCACCTCAAAGATTTTGAAATGGACATAATGACAATAGAATACTATAAACTTTGTGCCAAATTTTGTAGGCATCAGTATAAAAATGGTGGTGCACATATGTTTGTGCACGGTTCCACAGACTTTTGACTCTGTTTCTACCCACCATACCTGCAAAGAGAAAGATCTGGAAATATGTGCTGTTATATGAAACCTACCTAAGATTAAAATAGTCATTATAACTACCTATAGATCACCTACTGGAAATTATAACTACTTCCTGAGGAAATCAGATTCTTTTATAAATTCATTATATACCAAAAAAATGGAATTCATCATCTGTGGGAATATAAATGTTAATTATCTTCATTGTCATAATAGAAGACAACAATTAGATATGCTATTAGCTACATACAATTTAAAGAGTACAGTAAATTTTCCTACAAGAATTATAAATGGATCAAGTACTGCTATTGATAACATTTTTATTGATTAGCGCCTATACAAGAATTCACATCTTACCATGTTACAAATATAAATAGCTCCACTATATGTGAATTTCAATGTAAGTTGAGTATGGAAAGTTGGGAGGATATTTTCGAAGGATCTGACACAAACGTAATATTTTTAACAACTTTTTAGACATTTACTTACAAAACTTTAATGCCTGCTTTACTAAAAGCAAACATAATTCTGCCCGTAGATATGATCCATGGATAACTAGAGGAATTAAAATATCTTGTCAAAACAAAAGAATTTTATACATGAGATGCAGGGGAAGTAATGATACAAATCTCAGACTATGATGCAAAAGATATTGCAAGATATTAACAGGCATTATAAAAAGAGAGAGAGAAAAAAAGTATAATGTCAAATTAATATTTAAATCCAAGAATAAAACTAAAACTACATGGGAAATTATAAAAAAGGTAATAAGAAACAATTGTCAAAATAGTATTAAATCTTTAGAAATTAATAACACCATACTGAATAATCCACAGGAAATTGCCAACACTTTCAATAATTATTTCTCAACTGTCGCAACACTGTTATTGGAAATATCATCACGGGTAATGACGATTTTAAGGGTAATGTGGATCCTTCCAATTATTTAAGTACCAACTTCAATAACACGTTTTCAAGTATTAATTGGAAATATGCAACAACTAATGAAATTAATAAGATTATTAAATCACTAAGGACAAAAAACTTGTATGGGTATGATGAAATCCCTATAAAAATTTTAAAATTAAGCGCCCTTTTTATCATTTTCCCCTTAACCTATATTTGTAATAAATTTCTTTCCTCTGGTGTATTCCCTGAAAGACTAAAATATGCCATAATCAAACCTGTCTATTAGAAAGGAGACAAACTTCTCACTACAAATTACAGGCCAATCTCTCTTTTAACATCCTTTTCCAAGGTATTTGAAAAACTAATACATTCAAGATTACATAAACATGTATGTACTAATAACATACTAGTTAATGAACAATATGGATTTATAATTAATAGTTCTACCGAGGATGCATCCTATGATGTAATTAATGAAATATTAAATGCTATTAATAATATACTTTTAGTAGCAAGTACATTTTGTGACCTTGAGAATGCCTTTGATCGTGTTAACCATAGAATTCTAGCTGACAAAATTCAGTTTTATGGAATCAAGGGGAAATTCTTAGCTTTAATACAATCTTGCCTTTGAGGAAGATAACAAAAATTACTTATTGTCAAATTTAATGCATATGGGAATGTTTCTTCTGGATGGGAAAAAATTACAAATAGAGTTCCTCAGGGTTCAATCTTGGGCCCATTGCTTTTTCTTATTTATATAAACAACTCACCCATGGCAACAGACACTGATTCTAAAGTTGTCCTCTTTGCAGTTGATACTAGCATTACAATAACTAGCCCTAAACAAAATGGACTTCAAATAGCATTAACCAAAACACTTTCTGATATAAATTCATGGTTTAAAACAAACTTCCTATTGTTTAACCTTAATAAAACATATTATCTACAATTTTGAACAAAAAATCACACTGACAATACATTAGACATTAACTACTTGAATAAACCTATAGCTAATCTTCCACACACAAAGTTTCTAGTTCTGGTGGTTCATGACACTCTAACATGAATAACAATATTGATCAGTTAATGCAATACTGTCAGAGACAGTCTTAAGAATGTTATATTTTTCGTTTGTTTTAAGAAATAAATAAATAAATCAAAGAAAATGGATTCATGTACAGAATTGTTTAAAACAATGGAAATATTACCTCTCTATTCTCAATATTTGTTTTCTCTCTTAATGTATGTGGTGAACAACAAACATTCATTTACAAAAACTTAGAAGTTCATAACCACTACACTAGACATGCTAATAATTTTCATCTTCCCACTACCATTTTAACTAAATATCAAAAAGGAGCTTATTATACAGGAATAAAATTTGTATTTAACTTCCAGCTCATATAAAGAATGTGGCGAATGAAATACAAGTTTTTAAAAAGACTTTAAAGAGATTTCTTCTTGATAACTTATTTTATTCTATCGATGAATATTTTAATATTAATAATGATATATATTTCTGATTGTAATGAATTTAGCCTGTAATTAATATTTTATTGTACAATCATTATATTATAATTGTTCTCTGTAATTTGACATCTGTAATCAAACAGATACAATGTACAGCATGTTATGACTACTTCCACACAACTTAGGTTGTACCTGTCAACAGATAAATGGAAAATAAAGGGATGATGATAATGATGATGATTCAGGCACACTTTATACAATACAACAATATATGTGTTGTATATGATATGAATTTCTTTAGTTGCAAGGAGGATGATTGTTCTCTGGAGATACAAAACACCAGGAACACCACCACTCTCTTCTAAATATGTACAACAGCATGACAGAACAAACGTATTTTGTAGGCAAAAATAAACTTGAAAAAAATAAATGTTCCTACAAATTAAGAAATAATGGCAGCATAGTCTTCTGGTATGTGACACAGTCTAGTTTTGAGGAGCCTGCTGTGTGAATGTTCATGGCAGAAAGTGCTACATTCATCATAATACAAGGAGTTATATTGCAGAAAACCACAATCATTGTACATGCCCTGTAAGGTTAAGGACACATGAATGAATAAGTGCTTTACCTCAGGTAACTTTTCTGCTATCATTCCCTTTGGATGCGGAATTCCTCCCCAGTTCTGCAATCGGCGATGTGACAGCTGTGTCCATTTTGGTTTTGGAGCTGAACTGACACGTTCTATTATACGCTCCTCTTCTTTAAGTGTGATAAATTCTGGTATGTAATATACTGATGGAGGTGCCTATTGAAATATAATGTTCTCAATTAACTGTAACCAAGCACAAGTTTGGATTGATAAGCAGTCCCTTCTGGACCCTGCATGTCAGTAATGTCTCACACACAGCAAACACAAAATGTCCTCCCATGCTCAACTCATATGGAACAGGCTGGTATAGCAGTAATGACCTAGTCTTGTATTCAAGAGATGCCAGGTTCAAATCTCGAAAGTCACTAGCCCACGAGATTTCTCATGATCTCCATTGATTCTTCTGAGCAAGTGGGCTCAATTAGAACATGAGCACTGCCTTCCAAATCCTTTCTCATTCATCACTCATTCTTCATCCTAACATCAATATAGTGTGGTCTGCATTACAGTGCCAAGTGTAAACTTATATGGGCAATCTTTGCAACATAGTGACTTACTCATGCTACCTCAGATCATATGGTATTTGGTTATCAGCCGACACAATATTAATAGTATCATTCTGGTGAGAGATACCATTTGGACTTCTACATTTATTTAAAATCTTAACTTAGCAAGGGTAAATGCTTTAAATTATAACCAACTTAATTCACTGTACATAATGTTAGTGGCACCACATGAAGTCATTGTTAGAATGCCATACTTTGGGTTACCATTATGCAGAATGCACTTCAGTAATTAGGCAAAATATTTGCCCCCACCCCCGCTGAGAAGTGTTTTTACCTTTCCCTAATAAATCCTAATTTCATTACTGGTTGTATTCGTTGTTTTTAATACCGTATGCTTGTACTGGAACAATTCATAATAGAAAGCACATTATGCGGTAAAGACGTGGCCCAGGTGCGTCCTAAAGACACTCGTATACATGTGCATTCTGCAAACCTCTTCTTTTTTTGGGTTTGATCGAAAAGTAAAAAGTTGTACTTGCATACGACTTACCTTCACAACAAGATGGCCTTCCAAATTCATTTTAAAAGACGCTAATCCAATGAATTACCATTGTGTACAACAATAACTGTGAATATTAACACTTTTATTCCAAAACCATAGGCCTAACCAGCCTGTGAATACTGAACACCACGTGCAACCACCCACTTTCCCGTCCAGTAGACCACAACTGATGTCGACGATATCTTGTTTCAGGTTTTACCTTCAGCCGCGCCACAATTTAACGTTTTTACTCGAACAAGCAGCTCCCTATTTGGACGTATTATGCAACAAACGTACAAACGACAACGACAAACAGTGACACACACCTACATCGAAATCCAACTCATCTACCAACCCCCACAAATGATAAACCGAGCACACACGCACTAACAATCTGTGCGCACTAACCATAGTTACGCAGGCTCACCAATCGTGACAACGAAATCTCTCTTTCATGTTTAAATTGTATATTTTCCTGCAGTATATCGTTTTATTTATACGATCAGCCACAACATATAAGCCACTATGTGGGTTCGTCCCTGTTCATATGTGTTGGTCTCTCCATCGTTTCCTTGGTTGAGCGAAGTTTCTTCTCAGTTTGGAATATATTCATATTCACACGTGTCTCGTGTATTGTTAGTAAACGCCGTGCCCACTACATCTACAATCAACTCTCAATTTCACTTCAATTACACAACTTCTTATTTGTACATAAAACATAATCATCATAATTGGACATGTAGAATAGGAAATCCTGAAGTATAAGCTGTTATGTAAGGAGAGATACAAGTTCCATCCAACTGATCCAAAATCATGTTACTACAGGGCCATTATTTGATCCGACGAGTATAAACTGTTACTTCCTGTTAACTTCTTGATTGTGTATGGTGATGTAGCCCACTCTGTCAACTGTCCAGAACCATGAAGAAGCAGCAGCAAGTTACAAATGATAGTTGCCAGATAAAATAAGGACCCTGTATTATTTTTAACTGATGATGTAAGTATAGGTAGCTTCCTGGACATCTATGCGGTGAACACAAATGGTCAGATTTTATATTTGTAGTACTGTGCATCGTAGTTCTAGGTTGAAGAAATCCAACAAGATGCAACAGTATCCAGATATTTATTTACTGCTAAATTACTCTACATGTTTCGGGCACCCATAATCAGGAGTACATAAATCCAAGTAAGTCCTTATTTGGTCACGTTTGAAGAAGCTTGCATCCCAGGCAGTATGATCTGTACCAGAGCCTGCAACTACAGTTTTATTTACTCCTGATGATGGCCACGATGGATGCCTGAAACATGTAGAGTAATTTAGCAGTAAATAAATATCTGCATACTGTTGCATCTTGTTGGATTTCTTCAACCTACAAATGATCAGAATTCTTGCAAAAATGCATTAACAAAAACTACACTGCATGTAGGAATTAAACTCACACCACAGGATGAACTTCGAAAGTGCTCTCTAAAAGCACCTGCAACAATGGTAACTAGGAGTGCAAGTGTTAAAAGAATGGCAATGAAATGCCAGGGGGAAACCCCCTGCCCTGGTTTCATGTTCTTCAGATTTCACACCCCTTAATTATTTCGTCTTCAGCTAATCTAGTATAGGTTGTATTTTACCACTGTCAACAACATTTGAAAATGTAAAGGCCAGAATAAAAACTGCTATTGGTAAACTTTATAACAAAATGCTATAACATGCCTGGCAAGAAACAACAGTATCAAATTGACAAGTGCACAGTCACAGGCACAGTAAGTGCTTAAAACAGTCTTTTAATTCGGTCTCCCAGTGGTGTAAGTTTAACTTATGTATTCCATTCAGTTTCTTGTAAAATAAATTTCTTAACTTTATAATTTTTCTCCATTCTGTATATTAAGCATACCTCATTGCAGACTGGTAAAAGTTCTAAGTGCAGGTTAAACCTGCGAGGTTCCTTTGCAAGTATTGTTGTGCAACTGAAGCGTTAGGCAAATGAAGGCCCTGAGAGTACAAACAAACTGAGAACCTACCGTGTGCAGCTGTAGACACAGCCAGTCACCAGCATGGGTGTGAAGCATGCACTGTGCATGGTATACCTGGGACTATGCTGAAAAATGACAAAACTGTACCACACCTATCTGCACTAAATTAGCTGGTAAAATTTTAAGGCATTCATATGATTCTTCTGTTTTTTTTTATAAGGGGGGGGGAATCAAGTACAATTTAACACAACCTGCAGAATGCAGGTGTCAATGAACTGCAGACTTACAGCAGCATTTGTGAGAGTCAGGAAATGAGAATTACACAATGTGTCTCCTTTCAAATGCCTCACTGCCGCTAGGTCCTCTCGCTCTCTGCACTTACATCTTAACATCTTAAACAATAATGTACCAATAGACTATTCTATTCTTCAGAGATGTGATGCTGTGCCCATGAAGAGTTCCTTTAGTTTTGAAAGCCCTATGATCTGTTAAAATATCAGGAACTATTCACCAGTTCACATGGCCTCACATTCTATAAGAATGGAATCTTCAGCCACATCACTGTTAAAAGCTTGAATCCTGCAATGTCAGTATAAGCAAATATGGCTGGGGGTTTTACTGGCACGCTATTCTGCCTTTCACAGCACTCCTCTACCTGTCTGATTAGTCTAAATATTATTAGTAACGTCATATTTATTCAGCCATTCTCAAGCTATCTTGAAATTGTCGTATCTGTATAATATACAATAATATTTACAGTAACTGGATCCAGGCTCAAAATATCACATGATGTGTGTTTGGATGATCTGAAGTTACATTACACACACAGCTACTTTACCAAGATTATACAACTATTTTAAGAACAGTTCAGTTCAATGAAGTGCTAACCAGCACAGCACAGCACAGCTCCTTCACTCAGAAGAATGATGCTCCTGACAGTCTGAAGTTTCTATTACAGTAAGCTGCATTTCTGCCATATCCACTTCCTCAACTATAAGTTTAGCCTCTTCTTGATCCATTACTTCATTTCTATGGTGTCGTTCATGATGTCTCTTCAGATTTCCTTTCTGCGTGAATGTCCGTGGACAGAATGAACATGCAAATGGACGTTCCCCAGTATGAACCATTAAGTGCTGCTTCAGTTCATGGGCCACAAAGAATGCCTTGGAGCACAACTGGCACTGGTATGGACGTTCATTCATGTGCATACGTCGCAAGTGATCTCTCAATTCTGACGGCTTCCTAAATGACTTTGAACAGAACTGGCAAGCATGTGGTCGCCCACCACCATGCCCTGCACGGTGCAGTTCCATCTCTTTCCGTTCAGAGTACTTCCTATGACACATGTCGCATGAATATGGTTTAGTTCCCCCTGCATGTGTCTTCTCATGCCGTTGTTTGTTTGCCCACTGATTGAATGTCATAGAACAGAAAGAACAAGTATAAGGGCGTTCACCTGTATGAATTCGTTCATGCACCACGAGGCCACTCAGTTGATGGAAGGCCTTGGAACAAACAGAACACATGTATGGGCGTTCCCCAGTATGTGATCGCACATGTTTTTCAAGGTCCGAAGGTCGGAAGAAACCCTTGCCACACCGTTCACATGGGTAGGGCGACTCCCCACGATGCTGTTGCTCATGATTACGAAGGGCATACATCTGCGTGAATGAGCGGGAACACAAACTACAGAGGAATGGCCGTTCCCCTGTATGGACTCTTTCATGATTACGCAACATTGCTGGTACTTTGAACACTTTACCGCACGTTGAACATGGGTACTTGCGTCCTTCTCCCCAGCGAGCACGCTTGTGCTTCTGAGATGATTTCTCCAATTCTGAGCTTCCCTCAAGCTTCACTTCTGGCTCATTCTTGTTTGTCTCTTCCAGCTCATTAGTTGCACTTTCCTTACTAGGCTCTCCACTATCATTCATGTTAACATATTGCTGACAGGTGTCCCAATGTTTATCAAGAGAACTGAGAGTGGAAAATACCCTAATGCATCCTGTACACTTGTATCGTCGTCGCAGACCTGATGTTGCAGATGTTAATTCAGTGGTTCCTTCACTTTTCTTCAAGGGTTTCAGAGTATATGTTGTTCCGGAAAGTTTCTCTAATGCCACAAGACAACCCACTTCAAGGTTTCCTGTGTCATTTTCTAATACCCCATTACAGTTTACTTCTTCTTTCTTAATTGTGGACACACCATATGAATCTTCATTTGATGACAAATGCAATACCAAGCCTTCCTCTTCATCATATTCATTCACCTCCTTTTCATACTCCTGCATGCCACCCGTGTCAACTGCATCAACAACTTCTTCAAACTCACCACAGATTACATTAACTGTCTCCATAGAGTCATTAGCCAACTGTAATTCTTGCATGTAGTTCTCTTCAGCAGCAGCTTTGTCATCACCTTCTGGTACCATGTCAGTGACCGCTGGCACTTCAAGTGAGTCCACAACCTCTTTCACTTCATCTTGATATGGAACCTAGAAATCCACCATATTATGTAACACCACCCAAAAAAAACTGTTCCTGTATCATACTTCAAATAGTAAACTGGTCTGTACCATTTTAAATCTATGAGCAACTTAGTAACCCTATAATCTTTATTCTATAGTAAATGAAATTTAGTAACCTTCAGATGTGACTCACATTAAGCCAAGAGTTACCATACAAAAATTCTCCACTGTCATGGTCATGAACAATGTATTATTTATGGCAAATGCTGCATTTCTAACAAATGCTGACATCATGATAACCACCTTGCCCTTGCATAAACAGCTCTTTACATGGTCAGTATAATTTGTATCAACATACTTTGGTCAAGTTCGACTGTACAAACTCAACGTATTTTATCAACAATCTGCACTGCTGCCACTCTTCAGCTACAAATATGTATTTTGTAATGGGCCCACTACATCACACATACAAACCTCCGATGTAGATGTAACTTGTGAACTATCCTCACTGTTTGCACATTGCATCAACTTCATGTGCGTGTTCATACATGTCTCTCTGAACTGGTAAAAGCGATTAACCAGATTAGTACAATGAGTACATATAAGCTTCGGCAAAAAATCTTCTGGGGTCACCTGCAAATTAGGAGGACATGTTGCAATGCCACGCAAAATCATTTCATTAAATCACATATATGTATATAATACGCTGTCTGGACATGCATGTACTCACCGTCAGGGAAACACAAACCATGATTTTCATTGACAGGGGGATTCCTTCGCAGAACTGTGGATCAAATATTGACAGGTTCTGACCGTCATTTGACAAACACAAGCGACACCTTCTCTGTACATTATGAAGAATGCACATTGCTCACCGTATTGTTACAAATTTATACCGCAGAAGTATTAACGAATATTGTGTAGCCCACAAACAACCCTATTAACGAATATTGTGTAGCCCACACACAACCCAATGCCGTTATGGACAAATATAACACACCTCACGCAACAGTTTCGCCAACAAACTATTCAATGAAGACAGTCACAAATATTTTTTTTTCAAGTGGTAAAATAGGTATATACATTATTATGTAGCTCTCAGCACATTTACGAGAATTTACACAACAGCTCCTACCACAGATCATAAATGACGGCTGCTATGCTGCATTCAATCGCACACGAAACACAGATACGAAACTTACAGGGCGAAATTTCTTTCTTGCCGATTCGCTTTTCCGCGGATATTAGTTCTTGCACAGAAATTACTTTTTCCGTGGTTACCACTCCTGCCGCTTGCTGACAAAGCGCTGTGTTATTGTGTGTGGATAAAGTGACTTGCGGATTAGGGTGCCTCGAAGAAGTATGAGTGTAGACAAAAGTTCGTCTGTTTCCGTTGATCCACACCTGCAGCATTTCATTGAAGTTGAAACTCAGAAACAGAGATTTCAGGTATAAATGACATTGATATCTTAAGTTTATTGGACCGTGCATCATCTTAATAGTTGAATAAAGATAGACCAACTTGATATCACTTGTTTTTATTATTTCACTATTTACTGCTCAACATGTTTCGAATGTTAGTACACCCATCTTCAGGAGCTTGCGACTTATTGTGGGTTTATTTCATGTGTTGCATTGCTCTGGTTTGAT
>Ga0209755_10008651_pt1 | contig 10854 bp, 9 predicted proteins | sample TergutCo191P1_FD_187301 | JGI IMG/M metagenome (GOLD analysis project Ga0209755, IMG submission 187301) | Cornitermes sp. P1 segment gut microbial communities from Petit-Saut dam, French Guiana - Co191P1 (SPAdes) (version 2) | ecosystem: Host-associated > Arthropoda: Insects > Digestive system >... | reverse complement strand
TTGTAGTTCTAGCTGCTGCTGCTGCTGCTGCTGCTGCTGTAGTAGCAATAGTAGTTGTAGTAGTAGTAGTAGTAGTAGTAGTAGTAGTAGTGGTAGTAGTTGTAGTAGTAGTTGTTGTTGTTGTTGCTATTGTTGCTCTGGACAATGCAAGATGACTGACTCGCCACTGTCTGCAAATGTTCAGAACAGATGGAGGGTCGACCCAGCCTCCTATTTAATCGGGCTCGTTCCTTAGGGGCTTTCTACTCATCCCCATGTCATGCCGTTGTTAAGAATGAGTGGAACTATACCGTCACAGTTTCTACATGCTTTCTTTCATAGCTTGTGTACGAACAACTTTACGTTATTCACGTGATATTTATACATATACGTACGTGTACAAAGTGGATTACGTAAGATCCGAATACTTCGTTGAAATGCCATCAGCATGTCAAGACGGTCCTGTAGATGTACACAGGACTCTGCGTCCTGTGAACATCTACAGGACCTAATAAACTTTGAAATGGATTCACACCCACCGGATTGCTTGCTTACGTACTGTGAACAGGATCTTATCGACTCTACTCAGCTGTCGAAGCTGAAGCCAGAACGGGAATGGTGCTCTCTATTGTCACGCAAGTGACATCTTACGTTGAAAATGATTACTACATGAACCGTGTTGAGATCCGGAAGTTTCGTATCAGTTCACGGGTTTGGCCGAGTAAGAAGGTGACCAAAGAATCATATGACCTGACTTGTGAAAGTGAAGCACGTGACATTTATTTACCGTTCCAAGTCCTAAGTAAATATAGAACTTTTCCGCTATAGGAGTTGGTGTCTGCAAGATGTAACCGAAATCACTTCAAGAATTGGGGTTGAAGTATGGCTTTACTGAATAAGTTGTTTCCGTCGAGAAAGAAAGCCTGCAAGCAAGGTTATGTTACGTTTGGTAAAAATGAAGCAGAAAGGTAATGAAGTCATATTCGTTACATATTAGAAGTGCCGTTATAGTAGAAAGTTTAAGATTCTTTGAAACTTCTGAAAACGATGTGTTGATGCAATTTGTGTTTCTGTTCTGCCTCGTAGCTGGAGGCCATTCAACTTCAGCAAAGACCAAGTAAGAATTTTGCTATTTAGAGAATGTGATTGGCGGGGTCGTAAATTATTGTTTGACTCAAAAGCTGTTCAGAAGGTACGCCTGGAGAGTCAGCCGTGCAGAAAACTTAAATTTGGTTCATGCCAGAAGTTGGACAACAACAAGAGCGATGCGTTTGTTGAAGTCACAAATGGATTTGGTTACCAGGTAAGAAGCATAATATTGTGGGTCCTAACTGGTCTAAGCGCCACATGCCTTTCATGTAGGCTAGACTCTTTAGTTGGGTGCATACACTGGCCACGTACATTAAGTTTTGACTCAATTCTCATGCCTGTCACAATCGTGAATAATTATCTTTAAATTCAATAATCTGTATGAGAGAATGATGTTGGATTGAATGTGTGAAATCCATTTTTCTTTAGCGTCTGTTATCTGTGTTCAACAGAAAGAAATGGTGGGTTTTTAAAGCATTATTTAGACTTGGAAATAAAATATGCTTATATAACCCATAATATATTTTTATAAATCTGTAGTGTACAAAGTTTAATGATCTTTCTGTGTGAAGTTATTGTTGAGCAAGCCTTCTGTTATATACAGCACATTTTGTATATATATTTTTAGATTATTTAACATGGCTATTAGTAACTGGACCTGCGTAGTGTCAATATAAGTTAAAAAATAGTTTGCTGTGCCACGTGCCACCTATATAAGTGTTCTAGTGTACAATCAGTTCACAAATTCTGGATGTTTACCACATTTTGTTAACTATATAGAATTTTAGCAGTTGGGATAATTTGTTTTGTGTCAGTGAACTAAGTGCAAAGATACATATTGATGTGTTAGTATTTTGTGTGTTACAAATAGATTTAATTTTTTGTGTTCATACAAAATATACGTGTAGAATGATTTATTTTTGCTCTTGAAACGGTACATAAAAGTAGGTGCGTAATAGCACTGTTGTTGACTCTGGTTCAATGGTTCCTATCCTGGGGTGCAATGCATCCCATGGGAATGTGATACATGATATCTGGGTTTGCAAGGCATGCCAAGTTTTTCTTAATTTTGCAGTGAAATTGACATAAATGTTTAATTTCATCTCCTTTACTTAGTTAACTAGTTTAGTAAGTTTAAAACATTTAATTTTTGGTATGTGTTTGATAACAGCATTGCAAGCTGTTACAGAGTTAAAAGAGTTACTACTCCAGTTATTCCACATCGACATTATTTGAAAACTTTTTCAGTGGGCAGGTACTATGACAAGAACAGTTCTGCTTTGTAGCTTTTGTGATATTGTCTCTCTTTGGCAGTAAATCAGTTTGCACTTTCAGTGTTAGATACCAAGAATTATGTCTGTTGTGGAACCAACATAAAAGTTGTATTTGCTGGATGTAATTGTTGGTTCATTATGAAGGAATGTGGGATGAGTGATTGTAGCAACACACGTATATATATATATATATATATATATATGTATACACATAAATACATACATACATAATACATATTAACATACTTACATGCAATCATATGCACATACATATTTCAGTATTGTATTACAGTGTGCGCATAAAACAATAAAACTGCTGTCTGTAATGCAGCAGAATATGAAAATAATAAAGCAAAAGTGAACCGAAGGTACAGTAAAGGTAAGGTTGTTCCATTGCTTAAGTATTATGGCATGATGACAGTCCTGGGGGGGTTTGTTGTTGTTGTTGTTGTTGTTGAAGTGTATCTCCACACATTCTTTGCATTCTTAACCTTGATACTGTATGGAGGTGAGAGGTCAGCTACATGCCCCAACTGCTTGGCCCTCTACTAATCCAGTAGAAGGTTGGTTGGTTGGTTGGTCCATGAGCCAGCTGGGACATTGTTGTGAAAGGAGCGTCTCCTCACTGCCAGGAACTGAATCTTGATTTCTCTGCAACCAGCCCATAGTCTAACTGTGATACTAAGTGCGTTTTCCCAGCTAGCAGTGCTAAAAATGTCTAATATTTGCCTTGTATTACTACCATGAAAAAAATCACATGTAACCTTAGGCGTACTAATTTAAGTACATACTGAAATTGTTCAAACATTCAGTAATGCAGATCTTTTTAGTATAAGAGATGTGGGGACATGGTTATGCTTGTAGACATTTTATTGAGCCTAATGTGATAATAATGTGCTCTCTTTGTAGTATACGAAACCAAATTCCGATGTGACAATTCTGGGTGAAATGATATTTGGTTCTGTTGCCATGGCATTTCAAGGAACTGTGCTGAAAGTTCACAGCATGAAGGCACCAGCTCGTGTTATGTGTACAAAAGTGTTCCATTCACCTGTAACAGGCACTCGCAACAGAAGAGTAAGGTACTAATTTTCTGTGTGCTGGAAAATTGTGTCACTTTGCACCAAACTGCACGTCTTCAACAGTAGCAAGTTGGAGTGATGTACAGAAAATTGCAAACTAATTCTTGGTTGTTATGACAGGTACAGTGGAAAACCAAACCCAAATGCATTGCCTTACGTATAATGTATATAATATATACGCCATACCCTTGTTGTGCGCCCCAGTTGTATTCCTGAAAAAGTGGACATAAAACAAAAACATATAAATCAAAAGTGATATTACAATAAGAAATAATGGAATAGTTAGAGATCGGCATAATAGAGTGCAGCCAGTCAAAGGATGTTAAACTGAAAATGAGATGGTGTAAATTAGTAAGTGGTATATGTGGCATTGGGTGTTAATGCAAAAAGGCATAAAGTAATGTTGGCATGTGTAGCTTACTGTTAATATTAGAGTTGGAAATGACCTTCCTTAAGTCTCAGACATGCTTGACACCTGGTGAACAAATTATTATTTCTGTTTGAAGTTCTTATCTAGAAATTGCTGATACTGCACACCTGATGATTTCTGTACTTATATCTTGTGTGCATGGATTGTTTTTGTATGAGTTGTCCTTCATACTTCCCACAGATAATAGTCACATGAGGTTAGAGCAGGTGAATGAGCAGGCCACAAAGGATGACTAATTATTTGGTCTAAAAACATTCTGTAAGGCTGAAACTGAACTCCACAGTGTGTGGGCAGTTACACCATCTTGCTGGAAGAACCCACAGTCTGTTCCTTTGTCACTTACAGTTAAAACAAGAAAGAAAAAAATGTGAGAATTTGTCTCCTATACCTTTCAGAGTTTATTGTTATTGTTGCACTGTAACCCATCTTTAATTATGTGTAACGGCACCTTGTGTATTAGTCTCATTTGTACGTTATTTTGCAGTGGATCATTTACACCATCACACTGCTTCACAGCAACAGTGACAAAAGCATACCCTCACCACACATTCTACCCACTGGAGTTTGACACAAGTGTAAATATGTATGGTTTCAAGCAAAATAAGTTTGTGTCTGCATGTACAGATGACTTCCAACACAGAAACCCCCTGTGATGTCTGTGTTAAAGATTTTCATGGAGAGGCTTCTAATCGCATTCCAATATTGTGTAATGTTTGTTCTGAAAGAATGCCTTGTATTTGGTATCCTTTTGCACAACTCTCCTTTTGACCCTGCCCAAAAGGATGGCAGCAGTCTGGCAGTGCAGGTGGAACAGATTACTGTGAGGTTTTAAATATAATAATGTTTGACGAAGAACATGAATGAATAAATAGGTATGTGAAGTTACAGTGACATAAATAAACTCACAGTATGGCCAGTTTAACTGGCTGTTACCCCACTGTTAACACAATTTACAAAACAAATGCAAACCTGGCCAAAAATATGTTCCATAAAAATAATGTGATGTGACACAGACAAAAGAAATTAAACAAACTCGTAACATTGACACATGGGTCCTGCTTGTCTCCCACTGTGGAGTGAAAACTGAACTTAGAACATACATACCAAGACGAAAATTTAGACAGTGTTTCCCCACAGGAAGCACATACCAGAATACTGTTTCAAACTAACGTATGTTATGACAGGAGATCCGAAGGAAGGAAGTTGGAGGAAAGGGTAGGAGGTAAGGTGACTGGCACTGTGGAAAACCAGAATGGTGGCATCAGTGCCTTAACAGCACAAAAACATGTCTCTGAAATATGGCACAACTTCTTATTCAACAGTGAATACACTGTTCAAAATTTGTGCAGAATTTGATGTATTGCTGATTTTGAAGGCACTGAAGCACTGGGAAACCATGGTGTAAATTTCCTATGACACTTTTCATACAGTTTCTTCTTTAATGTGGGCTTTCATAATGAATACCCTTCCTATTGACCAATATTGAATACTTATAAACAAAAAAAAAGTACAATACACACAGTGATAGTATAGGTGGTGTGTGAGTCATGAACTGGCCTTTAAACCTGCCACATGTCTGGGTTCAGATTTAAATGTTTCTTCTGAATGAACATGTCATGTTTTCTGTCACTGCTTGTTCAACAGTAAACCTCTTGTTTAAAATTTGTTTTAAACTTTATTCAGTGTTGATTTTGAAGGGTCTGAAATGCCAGGAAACGGTCTTCTAAATTTCCTCTGACACTTTTCGTACAATATCTTTGAAAATCATCTGTATTAAACTGTCCTGCATAGTTATAAACACAAGATATGTGCATTACACTGTGCTTCAGACGTCTCTTACAGACAGCAGATTAAGCTAGACTGTGTGCTTAAGATGTTAGATGATGAAATGTAGCATACACATGGTGATAGGCTTGGTAATGTCGTGTTAAACATGCTGTGTATCTGGGTTTGGTTTTTGGTTGGACACCTGTCTGTTACAGTATAGTGGTACTCAGTCTCCGAACTTTGTTGATCGTCCGGTATTCTGAACAACACACAATGCAAGATTTCAGTGTGGCTGAAGATTGACATGTTGCAGAATGTGATGCTGTGTTGTTGGGTAAATAGTTCCTGATTTTTCAAAGGATTATAGTGCCTTCAAAATATCAGGAACTTCTTGTCTTAAGTGTTGTATCCCATAAGACTGTACTCTTCAGGGAAGAAAATTTCAGAATTTGGATCTGTTTGTGTAGCAAGGTGAAGAAGTGGGGAGGGACTTGTTCAGTTGATCTCTTAGAAAGAGGTTATCTCCATCAGTATGGACCCAGTGGTCTGTTGAGATAATGTCTTGCTAAATCTTGCCCTGAGGATGGACAACACAGCAATACTGTAATCATAAGGTTAATTTAAAGCCTTAAGCTCCACGGCAATGTGCGCACATTATCCTCCCCAGGCACTTTGCACTCATTGTCCACATTCATTTCTCTAGTGTTCTGTGTGTAACCATGATACTGTCTTCAGTTATATGCTGTGCCCTCTTCATTCCAGTTTTTATATACCTGCAGTATGTCATCATGCTTTGTGGGTCACTTTTGGCAACTATTGCAGCCATGTTGAGTGCTCAGCTTCTCCTCCTCACCCACCCTCCTCCTCCCCTTTCATTCTCTCTCTCCTCCTTTTCTTCCACCTCCCTCTTCTTCTCCTCCTTTTCTTCATTGTCTTATTTTCATTATTATTATTATTATCATCATCCTCAACATGTACTGCCCAAGGAACACACTACTAAAACACACACAGTAACTGATCATATGATGGGCCACCATAATATTTATGCAATACATCTTGACCACTTTCTTTGGTCATTGATTCATTCTAAGAGCAAATCAAGTGTTTGCCATATGTTATCAGAATTCTGCTGTCTGGTTGCACTATGTTTTATAGTCACTGCATGCCCTTTTATTTTTCCTCGTCAGCAGTTCCACAGAGCATACTTGCAGCCATGCATGACACTGAACTGTTTCTTCCTCCTCAGCACATACATCACAGAGAACATGGTAACAGAAGCAACCATGGCAATCAGGGTTTGACGCTTTTGCACCAAGGGTGTGATTCTTTCCTCATTCTTCCTATCTGAATGTTGTCTCACTCCGAAAACTTTGAATCATCTTTTGGATTAGCAGATTTTGATTACATGTTATATGTGTAACTACGTATTATGTACAGTATATACTTTAACACTGTGTAAGGTCTGAGATTTCAACCAGTATTGCAGCTGTATTATTTCATTATTTCCTGCTTTTTGTATGCTTAGGATCAGCCTCATGATGGCTGAAAAACAGTAGCCAAAACATGTAACTGATTTTTTAAATAGTAAAATTGTGTTTTGACTGAAAACCCTGCATTTTTAATTGGCTGTAAATACAGCAGGGATGACTCAATTTCAATTAAATTTTATTAATTCAGCTTTGTCTAAACATCTTCCATGTTTTATGAAGATCTAATAAAACTTCTAGATATATTTCAATAATAAAACTTCTAGATGTATTTCAGTAAGCAGTGAGAAGATAAAAAAAATCATAAAGATGGAAGTTGTGACCACCGATGAGGAGATATTTTACTTTTCTTTTGTAGCATCATGTATTTAAGGGAAAGTGCATCAGGTACTGGTACTGAAATGTACTGTGTGGTGTGTTATGTTGTATCAAAACTGTAGATTCGTCTTTATTATGTGGAGTGGGTTCACATGTAGCCAGTGCTCTGTGATACTAGAACATAGAGAATGAATACCTCTAACACCCAAGGTCTACCATTGAGCAGTATTCAGCCAAATGAATTCTTGTTTTCACCTTCACCACTTTCTGAGTTTTCTCAACAGAATTTTGTGCACTGCATTGTTTCCCCTGTTGAACCCAGTTGAACCTTAATTTGATAACTCTAACAATATGAAATGCATATAGAGATTTTTTTCTGCATGAACCTTTTTACCATATTTCAGTGACCGCAGCTTAGAAGATTCATGTGACAGCTCAGTCAACTCAATGAATGAATACTTGACTTCTCAGGGGAGTTGCCTAGATACAAAACAGGGTATGTAGAGTACATCTAATTGTAACATTTGTGAAGCTACGAACTTCCACATTATACTGCATTAACTGATTTTTGCTAAGAAAAGAATGAAAATGGTTGGTTCAGCTTCAGAAGTTATCTTGCCTGCTCCTCCACCAAAGCTACATTGCCCTCAGTACAGCACTGGTAATAAACTGAGAACACAATGAAAGACTTCTTTGAAGCCACAGTGCAAGTGACAGCTGGCTGGGGTGATGGAAGGTGTGCAGAGTGAAGGTGACTTGCAGGCAGATGGTGGGGTGACATTTTCTGGTAATTATTTCCTTAACCCACAATTCTGTGTTTCAGTGAATATTGGGAGTGGTCCTTTGGATATTGAATTGAGGACTAAACAGCAGTATAGTAGTTTAGAAGTGGACAGTGGTTTTTGTGGAGATGCATCCCTACAATCAGCCAGCAGTATTGGGTCTGTGGGCTATTCTTCTGGTGGATTTGGGACTTGCACTTCAAGTCCAGACTCCAGGCAAAGTATGAATAATTTTATTGTTGTTATCTTAGTATAATAATAATAATATGGCATATGTCTCATTTGTTGCCTGTGGAAATGTGTACAGACAATAAATTTGTTTAAAACTAGGTGGGATGTGAACAAAGATAGCTCAGGCAGGTTAGTGACATTGTCACGGGGTGCTTGACTTACTTCTCAGGGTTCAGTTTCCAGCAGCGTCAGGGACTTGTCTGTTCTTCATAATATTCAGAATGGCATCAGGACCCATTCAGTCTCCAGTCCTGTCTGTGGGGCTAAAGCACGCAGGAAATGAAGATAGCTGTTGACCTCCATCTCATGCCAAAGTTAAGAATGTTTGGATGTATACTAGAATTGTGTTCAGGGCATTGTGCATAATTAAGTGACACTTCTCTTTCACAGGCATATCTCATTGCATGTGATTTCTTTTTGCATGATTTTACTTTAACACGACTTGAAAATTTATGCCACTTCTTGAATTTGTGCGATGATTTTTGGTTTAACACAATTTGGCATAGATGACCCATGGCCACACTTATCTTGTGATTGAGGCTAGCAGAAAGTGACATAACTGTCACACAATTAGTCACATGTTTGGATTGTTTACATTGATGTAGTCACTTGGTTCATGTAGTTTCCTCTTCCACACCACTGGTTTTGCTTAATAGCATGAGTGAGAAATGTCAGTCTACATCACCTAGTGCAATTCAAGTGAAAAATCAGCAAAAGATCATCAGTATTGAAGAGAAATTGTATGTAATAAACCAAATGAAAAAGGTGAATGAATTGTTGACATTTGCTATAATGTTGAAACCTGCTGATGGTATTGTACATACTAGTCATGATAATGCTGATAGATTTAAAGAAAGAACTAAAGTGTATGTGTCTGCTATTGGAGTGAACCGTACCAAAAACATTGTATGTTAATCTCTTACATTTTTATTGCATTAGAAATAAATAAATATATTGTACAGAAATGCATGTATACTGGCTAGAAATATGTATACTATACATACAGTATATGTTTATATTATATACCATACAAGTCTGTATGTCCACTAGTGATGTAGTCATACAATATGTAGGATGCGGTTGTCAATCCCCTAACCCCCAGGAAATACACTGTTTGAAATGAGAGTTTTATGTTCGAATTGTGTGACTTTTTCAGGAACTTAACCTTGGCATAAAACAAGACCTGTCTGTGTTTAGCTTTACTACATGGATTGTGAAAAACTGGTAAAAAGTGTCAGTCAAAAATTCCTGAATCAGCTGTAGTTACATTGCCGGCTACTGAACTGATCACCCTAAGGAACAGACTGACAATTTACACACTAGTGTACCGTCATGTCAGCATGGTTGAGCAGTAAAGCTCACTAGACTGGCTGTAGTAACGGGAAAGCAAAAATGCATCATTTGTCATGCACCAAAGGTTAGAAGACACGGTCAGCTCTCTCAGAACAGACTTTCTAGGTCTGCCTCACCAAAAGGATAGAAGTTATTTTCAGCTCTTTCTGTAGACATTCTAGGTATGTTCCACTCAGAACGTCAGAGATCAATGTGAGCTGTCTCTGTAAACACAATATAGTGGGTTCTGCTTCCTCTGACCTCATTCCTGTTTGTGTCTGCTTCTGTGTTGTGACTGTAGTTCCATCACGTTGTCTGTCACTGTGTACTGCAGTTTCAATACTGGTGTTGCCTGTTCTGTCTGACTGTAGCCCCATGTTCTTGCATATGTGTGCTGTGACAACCCATTCCCAGCTTCTCTCCTGTTGCTGGGCTCACATGCCCACTCACCCCACCATGTTGATTGTGCTGTAATACGTTAGTTCCATAATTAATGGGGCTTCAGTGTGAGTAGTCAGAATTGTCATCTCTAGGTACCAAAACCTGTCATTCATACAGTCATTTGAACAGATCAGTTAGCAGTTGTATTTTTCTCCTTGATTCTCATGTTCTTATAATGTATAGAAATGCGACAACTGAGAATGTGAGTGTGTTAAAATGGGAAGTGATTTTTAAAAAATTTAATGTATTTGTTAGCTCCTGTATGTAAAGCAGGGGTTCTGCAAATACAAAATACCACACTTACCCGAATCAAAAGTGACTACCAATTTAGAAATTTCATAATGCAGATTTGATGCTGCAGAAAAGTTACTTCATTCCACAAGGAATTAAGATATTGGCATAGCACATTTGCACATGCCTAACACAGCTTGTGGTTGAATCCACATTATTTGGTATTATCTTTTTGAAATTTGTATCTACACAAAAGGAACTAAGAAACAAAAAAGAGTAATGAAATGTTCAGCCGGCCATCTTTGATGTTGTGACACTGTATAGTCATACTATGTTTTCCAACTTGCCAGAGTAAAATTCTGCCTCCATATCTGACCCTGAAGATTGAGGCAAGATGTCCCTTTAAAGTGA
>Ga0209755_10008650_pt1 | contig 10855 bp, 10 predicted proteins | sample TergutCo191P1_FD_187301 | JGI IMG/M metagenome (GOLD analysis project Ga0209755, IMG submission 187301) | Cornitermes sp. P1 segment gut microbial communities from Petit-Saut dam, French Guiana - Co191P1 (SPAdes) (version 2) | ecosystem: Host-associated > Arthropoda: Insects > Digestive system... | reverse complement strand
AAAACCCACCATTGGTCCTTAACCTGAACAAGATGAATATAGTCCACAACTTCCAATCCTATTTCCTGAAGATCCACTTTAATATTATTCCCCATGCCTAGGCCTTACAGGTGGTCTCCTTCCACCGCCACGGTTTCATACCAATACCTTGCACTCACTAGCACATTTTGAGTGCCGCATGTGCCCCACTCACACTATCCTTCCTCACCCGACAACATTACTAACACCGAAGAGGATTTGAAATCATGAAGCATTGCACTATGCAATTTCCCTAGCGCCCTGTCACTTTCTCGCTCTTGGGCCAAATATTCTCCGAATCGCCCCGTTTTCTAACATCCCGATCTATGTTCCTCCCTGCAATTTGAAGCTCACGCTCTCTCACATCGGTTAACTTCTTGAGATCAGACATCTCCATATCAAAAATTTTGTATTGTACATTTTCCGTGCAACTGCGTTACAAATATACAACATTCAGAACCAACTTGCTGCACAATGTTTTTGTTTGTTAATTATTGCTCCCACGTGTTCATATGCGTAAATCTTTTACCAAATAAGTTGACGCATAAGCTGCTCACATAAAAAAGCCACGAGCTCCCTGAAGATGGCCAAGAACTGTGGCCGAAACTTGTCGGAGCAATAATTACTAAATAAAAACATTGTGCAACAAGTTGGTTATTACGCATTATATATCACGATATTAAACTTTGAGTTGCTCTCAAGACGTGTTCTGATAATCTATTTCCAACAGGAAAAGTCCAAGTTTATTGAAAGATGATAGTTAATGAAACACCATCTCTTCAGGTGTACACTAGGGGAGTGCGTTAACCTTCTTGTATATATCAACACTGTCCTGTCACTAGGTGTACATATCAGACTTCAGTTACACACGAATCTCATTACCTACTCAACTGAACAATACCTAGCTCACAACCGTTAGTTCTAACAACAAAAAATGTAACAGTTTGTCGTTTTTATCACGTCATTTTTAAACCCAAAGTCTTAAAATTAAGAACTACATTAATCAGCATCCTTTGTTCTATTTATTCGACATGACGTACTATTACTGTTTTCCCACCCCTTCAGCACTGCTAACATCAGTCAATTAATTATCAGGCATTCCTCCACATTAAAATACTAAAACATGCACGTTATATCGAAAGATAGCACTACCCACATTGAATAATCATACTTACACTTAGCACATATGAATAAATAACTGTTTCGTGAAAACACAGGCAGGTAAATTGTTGGATATTTGTTGAAATTTATTCAAAATTTTACCTCACGCATTGCAATATACATATAGTAACTACTGAACTGGTGTACATCTGGTCAGGTATACAATTTGCGTATTTATGAGTCTAAAAAGGGTAATGGTTATTATCCGTCACTCTTACAGACTACACAACCAACAACGCTATATTTGTCAGCATAATACATATTGAACATGTATCCTCGGTACGCTTCCCTAGCACCAACACACAAACTGCTGTACAGCACACACTGCTGTACCGATGGCCTTAATCACATCGTATTCGGTAAACAACTACCAAACATGGCTGCGTGACAACCAACAAGGGGAAAGACCCCCATTACACCTCGGCAGAAGCCCGAAATCCCGAAAGGTAGCCAGCCTAGAAGAAACGCCTAATAATAGATGTAACTGCCACTTCACTATCTTTTCCTTGTGGGGCAGCAGCACTACTCGGGGCCAGGCCGCACCATTATTGAGGTTTCGATATCACACACAGTTAGACACACTACAATCTGCTGGACTCCTCTGGACGACGGATCGGCCCGTCCCAGATACCCCATACAACATATTACAATGAAAACAATATTGTTTAATGGTGAAGTAGCACACCCAATGAAATCGTCATACTGGCTCAGATCTATATCAAACAATACAGGTAACTGTCAATCCTAGAAGAATTAACGCACTTTAAAAATTATAACATCTATCAAAATTTGACATTCATAGGACAGTGCATCGCGATATATTCTTTTAACGAAAACCAACGAGATGGACTGTTTTTCAAATTTATTTTGGTAAAGAACTCTACATGTTTCGGACAGACCTACTGTCCGTCATCAGGAGTCTCAACACTGTATACACAGCAACAGATACTTGTCACGTTAGTTATGTTGGCTGTCTGCTAGCGAGGTCAGAATGGAACCTCGCTAGTAGACAGTCAACATAACTAGCATGACAAACACCTATTGCTGTGTATACAGTGTTGAGACTCCTGATGATGGACAGTAAATCTGTCCGAAACATGTAGAATTCTTTACCAAAATAAATTTGAAAAATAGCGCTTCTCGTTCGCTTTTATTATAAGAATCTATCACAATACATTTGTACTATCAAGTTCTTTAATGTACCGAACCAACTGTAACTCTTAACCAAAGTCATCCATAGAATATCCCCTTGTTAACGCATGTATGGCACCAATGTAATACCAGCGGTAATTTACGATGCTGTATAAGAATGATGTCCCTGACGATGGCTGAACACCGGTTGCCACATAGTGGAAACAACACTGTAAAGAAATAAAGGAAGGTCTAGTACAACCCTCTAGTGCACGGACATGATGTTTTATTCATTATAATTGTACGCTTGCGCAAGGTAAATGTGAATAATTTCAAATTTATACTTACAAATGGACGTGGGAACACAGGGCTAGTCTAACAACACCATTATCGTTACTAGTTTTGTGCAAAATTTCGTACATGAATATGTCCTGTTTCCCTTATTTTGCACTGAAAACGAACCACTTTTATATGAATGTTCTGGTACGAACAAACGAGCAGATAAGATATAACAAAGCACTTCAAGTAACGTGAGGAACCCTTATTGCAGCGTCTGTGATAGCGATGGTGCAGCCGTCGCTGGCCGACGAGCTGGGACATCTCATGGACAGGGGTGACAATGCTATGCCAGAGTCGTTGCATTTCGCACTGGGAGGCAAGACCAGGCCCCTGTTCATACTCAAGTGCCATAGTTACCTGAGAGGTAAGTCCTACACAGTTCTGTACCTACTTAATGTTAGCCTTTGAATTGTGCAAGAGAGAACAGTCCCAGTGACCAGTAATAGCATAGCGATGCTGATATAACGACACTGATAGAGTAAGTGTATAGTAGAGTATGTCATGATCGCTAGAGAATGCTGCAAAACGATTAGAAGGTAGGTATTTTTCTGTATACGAGTGTAAGAACATGGTAGTTCTTCTATAACAAATAATCGTGCTAGTCTGTACATAGTTGTTTGTCCTCTCTCACCTCCCTTTCCATTCAGCAATGCATTTCTATTAACAGCCTTCCAAAGTGCTTATCTTGTTACGTAGAAGTAGCCACAGAGACCAAGAAGAGAATCTTATTGCATTTAGAAGCTATTTGGTTCAACCTGTATAAAAAAAAATTACACTCAGAATCATTTCGACTTGTTTCATTCGAATACTGCCACGTAGGCATATTAGGAACACTTTCTGGGTCGACATTTTAAGACGGCTAATTCTCTCGCGCACCTAGAACAGGAAAATAAAATATCCGTAGCAGTAGAGACTATTCTTGTAACCCTAGTGCTGATGAAACTTCTGCCTCCACAGATGAGGACAGTTCCCCGGACTCGGAGCGTTTTCACAGTATGGATGTGGATTCAGGCAACTCCACGGCTCACTCGCCAGACGGACCTAAATCCATGTCTCCACAGCCTGGACACGAGGGTGAGTTCCTTCGCTTTCAAGATCCCAAGAAGTTACACTATGAGTGAAGTCAACGGGGAACATTATTTATTGAATCTGGAAGACTGACGATGTTTGGGTTTCCCGCTACCATTTCAAATGGAGGTTGGACGGAGCCCGAGTAAGTATGTGGTGGAAAATGATTCCTAACAGGAATATGGCTCAGCCAAAAGATAAAGCTGCAAGTTGACCCGGACGGATTTGTATTACACGTCTGGCTTATACAACGATAATGAATGCTGACGAGACCTTTTTATATGAACCAGTGTTTTTAATTGATTTATCATGGTTGTGACCAAATATGAGCTTCCATAATACCAGACAAAAACGGATGGTACAGCGGTGACGGTCTAGTACTCTATTCGGTAAACATCTGTTTCGAGTCTCAGTCCAGCTTTCATCTATGGTTGTCCTCTGTCTCCCGAGAAAGTAACCTTCTGCCAAATTCGTCATATGCGCACACCTCAATAAACGATTTTTAACGTCTGCCGCAGGAACCGCGCCGAATAACGTCAACGACCATCCAAATTACCCCTGAATTAGTAACGCAGGATAGGAATCGAGTGGTTGGCTCTTGTGAACGTGGAAATGAAACTTAGGGCTCCATAGAAGGTCTTAAATTTATTTACTAAATGAGCAACTATTGTCCTCTCCACGGATTTAGTTAATTACTTAGCCAGTCGGAGTAATTCAGGCTGTCAGCTGTACCGAAGCCATGTGACGAAATACTTCAGTTAGACTCCCTCCACGTCTATCTTTAGTTATTACGCATCCCATCCAGCACATTTTCCTCTATTCTTCTAGCCCAGGGCTGCCCAACATGCGGCCCGCGGGACTTACGCAGCCTTCGAGGCATGTATTTCCGGCCCTGTCACCCAAATAGTTGCGGCAATAAAACCTAACTAATACGATGTAATGTGTCTACAGAACATAATAAGGCAACTCTAGGAACTACAACTCATCAGTTTTAAGACAGCACACAGTAAACCAACCTTTCTTTTCCATATATGTATAACACACAAGTCCAGCCCTCGGGCGAGTCCGTACGAATTATGCGACCCTTCTGTCGGCTGAAGTTCGCCAGCCTTTCTTTTCACACCGTGTGATAAAACTTCGGGATAGTACTGGTGCGAACCTGCGAGCTTTATCTCTACTGTCTGTCAGTTCCGGTAGACAATACTGTCGTACCGCGTCTGAAAAAGCTAGGCCAGGCACACTGTTGTTTACTTGCATGAAGTGACCGTCCATCTTTCACCACCGCACTGTCCTCGCAGACACTCATGCCCTAGGCGCTCTGGGAAGGCAACGGGAACTGGAGGTGAATTCAACGGCAGGCGCACGGCGGGAAGCCACGGGCGCCGGTATCATCACCATTCATGTGCAGTCTTCCGTGGCTACAGCATAGTCGGTAGTTGCTTGTAGTCCTTCCGGCATAGCACATGATCCACTGCAGTATTGGCGTACTTGTAACGTGGTATGGTCACGTGTTTGGAACTCCCTGTCTGTATTGACATTGGCAATACTATTGAGCAGCTTAACAAGGGCACGAGTCGGATGATATGACTTGGAATGACCTAGGCGGTTTCTTTGTGTCTGTAAATTGCCCGGCGGACCGAACGAGCGTGCGAGCTTCTGATAAGGAAGAAAAGAGTCGCTCGTACTATATCTTGGGACAACTTCCACATTTTGCTATATAAGTTACAAAAATCTGTAAAATTGTGACTTATGCGTCGATTGCACAAAGTGAACGCATGTCTGCTTGCCGTTTGTTTCATCTATGAAATTATTGCATGTATTAAATTAAATCTGAAGTTGTGAGCTTGCAGCAAAATTTGTCGGACAAATGCAGCGTTCGTACACACCGCTGGAATGAGAAAACTACTTCACATAAAACTTAAATTGAACTGATCAGTTTTGTAAATTAAGAGCTCACTGAACAAAACAAATAAGAGATAGTATAGAAATATCAATAAGATCTATGATTATGGGAACACAATAGCAAGCAGCAGCTTCAGGCTACGTAAAACGTGGCACTCGAAACTAGTGTGATTAGCTTTTGCACACACAATTCGCATGCATCAGTGACCAATGACGAATCTAAAAAAGAAAGAAGTATTTTTAAAACATATATACCACAACAGGGTACACTCTGTAACTCCTGACATACTTTTAGTCGTTAATGAGTTTTGGAGCTATTCTGGAATGTCTGCCGTGACACGTGCAGTGAAGCGTAGACAGAAGAGGGACTTCTTGATTGCAATGACCAAGTTCTGTGGACTATTTGGGGTTCTTGAAATCTACGTCTCTTGGGTTTGTGAAGGAATGGCGACATTCATTTTTGATGACGATGATGATGATTATCACCATCGTCAACATCATCACTTTCTATCAAGGATGAGATATCTGTTTCTGACTTTTCGGTCGTCCCGGATTACTGTTTCCCTTTGGCTGTTATATTAATTCTTGTACCGGCAAAATGCTGTCTTCCATTCTTTGCGTATAATTATTGAACCGTTATTAATATCTATCAACTTTCCTTTTTTCGTTTATCTAATTTCTGTTCAGTTCATTTCTTAGTTTAATTACCTGTTTCGGCACAAGCGTTAATTGCACTTTAGGATTTTTCGTCTGTAGTTTAAATGTTATTTCTTTCCCGTATCTAACAGACTAATTCTTGATTTATTTAACGATTCTGCTTCATCCTCATGCATTATCGAATGCTGGGAAAAAAGCAGAAAGAATATGGATAGAAGTGATCATGGGGCTTCAGAAAGTACACATTCAGCAAATGTTCGAAACTGAGGAAACCAACGAACTCAGTCCAGAATAGAATGTGGGACGTCTAGAAGACAAAACAGTACTAATCAGAAGGTCGTGGCATTCGGTCATGACAAATAGTCGACTGGTAATGTACAGCATAATGACCATGATGATGAATGGGTCAATACACACGGACTTCCTGCGCAGGATCGCTGTCACCGGAGTCTGCGTCGCCGTCGAGCAGCGGCGGGGTGCCGTTCACACAGCTGGAACTGCTAGAGGCGACGCACAGAGGGCTCCACAAGTTCGTGCCGCGACACCATGACGAGATCGAGGTGGAGATTGGCGACCCGATTTATGTGCAGAAGGAGGCTGACGACCTCTGGTGTGAAGGTATTGCACAGAGAAGGGTTCTGCCTAACAAAAATCCATCCACAGCCCAGAAAACATCCCTTTCCATACTGACATGTTTCGGTTTAAAAAGCGTGTTAATCTCAAATAAAAATTAGCGTAAATAGACAACATACTTCGTACATTCATCACACCCCCACGTCGCGGTCCTGTGGTTAGCACTTCTATTCCGTATGCGTCAAATTCCGGATTAAGATCTCGACCAGGAGACTAGCTTTCCTTAGGTGCTTCGTGTTTTTACTCAGTCCCCCACGAGATGTCTGAATAGTATCGAATATAGGCTACGACTGCGACAGCTCGTCTTCTGAGCTAACACCTTGCATGTTGCTAATTTCGTGTCGCAGTTCACTTGTTTGATGCTTGGCGCTTATGTGCTACAAAGGTGTCATCAGTGAGTAAAGTTCGTTAGCTATAGCGTGCCACCCTTGTCTTTATCAGTACTTCTTCAGATAAATATATCACAGCCCTCAGAACCCTCATCATCCCTTCCTTTTATGCAAAATTCAATGACATGAGTGAAACAGCACACCATATCTAATACAAGTAAACAGTACATCATTTGAATGAAAACTGCCCTGACTTCCCACAGGAGTGAATTTGCGGTCAGGTCAGCAGGGCATCTTCCCATCAGCATATGCTGTGGATATGGACTACAATGATTTTGATCCCAGCACACCGAAAGTAAAGCGAGAGAGGTACTTACTGGGGTATCTGGGTTCTGTGGAGACGCGATGTCACAAGGGGAATGCTGTTCTGTGCCAAGCTGTGAAGAAGATAGCAGGGACCTCGGGAGTTCCAAAACACAAGCCTCACTCGTGCATCTTGGAGGTGTCTGACCATGGTCTCAGGATGGTAGATCGAAGGAAACCTTCGGTAATTGTGATCTCTCTTCTTTGAGTACACCTGAACAGATGGGAATATGATCATAAATCTTAAGTACATAAGAAGTGGGAAGAGGTAGTTGTGCCCTATTTCATGTCATGGTAGGCCTACAGTCCTGACATTGGCCAGGAGAGACTGAAGCTATCCATACATAACCCCACTCAGGGCAACTCAGCAAAGGATCAAATCTGACTGTGCTTGCATACACACCTAAATACTGCAAAACCAGCTGTCTGTATTTATTGTTCCACTTTCTTGCAAGATATCTCAGTTAAGTCAAATCTGTTGACAATGGCTATTTTTAAGAAATAGGTATGTATTTAAATTAAAACGCCATACTGAAGCATTATCATTTTTGTGTTATTACCAGCCAAAGGATGTGCCATGCCACGACTATTTCTACGCGCTGAAGAATGTATCCTTCTGTGCGTTTCATCCTAGAGATCATCGTTACTTGGGCTTCATCACTAAGCACCCACAACTGCAGAGATTTGCGTGTCACGTCTTCGTGGGAACAGAGTCAACACGACCTGTTGCGGAAGCTGTTGGGTGAGACTAAATTTTACAAGCCATAATATGATAACCTACAAAAAACTATATGCCAATGAAGCAGCACTACTTATGGTCTGAACCTGAATTGGTTAACCATCTGAGATCATTATATGCTACAGATATGTTCAGTCATTTCTTAACTATCACAATATGGTTTGTGTCTTACAACTCTACACTAACTTACTGACAATTTGGCCCTAAAACACAAGGTAGCAAATTCCTTCAAAATATCTGTGCCACAAGTAGAGGATGCTACATGGAGAATTTTCTACTTATTTGGGCTCCCAAGACATTACCTTCAATTGGTAGTGGGTTTGTAGACGACATACTAGTAATGGTTACACTCACCCATCAAGACATCAAAGCTTATAACCGCATCAATAAAACACATTATGGGCTTCTGCATAAATGGTCACAGAATAGAATCCTACTTGAGAGAGAAAATTTTACTCTTTTAAAATATGTGTTTCAGGTGCATTACTGTTTCCATTGTCAAAATTTTGGGAAGTAATATATAAACACACAGGCTGTCTATGCTAACGTTGTACAGTACAGTATAACCTGGAAGATTCACATTGTCATCAGGTCTGTATCTGTTGCATTCACACATATATACCAACACATATGTATTTTTTACAATATTTCATATTCCTTTCCCACTCTTGCCAATTACTTCTTACTACCGAACTGAAATCTAATGATGGTTTTGCACTGAAAACAAGTTCTTTTTTATATCAGAAAGTAGAAAAGTCTTATGTTTTTGTATTTTTGAAGATCCAGGAACACACACAATTTCAGGAACTTCCATTAACTGGCACTTGTGTCACTGACACTCCACAAGTTTGTGGGTATGACAAGCTCTTATTCATGTGGTTTGGTGGCCTCTGATGGCATATTTTCATATTTAATTTCACACACAAACACACACATAAGATGTAAGTGTCCTTACATCATACATCACAAATTAATAATATAGCTGCGATATATAATATACAGCTACTTTTATCTCCTTACAGTTTTACAGTTGTTAGTCTGTGGATGACTAAACTAAAAACCAAAACATGTAGCTAGTATTGTAAATAGGAAGGACTGTTTACCAATTAAGTTGTGTTGACAGAGTGTAAAAGTTCTTCTATTCAGTTCTGAAAGCATGATGGAACATCACATACCAAGATAATGTTTCACAAAATACCAAAGTCAGTCTAGCACTCCTTTAAGTTCAGCACCCTTGGTGGTTACCAGCTTGCCCACTCATAAAACCAGCCCTGACAACACTGACCCAATTAAGGGATATGGTCCTGGAATATCTTCCTCACCCCACAGAATGCTTGTCCTTATAATATTTGCTTCCAAAACCTTGTTTATGAGAATGGTGCATTAATGTATGAAGAAACAAGAAGTTGAAGCAGACACAATCATTTTCCTCCCCCCACACTGAAACACAAAGTTTATGTATTGTTGATTATATAAATTTGTTATTTTGTTCCAGGAGAGCTTTCAAACGATTTTACACGAAATTCATTGAAACAGCTTATCCTATAGAGGATATCTACATTGAGTAGAAGAGATTACTAAACCCTCCCATAACACTACAGATCCCAGCCAAATGTGCTTCATCCACCCCATCAACTGTCAGCTTCCCAGCAAACATCTTTGTGGTTAACACACATCATTAATTAAGACGGGAGCTCCAAGATGAATGGTTGGTATGGTCCAATATGAATACTGAATAGGAATTTAATTCTCAGCAGTGGTTACAGAATGCAAGGATGGGATCACATGGAATGTACTTCAGTTAGAACACTGGAGAAGCAGACTGCACAGCCACTTCAGTTTGTCCATAGTCAATATACTGACAATTTCAAACAAGCAGGGTTTCAACAGGAAAGTCAAGAAATGCCTGCCCAACATATACATACACACACATACACAAACACACACACACATACGCACATGCACATGCATATGAAAATTTAACTGACAACTCACATCACTCTTCACTCATGACTTCAGCAATGGCAGGCAGTATGGTGTCTGCTGCTACTCCAATTTGTTATGAGTTTGGGACAGCACATTTTTGTTCAGTGTATTGCAGTTAATACTATATTATTTTTTTACTCAACAAATTTAAAGGTGCTGGAAATTTCTACCTTCAGCTCACAGGCAAGCATCACAGCTAACAAACACCATGCTCATTGCACATATAAGTTTCATAAGATATGCAAGCTGACAGCAAGTAACCTCTACATTCAACCACTTGAAGAAATGATATCATTTATATGTTACTTCTACCTCCAAGAACACCATTTATTTTTAAAAACATCAAACAATGATGTTTAGGAAAAAAGTCAATGTTTTTTCTAAGACCCAAATGAAACTCATCAGTACATTCTGTGATTGAAATTCTTTGTTATATAAGTAAATCCCTGTATGGTCAAAGTAGATGATACAGAGACAACTCTGGCAATCTAAGTCCAATACATGTTTCCCACCAAAATTACAGTGCAGG
>Ga0209755_10008649_pt1 | contig 10855 bp, 10 predicted proteins | sample TergutCo191P1_FD_187301 | JGI IMG/M metagenome (GOLD analysis project Ga0209755, IMG submission 187301) | Cornitermes sp. P1 segment gut microbial communities from Petit-Saut dam, French Guiana - Co191P1 (SPAdes) (version 2) | ecosystem: Host-associated > Arthropoda: Insects > Digestive system... | reverse complement strand
CCGGTCGCAGGACCTTCCGAGTACTGACTTCTAGCCAGGAGTCCGGCATCTAAAGTAAAAAAACAGCAATGCACACATAGTACAACAACTACACATAAGATAGCTACAACAATACACACGACCAACTAACAACAATTACACACAAGACAACTTAAAACTATCAACAGTACACACGAGACAAATTAGAGATCTGACAACATGTACAAAAGGTAAAAACACCCAAGTATGACAGTACTGTGTACAGTTTCTTATTTTTTTTTTCAATCACTAACTCGCTCACGCTTTCACCCCAGTCCTTCACTTCTCATCACTTACTACTCCTATAAATGACGGCGACGACGATGATACAAGTAATAAGGGAGGAACAGACCGAGCACACTGACTTCAGCTTTAACTTCTACCCGGGTCGTGAAATTTCGAATTTCGGCCGGAAAATTTGCTATATTGACTTTTAGTATTTCGTGGTTTTCCTCAGTCTTTACAAATTCCTGGATACCACAACAGTTTAGCTACGACTACGTATTTCAACATTTTTTTCCAGCTCATCCTTCAGCAATCGTCTAACTACTGGATGCTATACAGCCTGGAATACTGACAGCGTCATAACATAAATAAATGGGAACAAGGCCTAGGCCGGTATTCTGGTAACTTCTACCTGCAAAGAAAGAAAGCTGGCAATGAAACTCTCAACAGGCCTGTGCCCTGTTGAACTTCGCCTAAATCTGTTCTTGGTTTACCGCCAATCTGAAGCGAGTGGCTGTTCGTTGGTATTTTTAAACTCGAAGTTCATGGGAGAGGGGTGGGAGTGCGGAAGGGTAAGCAGTCCAAGTGAGTACGTAGTAGTGTGTTTTTCAACGTCGCAAAATGTCTTTAAAAAACTTTTGTATGTTTTACAGGAGCAAGACAGATTGACGGTTTAGGAAAATTTGTTCCTTCTGAAAGAAGCAACTCTACGTAAAGTTTACCGATTCCGCATACAGTTCAATACACAGCTGCTTCGTCTCCGTACACCTGTACCAGAACTGTGTAATTAATGTCTACTGTTGTAATGTAACGTAAAATTTATACTTAATGTTAAGAAGTCAACAGTTGACTCTGGGTATGACAACGGACGCTGCTAGATAATTCAACTGGTGCCGTTAACATAGTCTACTCTTCACAGTGAGTATTAACAATATTCTTTTATTTAAAAGGTTTTCGGTGTTTTGAGGTCTAAATAAATTTCAGTAAATGGAAAATGTATACACACAAATTATATGCACTTATTATTAGGCATTTAAACATGATTTGGTAAATATTGTTTATCAAACGTTTACAAATGTTAGGTCTTGATAAAGTCCAAAGAACAGACACTGTAAAACAAAACAGGTAACCGGCCCAAAACATCTCTTCTCTGATTTTTGTGTCGCTGATCCAGATAGAGAAGGTTGCTTCTAATTTATTCACAGCCTTAAAAAACTGTCGGTATTGCAACCGAAAATGTGTTCATTTAGACATTCCAAGAGCATTTACCACAGTCTCTCATGAATCCTTTAAAGTGAATGACACGTGCTCTTGCTCGAAGATCTATTTATTTTGATCAATAAACAATGCAGTTTTCAAATTCAGATTCAAGGAATCGATAAATATGTTCTATTCATTTGCATCGTATTGGCCTGGGGCTTCCGCTTTATTAAAGTATACTAAATTACCTTCCTAAAATTGTTCACACCAATTAAAAAAAAGTGTACTGAATAATAAAAATGCAGGCTTAGAATAGCATACAGAGGAGCGGGCAACGTAGTAAGACAGGCACTGCGACCGTTATATAGTTGTTCTGCAGAATCTGTACATTTACTGTGACATAGAACCATATCCTCGCTAGACAACATTTTGTCGTGTATTATTGCGGCATCATCATACAGTCAACATTTCCTACATTGAACAAGTATTGTGTATCTATGAAACAACTAAGTGTAGCAGACAGAATAATAATAATTACGTTCACTACTAAACTGACCAAAGGCACTGAAATGAAAAACACTGAAATAAAAGAAGTATTTTATGTACTATTTGGCAGGATGAGACAACTTGGGTGATAACATAAACTGCAGCTGGTCTAATCCCTTATCACGCTGATGGTTGTCATCGTGTTGTGCGGTACATTATGACTAAAATAATTTTATGTCTTAAAGTAACTTACATCTTATATTAGATGAACATGAGATCTCAATCATGAGGTGTATATTTTGGTAGGCATTTTTAACAAAGATCCTGATCATGGTCCTAATAAGGGCCGAAACATGCAGCTAAAATCTAATACAAAGTGTAAGTCATGTTGAGACCTATATTTGATTATTTATTTCAATCCGTTGTGTCACTGTGGAGTTTTAGATGTAACAACAATGTGTGATACAGCTGCAATAAAGTAAGCAGTTTTCCAGGGTTTCTACACTGATCTCAGTTTGTGTCAGTCATGGTGGGAAATCCCTACCGCTACAGGGCAGCCCTACAGCAGCTGGAGAACAGACATGCCACTGCAGGTAAGAGGGAGGCTTTATTGCGAATTGCTTGTGATACCGTTCTTAACCCTTATTTTGATAATGACAGTGAACAAGAAAACTATAAAAATTAACTATACCTTAGAATATGCTTACATTGATGGCTCATTTAATAACCCTAGCTCGGAATATGAAGGACTGAACAGTAGGGTGATTGTTAGGTAATGAATTGGTGCGGATGTGGAACAAAGTAAATGTGGAGTGATTTGAGAGATTAAGCACACAGATGCATGGATGGACTCAGCAAGACGTTGAATATCCTCAACAACAACGACGACGACGACGACGACAACAACCACTTTCAAGCCACGAACCGAAATGGGGCTTCCTAAATATGATTGAATACTGCACGCTTCACCACTGTATTTCGTACTCTGTAATACCGTGTCCACATTCATTAAATACTTACGTCAAATTCTGAAGTTCAGAAACGTTACATTTACTATCCCGCTGTCAATAAAACAATCAGTGTTCATTATTGTGCGATGAAGCATGTAATTTGACACATTATAACTAGGCAACTATACACGGCAATCAAGACACTAAGCTCATACTTCCGAGCTGTAGCCCTTATGCCACAAAGTTCGTCAGCTTATTCAATTTTCTTTCAAAACATTGCTTATTTACACAGTTTGTGTTCATCGATCACACACGGGATTACAATGAAATATTTATCATCACTTATTGACAGTTTCCAACAAAATTAATTTCAGCATAATCATTAATTAAGCCAAACCCACAACTGATGTTTCAGTATTTACAATAAATCTGGGCCAGTGTGCACCTCTACATGAACAGTTTGAAACGGGGCCCACACCTCTTGTTCAGCATTCCAGCACAGGCACTGCCACGCACACAGCTCAATCTTTACACACCCTTTGTATGCAGGTAGATACTATCACTGCTTTGTTTGTGTTTATATAACCAACTATTTGCACTTTTTCACTGTGTTTTTAAGTTTTTAACACTTTAAAACTTTAAAAACAATCACTTTGGTTAAAACAAATTTATATAAAAAAACTCCGACATGTTTCGGTCTTAGTCGACCATCTTCAGGGAGTAATATAGTTTATAGTTACTGAAGGTTACGTAGTTATGCAGCAGCATGCTGCTGCATAATTACGTGCAACACGAAAAAATGTCTACCTTCAGTAACTAAAAACTATGAACTATATTACTCCCTGATGATGGTCTACTAAGACCGAAACATGTCGGATTTTTTTTTGTATAAATTGGTTTTAACCCAAGTGATTGTTTTTAAAGTTTTAAAGTGTTAAAAACTTAAAAACATAGTGAAAAAGTGCAAATAGTTGGTTATATAAACACAAATAAAGATTACTTGCACGGCTAAAAAATGAAATTGACTATCACTGCTTTGTTTCTAGGGGCGTTCGCAAAACTTCGAAAAACGACTATTAGCCCTGCCATGACTGTCCGTCTGTCCGTCCGCATGGAATAACGCGGTTCCCACTACATGGATTTTCAATAAATTTCATATTTGAGTACTTTTCTAAAATCTTCCAAGAAAATTCAAGTTTTATTAAAATCTGACCAAAAAACGGATATTTTATCTGAATACTTACGTAAATTTATGGCACTATCTCGCTGAAATCTTCTTACAATTCGAATTGTTTCAGACAAACGTTGTAGAGAAAATCGAAGCACACAGTTTATGTTTAGTAACTTCTTTCCGAAAATCGTACTGCTTATCAGATAATGTGAAAAAAATATGGTAGAGCCAGACAGGCTACAGGGGAGTATACAGCAAGACGCATGCGTTTTACACGCTGTATAACTAAGAATACAGACACACGCTCAGAATATATTACATTTATTGCTCTTCCGCGGCCAAAACTATTACGCGAACGTGTTTCAATGTTACGTTCACATATACATTGCCTCTTCCGTGTAACACTACTCTAGCATTAACACAAATCTCCACAATCATATGGGTATGAGTCAAGATCTCCACAATCATATGGGTATGAGTCAAGATCTCCACAATCATATGGGTATGAGTCAAGAATAGGTGCGTTTGACATCTTCAGTCAATTAACTGTATAAAGAAACCGTTTTCCTGACATTTAAATGGGTAATGAAATATTTCTTTAGACAAATTCAAGGTGTAAATATGTATAAGTACGGTCATGGATTATTTAAAATTTATGTAGATGGTCGTTTTGAGTCCACATATTATCTACAAATGCAAACAGTGAATTATACACCTACTCTCTTCCATTTCCCAACACTTTCCTTGAATTAATTGATTTATTTTCTTTGAAAGACACCCTTCCCTGTAAGCATGTTTTCAAAGTGACATAATTCATAGAGCCGCAAGTACTTCTGCAGCTATCCAGACATGGCAGGACATTTCCTTCACTGACATTTTCTAGCATCAAATACATGCATCACAAAAGAAGGGTTACAAGTATCAGTTATAATTTTAACTTCCCTTGTTTTGCAGGGTGTCTGTTAGCACTTCTGTTCCTCATTCCGCTGGCAGCACGCCTATACAGCATGGTCACCCTTCTCTTGCTTGCTGTCATCTATGTTGCAGTTGTGGTACCAATGGCAACAGGCTTCTACTCTGCTGGCTCACTGTTTGCTAGAATGAGGTGCGTCTTCAAGCGGTGACACATACCCCTTGTACCACCACAAAGGTAACCTATCATCCTGCCCACACTTCTTACTCAGATGAAGCACGCTGCACATAATATAATTTGAGCATTACAGATCCTAAAATGAATACAACCCAAGATCAGTGGGTCCCTGTCACAACAGCATGGCATGTACGCATGTTGCAGATGGAGGAATGGCCCTCAATAGGAAGGTAGTTGTGATTATAGTCAATAAGCAGTCGCAGACACTCGACAAAGGAAGTTCCACCAGCTTAGGGGTTGGGCGAGGTGCTAATTACTCATCACCATAAAAACTTACCACGTTACAAAATATTTCACAATGTATCAGGCATCTAGCAGGCTGTTGTGAGTGCGGTCATGTACCTTCAGTTTCCATAAAATGCGGGGAATTTCTTGACTAGCTGAGGATGGGTTAGCTTCTCAGTAAAAACTCTGTTCCATGGAGTTAAAATTAGTACAACTGACAAGCAGAAAGTTAAATAATGACATATATTTCTGAGCTTCATTGCATGACACTTTGCAACTGTACAGTTTATATACTCCATTGCATCAAATGGAATGATTATACATAACTCAAGCTAGAAAACGTATCAAAGGTGAAAGCCTATAGTTTCAACGTTTACTGCTTATTTAACTACAAGTATATGACAAGATATTTCGGCCATTTACACTACTCATGTTAATATTTAAATATGAATATCTGTTACTCCACAGTCATCATGAATGACACACAGTAACAAAACATTTGTGATTCAAAGCCACATTCCCAAGCTTGGATACTTCTTGCCAGCACACACTATGCATGTTCACACTATGTGTACAGACTTCAATTCCACATACTCTAAATCAATATACACCATTTTAGAAACTGAAAAAATAGAAGCAAAGTTGTTTTAATAACTCTACACGTTCTGTACATGTAGAGCATAGGGTCAGTAATGCTGCTGCTCCTTTGTTTTTTTTGTGTTGATGTCAAAAATGATGGTCTATGTAGAAGTTACTTAACAGATATAGCTACAGAACATTATCAAAATTTTCATGCCTGAATATTTAGTCAAGGATAAATTTTGTTGTAATGCCAATCCCAACTCACTGAACTCCTGCTGGCTCTCAAATTAGTTTAGTCACTTTCTACCACAAGAAACTTTTTTTTTTTTTAACTGTTTATCTTCATGGCATCTCTGCAACAGCTGTCCACATTACTGTAAGTTCTGGGCTCTAAAAGATGCACATCAATTTTTGTGACTTCTCAATAAAATAGATGTTTTTCTGTACTGTGGAAATGAGACTCTCTCTGTTGAGTATAATTGGCAAACATTTTACTTCTTCCTCTCCCAGCTCACCTCACAAAGCGTTATGTATTTATATTGCTACTATATGACATGTCATTTCAGGAAAACCTAGTATCCTGTTCCTGATCCCTTACAAAAAATTTACGAAGTTTTTACTTCATTATTTTCTCGGCAGACAAACTGTCCAGTTAATACAGTGTGTGAAAGATGGAGGTCCATGGATGTTTAACTGTAACAAATACAGCGTGGTATGGTTAAGGACATGAAACTCTTTTTTATTATTTTTAATATATTAATTTAAGCCACAATACACAAGATACATAACTGCTGTTTTGGTGCAGGAGTGTGGCTGCCGTCATGTGGAACACAAAAATTTTGCGCTCTGGTGCCGGACAGGCATGGGCCTTAATGCTGTGCTTGCACAGCTTGTACATGCATCTAGACAGCATCCATACCACCACAAACCAGGTATATAAAATGGGCAATGACTAGATAGTGAGTATTAAACATGGGTTCAGGTCAGTGGCAAATCCTGATCCAGGGGTCAGGCCTCGCAGAATGGTACTTAACCTAGGCACAATCTCTTGATAAGGACTTATCAATGATCCAGGTGTTACACCAACTACCAAGCCTAATATCAATAGCAAAAATATCTGTCAATATGACGATCAGTCATCCTCAGACAAGAATAGAGTTACCTCCTGCAACATTATCCAAACTAATATATACTCTTTAAGCAATATGTGACAGCTTCCACGCACTTTCAACCCCAAAGAGTCATCATGAGGTGAGAAAATATAAACATATGAAAGTATGGTGGTAAAAACATTTATAATTTTTTTAATTTGAAAGAGATTGCTTTCATAAAAATGTATTAACACATAAAGCAGATAAAAATACACTTGGACCCAATTCTATTCCAGAACGTCGTTTTGAATACTGTCATTATAACAAAAATAACAGAATACGAAAATAAATATATATATATATTCAAAGTCAATGAATCCTGCTTCATACGTTAACTGCACAACACAGGTAAATACGATAATTTTGTCACATTTAAATGATGTGGGAAGAGACGACTGCTTTTGTAATATCCTACAGCAGAAGTATTAATAATTGTATAGTGACTCATTACAGGCTGGACATTCCTGGAATTGATACTGGTGGGGGCAAGATTTTTCAAACCCATCCAGACCAGCAGTGGGGTATCAGATCATTCCCAGCGGAAAAGTGGCCAAGGTGTGGCATTTTTATAAAGTGTAGAGCTATACCACTACTTCCCCTCTGTGCCATGAAGGCACAGAGGGGAGAACTCTACCTTCACATTTTCCCCAAGTAGTAAAAGAATGGACACAACTGAAACATTACCGATTTTTGCAAAAAAAAAAAAATATGGGTAAGAAGTTTTTATATTACATATAATCCAGTATTTCGTACAATAAGAATTGTTTTAATGACTGTTTGACATTTTTATATTCTCTCGCCTGATTATGACTCTTCATGCTTGAAACATGTAGTGATTACAAAAACAAATATTGATTTATAATAAAGAATATTTGTTTACTGCATCACCTTTAATATGTTGAGTTGCTGAAACACAACAGGAGGTACTGTGTTAACACATATACACTACTGCTTTGTCACCACCTTCCCTCCAAGCAAAATAAAACTCATATCCAGCACTGCTGTTCTGATCTGTGCACAATCATAAGCATATTACCATTCTACACCTACACATCCTACAGCTTCCAGTGAAAGTTTCTGCTCTTTCACTGACAATTTGTCCCAACAGGATTTAAATCATGGTGATATGGTGGAGCCAAACAGCATGATGACAAACTTCTGAAGAGTTCATTAATCAAGTTCGTTGATTTTAACAAATTTTACCTGTCTTGGTGGCTCAAGTTCTAAAGAAGCATTTATCAAGTTACATCAGCAGCTAATAATGAGGTTTTTTCAGCCCATCTCTAAAATTTTTCAAAATTCATCTCATTATGATAATTTCTGTTTTCTAATTTTATCTTCAAAATCAACAGAGTGCTAGCAAAAAACTGATTCTTAGTATAACCGTGGACAATAACCAACCTTCGGCCAGGACTGTCTGCTCCATTCACCAAAATCATCTCCACGCTGACAGCATTCGCTGTAAAATTGAATGTCATGTACATACGTGACTGGTTTGTGATGATCAGATTGTCACACTGCAACAGGTGAAAATATCTGACTGCCCAAACAACATCATTCCTGTGTATGAACACACAGTGCAATTTATCAAGTGAAATTTTCAGAAAGGATGGTTTTCTCTCCAGAACCCTGTCATTCTGCTTTCGTCTTCAGTCTTGCATGCCATTCCCTTTACAAAACACCAGTGGCAGTTACAGCCCCTTTTCATGGCAATTTAAATTCATTAACATGCTTCCCTTTATCACAATGCTTTATTAGATCATTTTGTCCGAAGAAAGGGCCTTATTTTACTGTTCTTGACAAGCAAATGAATATATTACTTTACATACATGGCTGTACTATCATGTATAACAAAATAAGATTTAGTGATCATACACAGAGCACCACACTAGAAAAGTTAACGGGTAGAAAGGGGACACTTTTATTAATCTACAGAGTGGTCACAGATCCTCTTCTGACAAAAACTGTTTCACGTAAAATATACAGTACAAAATATAGTTAATGAGAGGATACAGAAAACTGGTATACTCCAAGAAGCCAGAGTAGTGTAGTCAGTCCAGTGGCTAGGCTACGGGCTGGTTAGTATGGGATACAAATCCAGGTATGGACAAGAGGTGTTTTGCTTCTCTAAAAACTCCAAACCAGTTCTGGGGCCCACCCACCCTCCTACTCAATGTGTTTCAAGGTTCTTGCCTGGAGGTAAAATGGCCGGAGATTCGTGTTACCAATTCACCTCCATCTAGTGCTGAGGTTACAATTGAGTGGAGCTATACTTCTACTCCCCTGTATGCCTTCACAGCATGGACAGAAAAAACTTTACCTATTCACAGAACATATTCTATGTCACTATGTGATCAAATGTTTTGGGGAACATTTTCCTATACAAGGGCAACAGACATACAAGTGTTTCATTTCCCTTCTAGGTGCTGTTCTTCCTTCTGGCAGAAAAGATAATGTGTCCAGATCAGCGCCTTGCATGCCTGTACTGTCTGCTGTTCTACACTGTACTTGCATACCTGCAGCGTTCATTGCATGTGAGCTCATATAAAACAGAAAGGACTATATATGCACTTTTTTTTTTGCAAGAGAGAAAAAAATCAGGAAGCCTGAAACCTGGATATGAATGGTACAAGCTTCAAAGGTAGAAACACACTAAAACGCTGCCAATTACACAATTTAAAGCCATTTTATGTCCATGGTTCACAGGGCTCAAATTAGTGTCCAGGTGTGTATTCCTGTGAACATGGTAACGAACTTTCAATTTGCATGACAGTTGGAGGATTTCCTTGTCAGTGATCAGCTCCACAGAGTAAGCTATAATTGGTTATTATTCCATCCATATAACCAAGACAGAGGTTTTGAACATGTGTTATGAAGGAACAGATATCCTTTGAAAATATCAAAATAAGATACCATACAGCCATCAGAAACATCAAGGACTAAATTAAAGAATATACACTAAAATATAAAAAAAAGGCAAAGTAGCAATATAATGGTAGAGTTAATGGGAGTGCAGGAATGCAAAGGTTTGATCATGAAACACTCCATACTGGCAGAAATTTCAATGCATTAATCAGCGCAGCTTACCTTTTTCAACATCTGAGGATCACAAACACACAGCAAAGGATATTTCTTCTTTTAACTTAAAGTAATTGTGAACAATAACTTTGTGTATAAAATACAACAGTATGACATTCAATTTCTTAACAATTTTGTCTCAAAAAGTTAAAGGTACTACTATATTTTTTGTTTGCAGACTCGTCACTGGACACAGTTACTCAACGAAAATTCAGCAGCAGACTTCATCAAACTCACTACAGCATTCATCATTGTTAGACTTGGTAAGGGTATGGCCATGAGCATGGTTCTGCTAACATTCACCCTCCAGTTCAACCACCTTGAGCCATCATATGGTTACGTTGCACTCACACTTCTATACTTCATTCTCTCTCAGTACAAAGGTACGTATTTCCATTTTCTTAATATTCAGCATTTACAGTTAATGTCTAGGTAGTCCTAGTGAAACATGTGACAATACAGATTATGCAAAGAAGGGTTTTCTCAGGGTACTTCACTTCACAAGTGTTCCGTAATTCTCTCTCTCTGCCACCCTAAGGCATGCAAAATACCACGCTTCACCTCTGACTTGGCACTTCAGTGGACTGACAATAAAGATACTTTGCAGCTAACTTTATCT
>Ga0209755_10008648_pt1 | contig 10857 bp, 6 predicted proteins | sample TergutCo191P1_FD_187301 | JGI IMG/M metagenome (GOLD analysis project Ga0209755, IMG submission 187301) | Cornitermes sp. P1 segment gut microbial communities from Petit-Saut dam, French Guiana - Co191P1 (SPAdes) (version 2) | ecosystem: Host-associated > Arthropoda: Insects > Digestive system >... | reverse complement strand
GGGGCGGTCGGGTTCGTTCAGCCCGGCGCGGGCGGCGTGGATGGCTTGTACCACCCGGCCGATGGCGTCGTCCTGCCCGAAGAGGTGTTTTTTCAAGTCCGCGTCCAGCCGCGCCAATTGTGTTTTTTCGTCCTTGCCTACCCGGTTGGCGGGGACTTTTGCCATGCGGCCCACAATTTGCTCGACCACCGCCAAGGAAACCCGGGGCATTTTTTTCGCTTCATTTAATAGGCGTGTTTGTACGCCCGCTTCGTCCAGCACGTCGATGGCTTTGTCGGGCAAGAAGCGGTCGTTCATATGACGTACCGACAACGCCACGATGTGGTCAAGCACCGCCGCCGGGTACTTGACCCGGTGAAACTGCTCGTAGCGGGAACGCAGCCCGCGCAAAATCGCCACGCATTCTTCCTGCGAAGGTTCGGCGATGTCAATCCGGGCGAAGCGCCGCGCCAACGCCCGGTCTTTCTCGAAATGTTTCTTATATTCCTCGTGAGTGGTCGAGCCGATGAAGCGGATTTCCCCCCGTGATAGATAGGGCTTGATGATGCTGGTGGCGTCCATGGCACTGCCGGAGATTGCGCCCGTGCCTACCACCGTATGGATTTCGTCAATGTACAGCACGGGGTTGGGCAGCAGCACGGCGGCTTGCAATAATTTTACCAGCCGTTCTTCAAAGTCGCCCCGGTAGCGTGTGCCTGCCACCAGTGCGCCCATGTCTAATTGCAGAATCGTCACGTTTTGCATGGCCGCGGGTACATCGCCTGCGGCCACGCGCTGTGCCAGCCCTTCTACGATGGCGGTTTTGCCCACGCCGGGGTCGCCCACATGCACGGGGTTATTTTTCAGGCGGCGGCATAGTACCGCCACGGTGCGTTTCAAGATATCATCGCGGCCGACCAGCGGGTCTAGCTTGCCTGCGCGGGCGGCTTCGCACAAATTGGTGGTGTAGGTTTCCAGCAGGGTTTGTTGTGCGTCGGACAATGGGATGGGCGTGTCGTCGGGTTCGGGGGCAGGCGCGCCGGGGGCGGCGGGTTCGGGGTGGCGGTTTAAATGTCTGATTAATTTATGTTTGTCCATGCCATTTTTGGCAAGAATATATTCGGCGTAGCTTTCCTTCAGCGAGAAGATGGCGCTTAAAAAGTCGCCGATGCTTACTTGTTCCTTGCCTGCTACCCGGGCGCGTAATGCGGCCTGTTCAAACATCTGCACCAGCGAGAAGGACTCGGTCGGTTGTTCCGTTACTTTGCGCGGCATACGTTCATCAAAAAAAGACGCCAAATCGACGCCGATGTCCGCCAATGCGCCGCCGCCTGCTTTTACCAGTGTTTTCCCTTCGTCGAAAAGCAGCGCGCTGTGCAAAAAATGTTCCGGGGTAATATATTCATGGCCGTGCAGCCGCGCTTCGTTGACGGCTACCACGTATACCTGATTCGTCAAATCGTCCAGTTTCACCCTTCGACCTCCCACAAACTTAACCGTAACGGAAAGCCCTTTTCCGCTGCCCGCCGTTCGGCCTGGTATTTCTTCGTTACCGCGATATCATACGTATACACGCCCGCCACGCCCTGGCCCTCGTTATGCACCGCCATCATCAGCGCGCTGGCCTCTACCGGGGTTTTGTGAAACACCTTGCAAAGCACTTCCACCACAAAGTCCATGCTCGTTATCTCATCGTTATGGATAACCACCGCATATTCACGCGGGGTGCGGAGCTTTACATCGGTTAGGGTGTTAGATTGCGCATCCATAGTGCCTCCGGGTCAAAAAGATAAAAGAATAAAACCTTGGGGCGTTGCCCCAAACCCCACAAGGGGAGGCAAGCTCCCCTTGACCCCTAATCGCGCGTTGCGCGGTCTGACAGTTATAACCGTCAAGCCGTGCGAAGCAAAAGCGGGTCAAGGGGCGCGCCCCTTGCGGGGGTGTGGGGGCGGATGCCCCCACGGTTTTAATCTTTTCATTTCGTTGATTTTACACCACGCATTCTGTTACAATCAAGTTACAAAATATATTTTAAAGGCGGCCATGACTTGAATAATGATTTTGTATTTGACATTAATACGCTGCATCGGTTGTTTGTTAATGGGTTTACGGACGCGTATCGGGACGCGCCCACGCATAAACGGCGCAAGCTGATGCCGTATGCCATGGCATTGCACCGCCGGTGGTACTATTCGGCTTTGATAGAGAACACCCCGGTGACACCGGCCAACATCGTGGACTCTATGGCGCACTATTATAATGAAGGAACGGATATTTTCCCGCACCCGGTACTGAAGAACGCCTCGCGTTTTTCGGGATTTAGCGTAACGCTGGCGCGTCATGACAGCGCGCATCCGGTGATAGGCGATTTGGGCTTATTGTTAGATTTTTGTTCTCCCCATGCGGATATTGATGGGGAGGACTTATTTTTTAATGCACAATTATTGGCGTTAAGTGAACGGATAAGCATCGGCGACCCGGCGTATGCGGCATTTCTGCTGGACGTAGCACTGGAAATGAAGCTGATGGTGAAAGTGCCGTCATTGCATGTGAATCGTATCATGTGCGCAAAAGACGCGCGGGAACGGCTGGCCGCCGAGCCCACGGCATTCTTTGCCGGCTTGGTCGAAAGCGCTGTGCTAGTGTGTGCCAAACGGCTGCGCATTATGATAGAGCTGCCGGAGAATGTATTCACCGACAGCTATGTACGCGCCATGCTGACCGACCCGGTGGAAACGGACGCCGTGTTCGAGCGCGTATACGACACACTGGGCTACACCTTAGAAGATTTGACGAATTTGTCCTTGAACCCGCAGATGATTGATTTCGGGTCAGAGGACGAAGCATTTCTGGCGGGCACGTTTATGATGGGGCTGGTGCTTGACCAGTATTTTTATACGCCGTTCGGGTATTTTTTGAAGTTGATTAAACCCCATTATGTGCTGCCCTTCGTTTTAAACACGGAAATTGAGGATTTTATGGCCGCGCCGCTGCCGCCCCCCGACGAGGAAGTTTTTATGGCGTACTTTGCGCCTTGCTCCAGCTATACGCTAACCGAGTTGGGGCTGCGCACGTTGAATATTAAAAAAACGGAGAAGAATTATTTCGATGCGGCGGATTATATTCCGTTTGATTTGTTAAAAGAAACGCTGTTCTCTGACCCGGAAATGATTGAAATACTGGTTAAAATGGTGCAAATTTTCCCGCCGCTGCATTTAATGGAAGGGCTGCCGCCTTCGGAGGTATACGCCTTCCGTATCCGGTTAAAAGACGAGCCCAGCCTGTGGCTGCACCTGCACATGCCCCCGGACGCTACGTTAAATGATTTCTACGACGAAATTTTGGACTTTTTACCCTTGCGTGACAGCGGCGATTTCTCGTTTTTCCACGACCCGACCGAGAACCGCTTCGCCGAATACCCCTGCGCCAAACGCGCCAAGCCCAACGCGAAAAAAACCGCCGAAGCGGTGTTATCTTCTTTTGACTTCGAGCGGCAAAGCCTGATGCTGATGACCATTTACGGGCAGGCGCTGCCCTTTGCGGGCAAGTCGCCCGCGCGCCAGGTTGAAATTGAAATGACCGGCATAAAAGAAGCCGACGTCCAGCGCGACTATCCCTATGTAGCGCGCATGAGTACCGCATTGAAAAAATCACTGGAGGCGGAAAACGAATGAGAGCTTGTATTATCGTGCTGGACAGCGTAGGCATTGGCGCGCTGCCCGACGCCGCCGACTTCGGCGATGCGGGCGCGCATACGCTGGGCAATATTTATCAAAAACGGGGCAAGCTGCATTTGCCCCATTTATATGACATGGGGCTGGGGCATATCGAGGACGCGCGCCTGCCCCGACACGGCACGCCCACTGCTGCCTACGGGCGCATGGCAACCGTTACCCGTGCCAAAGACACCACCTCCGGCCATTGGGAAATGGCGGGGCTGCCCATGAACCCGCCCTTCACCACTGTGGAACGCTTCCCCGATGAATTGCTGGCAACTTGGTTGACAAACGCCGGCCGTGCGCCCATTTGGCTGGGCAACTACGCCGCATCCGGCACGCATATCATGGACGCGCTGGGCGAAGAACATATGCGTACCGCCGCGCCCATTGTCTATACCTCGGCGGACAGCGTGTTTCAGGTAGCCGCCCACGAGGCAATCATCACCCTGCCGGAATTGTACCGCCTGTGCGAAGCTGCGCGCGCGTTATTAGTGCCGCCGCATTTCATTGGGCGGGTCATTGCGCGGCCGTTTATAGGCGTGCCCGGTGCGTTCAAACGTACCGAGAACCGGCGCGACTACGCCGTGCCCCCCGTCGGCAAAACACTATTAGACTATTTAGAAGAACAGAACCTATACACGTTAGGCATCGGCAAAATCGAAGATATCTTCTGTAACCAGGGCGTCCGCTACGTAAACCACACCACCAACAACCCCGACGGCATACGCGCCACCATTGAAGCATTGCGCCAACCCACTGCCGACCCGGCGCTCATCTTCACCAACCTGGTCGATTTCGACATGCACCACGGGCACCGCAACGACACCGAAGGCTACGCCAACGCCCTGGAATACTTCGACGCCCAACTGCCTCACATCAAAGCCGCGCTCCGACCCGACGACCTGCTCATCATAACCGCCGACCACGGCTGCGACCCCACCACCCCCGGCACCGACCACACCCGCGAATACGTGCCGCTACTAATCCACAGCGCCGCCACAAAGCCGGAGGCGCTGGGAACATTCGCCACCCTAGCTGAAGTGGCGAAACGGGTGTATGCGCATTTTGGTATAACAAAAGATTAAAACCGTGGGGCGCTGCCCCACACCCCGCAAGGGGGGACAAGCCCCCCTTGACCCCCACTTGCGCGGTGCGCGGTCTGACAGTAATAACCGTCAAGCCATGCGAAGCAAAATAGGGGTCAAGGGGAGCTTGCCTCCCCTTGCGGGGTGTGGGGCAGCGCCCCACGGTTTTCGTCTTTTACTCTTTTGACTTTTCCACCACCACGCCGCTTACATAAAATGAACGTGCGGTTTCTATTTTTACGTGTACTACGTCGCCCGGTTTTATTTCGGGCTCGGGCTCGTGGGTGAAGTGGACTAGGGTGTTGTCGTCGGCGCGGCCCTTGTTGGGGGTCTCGGCTATTATTGCTAGGGTGGTGTTTAGGAGACGCTCGTTTCGGGCTTGCATTTGGGGGTATAGGGCGGCGGTTAGGCGCTCGAAGCGCTGGTTGGCGGTTTTGCGGGGCGGGGTGTCGGTTCGTAGGGCGGCGGGCGTGCCGGTTCGGGGCGAGTAGATGAAGGTAAACGCCCCGGCGAATTTTACTTGGTTGACTACGTGCAGGGTCTGCTCGAAGTCGTCGTCGGTTTCGCCGGGGTAGGCGACGATAATGTCGGTGGTGATGGCAATGCCGGGCACGGCGGCCTGTAGCTGTGCGCAGGTTTGCAGGTACTGTTCTTGGGTGTAATGGCGGTTCATATCAGCCAAAATACGCGTCGAACCCGACTGCAAGGGCAGGTGAATGGACTTGCACACCCGCGGCAAATCGCGTATGGCGTGTACTAGTACACTTGATACATCTTTGGGATGCGAAGTCATGAACCGGATACGCAGCAAGGTGGGGTTCTCGTCATGCACAAGCCGCAACAACGCCGGGAAATCAAGGCCGTCTGCCTGATACGCGTTTACATTTTGCCCCAGCAGCATAATTTCTTTAACGCCATCATCGGCAAGGGCGCGCACCTCGGTTAAAATATCCGCCGCAGGCCGGCTTTTCTCGCGCCCACGCACATGGGGCACAATGCAAAACGAGCAAAAATTATCGCAGCCGTACATAATATTTACGCCCGCTTTATGCGGGTATTCGCGCGTGGTTAAGGATACCTCTTCAATTTCCGGCAATGTATCTTCTTCGCTTATGTCAATTACTTGCCGCCCCGTTTGCATACTTTGCCAAATAAAATCCGGCAATTTGTGCCGGTTGGCTGTGCCGCATACCACGTTAATATAATTGTGCCGTGCGCGAAACTCCTCCGCCACTTCGGGCCGCTGTGCCATGCACCCGCAAACGACAATAAACAACCCCGCCTGCCCCGCCTTGCGCGCCTTCAACCGGCTCAAATGCCCGTAAATCTTATTCTCCGCACTCTCCCGCACGCAGCAGGTGTTATACAAAACAAAATCCGCCGCGTCCTGCGAATCCGCCGCCGCATACCCCAACTGCGCCAACAACGCCCTTAACTTCTCCGCGTCCCGCTCATTCATCTGGCAGCCATAATTGCGCACAAAAAAACGCGGTCGCCCATTCTCCAGCGCCAGCGCGTCATTGTAAGCAGTAATCAAATACCGCGTATCATTATTATTCAATTTAATCAATCCTTTAGAGGAACTTTTTTACGAAGTATACGTTAAAAAAAGCAAAACCTTGGGGGCATCCGCCCCCAAACCCCCGCAAGGGGCTTACCCCTTGACCCGTTTTTTTGCGCCGGAAGATAACGTAGCCACCCGTCAGACCGCGCAACGCGCAGAAGGGGGTCAAGGGGGGCTTGTCCCCCCTTGCGGGGTTTGGGGCAGCGCCCCAAGGTTTTGACTTTCATCTTTTATAACCAAAACACTAGCATTTACGCTGTTTTATGGTACTATATACCCAAATACAACACGAAACAATATTTTTTTCCTAAAAAGGAGTGGATAAAGTTGTACAAATTAGCAAAACGCGTTGCTGTGGCGATTGTGCTGGCACTGGTACTGTCCGTGTTCGCGGGCATGACCGTGGCCGCCCAAGCCGCGATAACATCCTTCACCATGGACAGAACCAGCATCCAACCCGGCCAGACGATTACCGTGGTCGTGCAAACCAACACCGCCACCACCCATGTATTCGCCGACGTAGGCACAGTACGCACCATGGGCACCCAAGTAAGCGAAGTAGGCGGCGTGCGCACGTGGAATATTTTGTTGCAAAATATCCCCGCCAGCGCCACCGAAGTACGCGTATTCGCCAACACCGCCAATAATGTAAACAACGCAGTCAGCATTACTATCCCCATTAGCGTAGGCCAAGGGCAGGCACAACTGCCCCCACCCGGCGGCAATGTACAAGTAAGCGGCCCGCTGGCCATCGTCAGCATTACCGAAATAGCCGCATTAGGCCCTAACCAAGTCCGGTTAGAAATTGTAACCGGCCCGGGCGCAAACAACGTATGGGTACGCACCAACACCACACAAGGCATCCGCTACCCGCAAGCCACACTGACCGGCAGCGACGCCAACACCCGCACCTGGCATGTCAATCTTTCCGCCCTTAGCCCCATTAACCAAACGGTACAAGTTTCCGCCAATACCTCTTTCGATTGGCCGGGCGCAAACAGCCAGCAATACCTGCTGCGCCACACCGCCCCCTTCGTACCCGTAGCCAACCCCATTATTCTTAACGCCGTACCCGGCAACACCCAGGTAGGGCCGGGCCGCCCCAGTACGCTGACCATCACCACCAACACCGATGTAAACTACGTATGGGTAATGGTCGGCAACACCCGCGTCAACGCCGTGCGCGCCAATGTGTTTAACCCATTGATGCACACGTGGACGGTTAATGTCGCCCCCACCACCACCGGCAATGTAATTGTACACGCCGCCGCTACGAATGCCGCCGTTGGCGCAGTAACACATCCCGTACACCTGACGGTGGTTAATACACTGGCAACCATTAACACCGCCCAAGTAATTTGGGAGACAGAACCCACCAACACCAGCGGCAGTAACGGCCGCATCCGCATCCGCGTATACACGAACCCCTATGTACGCAGTGTTGGGGTAGATGTACCCGGCGCAGGCTGGTTCAACTTTACCAATGCCACCCCGCTGGGCATGGCACAAATCCGCTGGGAATTAGAAGTAGGCGGGCTGGACTTCGCTTGGCGTAATGTCCACGCTAGCCAGCAAATCCGCATCGTAGCCAGCGACCATACCGCCATGGGCATATGGGGCGGCGAAGCCACGGAAATTTTTGTAAATGGCGTAGGCGGCCACTGGTGGCAAGGCCAAACACCACACGCCCAAGGCACGGCGTGGAATGTAATGACCAACCCCTTCCAAGTATCCCGCAGTGTACCCGTTATCGACACCATTGAATTTACCACGCAAGACGATATTGTCGAAGTACGCGTAGTCAGCGTAACCGCCGGGGGCGCAACCATTGTCCCCCAAACCTTGTCCAACTTTAACCCGGGCACAACCGCAGGCACACGGGTTTGGACACTGCGCAACATCTGGATTATGAATATCGACGATGTGCAAGCCATTACGCTGAATGTTCAAGTACGCCGTGCAACCGGTGGCTGGGTCAACGGCCCGTCGCACACCATTCAAATTCACGGCTAATGGCACGGTACAATTTTAAGGCTGTAGAGGATAAGTGGCGCGCTCGCTGGTCGGCGCGCCCTATCCAGGCCAACGCACAGGGCAAGCCCAAACATTATTGCCTTGATATGTTCCCCTACCCGTCGGGCACGGCGCTGCACGTCGGGCACTGGCGCGGCTATGTCCTCACGGACGTGCTGAGCCGCCACAAAATTTTGCAAGGCTACCACGTATTGCATCCCATGGGCTGGGATGCTTTTGGTCTTGCGGCGGAAAATAACGCCATCAAGCAGAAGAAGCACCCCTCATTAAGCGTGGCAGAGAACATCGCGTCCATGAAACGCCAGCTGGACGACATGGGCACGATTTACAACTGGGACGACGAAATTAATACCACTGACCCCGCTTATTACAAGTGGACGCAGTGGATTTTTGCGCGCATGTTCGAGCAGGGATTAGCCTACGAGCAGGAAATGCCCCTGAATTGGTGTCCCACCTGCAAAGTGGTGCTGGCAAACGAAGAAGCCGTAGGCGGCGTGTGCGAACGTTGCAAAGGCGAAGCCACCAAAAAAAACCTGCGCCAATGGATGTTAAAAATCACCGCCTACGGCGAACGGTTATTAGCCGACCTGGATGGCCTAAACTGGCCCGCCAAAGTAAAAAAAATGCAATCCGACTGGATTGGCAAAAGCCACGGCGCAGAATTGGACTTCTCCGTAGCAGGCGCGCCCGACGCGAAGATTAAAGCCTTCACCACCCGGCCGGATACCCTGTGCGGGGCGACCTTTATCGTGTTAGCGCCGGAGCATCCCTTGGTGGCGGATTTGACTACGCCCGACCAGCGCGAAAAAGTGGACACCTACGTCACCGCCACGGCGGCGCGTTCTTCGGTACAGCGCATGGCGGATAAGGAAAAAACCGGCGTTTTCACCGGGCGGTATGCCCTCAACCCGCTGACGCAGGAGCAGATGCCCATTTGGGTGGCCGATTATGTACTGGCCGACTACGGCACGGGCGCTATCATGTGCGTACCCGGCCACGACGAGCGGGACTTTGCCTTCGCTACCAAGTTTGGGCTGCCCATCCGGCAGGTCATTTCCCCGGACGGTACTTGCGCGGACGCGCTGGTGGAAGCCTATACCGGCGACGGCGTGTTGGTTAATTCCGGCGCTTTCGACGGGCTAAAAGTGGCTGACGCCAAAGAACGCATCAGCCAATTTTTATCGGAAAAAGGGCTGGGTAATGCTACCGTCAATTATAAATTGCGGGACTGGGTGTTCTCGCGCCAGCGTTACTGGGGCGAGCCGATACCCATCATCCACTGCCCCGTCTGCGGCAAAGTGGTTGTGCCGGACGCGGACTTGCCCGTGCTGTTGCCCGACGTTGCTTCTTACGAGCCCACCGACACGGGCGAATCGCCCCTTGCCAATATCGACGAATGGGTGAATGTGCCCTGCCCCACCTGCGGCGCAGACGCCAAACGCGAGACGAACACCATGCCTCAATGGGCGGGTTCGAGCTGGTATTACCTGCGCTACCCGGATGTCAACAACCCCGACGCGCTGGCAAGCACCCAAGCCCTGCAAGACTGGCTGCCCGTAGATTACTATGTAGGCGGTATTGAACATGCGGTACTGCACCTATTGTACGCGCGTTTCTACACCAAATTCCTGTATGACATCGGCGTGGTCAGCTTCCAAGAACCGTTTACCACGCTGTTTAACATCGGCATGATAAATTACAAGGGCAAGAAAATGTCGAAGGGCGAAGGGCATGGCGTGTCCCCGGACGAGGTCATACCCCAGTACGGCTGTGACGCGTTGCGCCTGTACGAAATGTTCATTGCCCCGCCCGACCAGGACTGCGAATGGGACGATTCGGGCATAGAAGGCGTGGCGCGCTTTCTTAACAAGCTATGGCGCTTGGTGGAAAACGCCAACATCGTCCCGCCCACCGACGCGTTATTGCGCGCGCGGCACAAGATGATTTACGACATCACCACCCGGCTGGAGGCGCTGTCCCTTAACACCGTAGTCAGCGGGTTCATGGAACACACCAACGCCCTGTCCGCTTTGGCCGCCACCGGCATTGACCAAGAAACGCTGGAAACCCTCGCCATCCTGCTAGCGCCCTTCGCGCCACACCTTGCCGAAGAAATTTGGGAGACCTTGGGCAACACCCACTCCATCTTCGCCCAACAATGGCCAACCTACGACGAAAAAATGCTCCAATCCGATACCCTAACCCTGGCCCTGCAAATAAACGGCAAACTACGCGGAAGCCTAACCCTACCCGCCAACGCCACCCGCGAAGAAGCACTGTCACAAGCCAAGGCAACCCTAGCCGACCGCCTAACGGGCAGCGTAGTAAAAGAAATATACGTACCCGGCAAAATCGTAAATTTCGTGGTGAAGTAGGGAGAAGGTCAAAAGAGGAAAACCTTGGGGCGCTGCCCCAAACCCCGCAAGCCTTTAAAAAGGCTTGACCCAAACTTTGATTTGGACTAGCGGGTTATGCA
>Ga0209755_10008647_pt1 | contig 10857 bp, 7 predicted proteins | sample TergutCo191P1_FD_187301 | JGI IMG/M metagenome (GOLD analysis project Ga0209755, IMG submission 187301) | Cornitermes sp. P1 segment gut microbial communities from Petit-Saut dam, French Guiana - Co191P1 (SPAdes) (version 2) | ecosystem: Host-associated > Arthropoda: Insects > Digestive system >... | reverse complement strand
TCTTTAACCTTGATTGATTCAAATATGGTACTTGGTTCATCACTGTCAGCTTCCACACCCACAAGCTCTTCATCATCATTAAAGTTATCACAGTCCCCATCATCATCGCTTGAATCAGTGAGGATACACTCTACCTCTGTTGGATCAATATCAGCCTCGCCCATCTCAGCTATTGGAACTGCAGTATTTTTCTTCGCCTTCTCTTCAGCCTTTGTTTCCTTGACAATAAATTCCTCATCATCATCATCTGTCAAATCTTCATTTTCACCAGCCTCTATTTCTGAGCCTAAGTCCTCTTCCTCAGAGCTCATTTCACTCGACGAATCAAAATTGACTTCATCTGTCCCATCTCCATCAGTCTTTCTCTCATCCCCTCCATTATTTTCTACTGAATTTCCATTTTTTATCTTTGAGTCCTCTGCACCTGATGAATTTCTTCTTCTTCTTCCTTCCGCTATAACATCTTTCTTCTCTTTACCAAAATTTGTCTTCTGACTGCTGCTTCTTGCTTTACCTCCACGACTTTCTTCCTTACTGCTTACACTTAGTGTTGTACCATTCCCTTCAGAATTAGCATCTCCTACTTCTTCAGACACAGCTGGAATGGTGTCCAATGTCAAATTCTTGTTGCTGTCTTGGTCTGCAACATTTTGCTCTGATCCTTCATTTCGACTGGTCTTGTTAATCATAGGTTTCGAACTGTCAACACTGTCACAGGGGGGATGTGTTTCTAGTAAAATCAAGGCCAAGCGAAGAGTAACTTTATGATGTTGAAGATGTCTGAAAAAGGAGATTATGTCTTTCATCAATGAGGTAATGTCTGCATCACAGAGTGAGCATATGACAGAAACAGAAGTGTTGTAGGTCTGAATATGGAAGAGATCAGTCCCCGAGAGATTGATATCCATATTTCGAATGGCACGGCCCGAGTTAGAACACGCATGTTCCAACTTGAGATGAGCCACAAATTTGGCTTCCTCAGTTGACACAAGCGCTCTGCAGTAACTACACACACGCACACTGTGGTCTGTCAAATAATGAGCAGAAAGCTGAGATTCCTGAGTGAACACATTATCAGTTAAACATTCCGCAACAAGGCATGGAATACTGCCATGTTCCCGTGCGACATGGGAGTTTCGTGATGTTTTACTGTTAAATGTCCGGTCGCAGAACTTGCAAAGGGCCAGTCCAGTATTATGGCGACAGAAGAGATCGTGAGCGAGCTTTGGCACTTGGACAGAGTACGGATTTGTACACACGGTGCAACGACTTGGGGTTGTTAGTGAAGGTGAACTCGAACCGCGGCGATTTTCTTTATGCTGATGATAATGTGATTCTTCACTGCTTGCAGATATCCCTGAGGTTTGAGAGGCATCTACACTGGAAGTACTGTCCACAGCCGTGGCCACGGATTCCAATGATTGCTGCTGGGTTGAGTTTTGTACATTTGATGATCCAGGTGCAGGAGTTCCTTGAACCGAAAAAACAATTCCTTCTGAAGCAAGAAGCTGGATGAGACAGGCCAGTGACAAACGATGATAAGAAAAGAAATGTCCAAAAGTTTCCAACCTCTTTCTTTCTTTACCACAGAGTCTACAAACAAAAGTCCAAATAGAGTTCCCTTCCTGTCCATCCCATTTATCAACTATCTGAACTCTCTCCCCCACATCTTGCTGCAATGCATCTCCACAACTTACAAAATGTTTCCGGCGTACATGGACCTCGTAATACGATTTGGGTCTAACGAGGACACCACAATATATGCATGTTCTAACATCATGCTCACTTTCATAATGCTCAGCCAAGTCTTCTGATGTTGGGACAGATGATTTACACATGTCACATTCCAGGGGCAGATGTGACTGCTGTTCATGTTCCGTGAGCACACTCTCAGATTCGAAAAGTTGAGAACAGAAATGGCAATGCTGCATAGAATGGTTCATCACCAAATGAATGACTAATTTTTCACGAGAAAAAAACCAATCATTACATATCTCACAAATAAATGGTTGTTTGCTTGGAGTCAAGGTGGCAGCATCCTCTTTCTGCGATGAAAGCGACTCCTTCGTTCCTTTCATAACCCGAGGCATGGTACGCATGCTGGACGTGCTGCCCATGATTGTGCCCTTCTGCGTTTCATCTACCATTAATGGTTTGTCAATTTCAGATGGTGACGTTCCAAACAACCAGTGTTTTTGTGATTGGCCCTGCTGGTCCAGTGGTAACATTACACCTGGAGTTGGGCTTGATGATAGGAGGTGGGGAATCATTAATGGACTTAAAAGTGATGAGGATGATGGAAGGTTAATATTGGATGGGTTCTGAAGTGTTGGCTGCTGCTGCTGCTGCTGTTGTTGTTGTTCTTGTTGTTCTTGTTGCTGTTGTTGTTGCATCAGGAGAGCAAGCTGAGGTAACTGTAGACCCATTGCAAGAAGTGGATTCATAATAAATGGGTTCAGGCCACCTGAAATTTCACTAGCACATACAATACCAGCAGAGAGGTCTTTGTTGCTTTCTGAATCCTTATCACCATCTTCACTACCACTACTTGACCTTCTCATTCCTCCCGAAGTCAACTCCTCCTGACCGCTATCCTCAGCATTGTCATCCAACAGTTCAACATTAGTTGTACAGTCCTCCTTCGTTCTCTTGCCCCAGTCTGATAGTCCACTATTATCTCTTGAAACTTTTGATGATACTTTACTCTTCTTTGGACGAAACAAAGGAAAACTTGTCCGTTCCAAATTTGTTCTATCACTCTCCTCTTCATTGTGACTCATTCTTTTCAGTTTAACTTTAGTAGTGAACGCATTTACTTCATATTTTATTAACACTTCTGCATAAATCTAACACGCATTTGTGGGGTTCAAGCAGACCTACTATGCATTTGCTTAGACCAAGTAATTTGATTTCTTGATTGAATATTGTAAAATATATATATACATACATATATATATATATTTATGTACAAAAGGTGTGTGTAGGTTGCTTACACTTGCAAAAGTACTCTGTTCATGAGATGATGTAATGCACCTGATTCATTTAGGGGTTTTTCCTTCTTTGGTATTTCTTCAGTGGAACTGTGACATTTACCTGGTTATTATATTGTTAACAGTAACATAAACTCTCTGCTGATGAGTACCAAACAGAGATCTATTGTATAATTATGGGGGTATATATGAAATATTGTAGTATGTGTATAGATATAATAATATATGGAAGGTATGTCTGTGTAGATAAAATATAACTTGTATGTATTCCTGTAACTATTTCAACATAAAACTGTGGATAATCTGAAGGAGTTAGTAAGGCATAACCCGTTGTTACTCGTTTAGTTGTACTGGTTTATTTTAACCAATTGGTTGGCTTTCTTACTGATCAGATTCCTGTATATTCTGGACTAGGAGGTCCATAAATATTTTTAAAAAATGTTACTGGTTTATCCCTGAGAAATTTTTATGTACATGAAGGAATTTTTCTCTCCCCCAGTTTAAATCTTGGTTTTTTTCACTATGAAAATTCCATTTCCAAATGTAGTATATGTCTTCCCTTCTTAGCCTTTCTTCATTGTCATGAGATGGAAGTTTCCGGGACTGTAATGGAAACAAAAACACAACATTAAAGTTTACCAGCAGTTTCACTACTTACTTCACTGAACAATCTCATGAGTACAGTTCATTTTCATATAACACTAGCAACTACTTGGGCAACTTCAAACACGCGAAATGAAGTATGTAGTAGGCACACGACAAAATTACGTCTTTGTTCATCACTATTAATATTAATAAATGCAGCTATACTACTAACTCGAGAAAAGTATGGTAATGACAGGGAGCCAACCTTAATGGGACATATATAAACAACTCACTGTACACAATATACTACATTCATGTTGCCTATACTGTTAAATCACACAGTCAAAACACAATACACGTGCACTAATTGTTTTTAAAATTGGCGAATAACAACATATTCATCGAGGGTCTGGGTTCAACTCCGGTGCTTGGCAGCCATTATTATTGTCAATACTCGGAATGTACATGTAAATGATCGACCGGGAAAAAGAAGAAGAACAACTTTCGGAGGGAATATATTAAATTAGTACTACACGTAATCGATACAGAAGTACAATAATAAATCACTATACCAACCCGCTTGAAGGTAAACATTCAGCTATAACCTCCCTCAACCCTACGCTTTGACCTTTGCCCCATACAACAAAAACATCCTAAAAAACATCAGCGCCTTATTTGATTGTGTGGTTAACGTGCCATCTGGCGGAAGAACTTTTTCTTCCTGTCGTTTGTTTATCATTGAGTGTACATTTGTCTCCGACACAAGCATCTGAATGCCAAAGTACACACAGCAGCTTTGAACACCGTGTTGATAAAAATATGTATTGACTGGGCTTGTTTATGATTATTTGAGAGATAAAAATTATATGCATCAGTTTTAAAGAATAGAAATGCCAATGTGCGAGGCATACACGTGTCGGATTTTTTTTTAAATCAAGAGTTTGGAAATTTGGCTATCACAGACACCCACCTAACTGTGACAATAATTAACCCGTGAAGTTTCATCACCTATCTGCGGTCATCGTGTAGCTATGCAAGAACAGCAGCGGACCAACTAAGATGCATTTATTGGTGCATAGATGTACACTATGTACCGCAGTACTGAAGACAAAGTTATTTCACGCTTAATGAAATGCTACCAAAGAGTAGTGGTGGGTGATCATGGCATCTAAAATGTTCCAATCAATGTCCGAACGGTGATGACGTCTGCCGCCTGGGTATTTAATTCCTAGGTGGTGATCACCTGATGTTTGATGATGTAAGAAACGTGACTGGTATCGAGAAAAAGTTGGCAGCTGCAAATGTTTGTACCCCTGCCTGTGTTACAGCTATTTCATTTACCACAAATTTTACCTCAGGTTTAAGAATTAGAAATATTTATTGTAGCCAGGCAACTAAATTTACATAATGTAACTTTCGAAACATGTGAGCATTGTAGGTAGTAAAATTCAGCAGAGCGATTGTTTTTGTGTGAGTCACTCTTTTTGCAAATGCATGAAAATTGATTGTTGTTATAACTGAATTGTATACGTTGCTTTCTGTAGAAAATATTTTTTTCTAAAGAAGACGAAGGATGCTAATGGTGCACTTGTAGTTTTTCTGGCGGCGGTTCTCGTAATTTCTCTCCTGGATTTACTAATATTGACCTGTATTATCCCTATGTTAGTTTTAGTGTGAGTTGCATGATAGTTTGGTGGAGGTATTGGCTAAAGAGGTTTGAAAGGACTGCAATCTAGGTTGGGGAGGAGTGAAATGGGGTCGAAGAAGAGCAACACTTCTACAGCAAGTAAGAGCAGCAAATCTGTGCACAATAATTTAGGACGCAAGAATCATGGCAATGCAACAGATGTACGTGGTTGTTCCTCTTCTGGCGAGGTGCTAGATCAGCCAGAGTATCTCACTTTCACCAAAGATCAGCTTAAAACAGAACTGAAGAGAAGAGGTTTAAAGGCTTCAGGAACTAAGACAGAATTGGTATGCTTTGCCAATAATTTTGCCTTTGTTAATTTTTTAGATGAGTTTTCTGTAAGGTATGAATATAGATAAACTTTTCACCTTTGTGCTTGTGGATGGCTTCATGTTTAGTGGTAACTTGATTCAACAGTGCATGATTTCTGTCGAGTTTGTGGTGTATTGTGATTATCTGTTTTACAATGCCAGTGAAAACTCAGAGTTATGCTTACATCAAGTGTCTGTTATCATCAGTTGGTTGGAGAGATATTAGTTATTGTTGTAACCTCAGTGTATATAAAATCATGTGTTTTCTTCTGTGTATAATTGTTACTACACACGGGTGATGGCTTAATGAATTTCAAACCGAATTGTGGCTGCAACACATATGCCAACAAAGTAATTTTTTCAGTAAACGTTTGTATTTGATAGTTTTTGCCACATAATTGTATACACATGGGCAACAGGAAGTCGAGGCCTGTCAGATAATATGCAATTTCATTATGATATTTATATGCGCCTAATATCTTCCTTTGAATGTTGATGTGACTGAATAACCCTAAGTCATGAAGTTAGAGAAGCGGTGTGCTATTCCACAATTAAGTGGTATGGTTGCAGTAACATTCCGGCAGTGCATATTTCATTTTTCACTTGCACTTCTTATATAAAGCTGCATGTATCTTGTAGGGCAGAGTGATGTGTACTTTTATTTTCTGTCCGTAATGTCAATAGTTATGCTGTTTATTGGCAGCTGGCAGATTGTACTGGGCCAGGTAAAACAATTTATTGTTTTTGGACTGCTTATATTTCAGCAAGTTCTGCCATTGGTAGGTTGTACTGAATTCAATGAGATTAATTTAATTTCATATACATTTATTTGTAAACAAAACTTCAGTTTTGTGAGACGTGCTTGAGAAGTCATGTTGTCGCAGTGTAAAGAGGCTGAAGTTTGTAAGTGATTGTGTTGTTAAGCTGAACTGGAAGTTATAGTTATTGTGGGGGAATATTAGACATCCTAATTTGTTGGCATTTAAATACATGAATTATCTGCTCATAGACTGTGTTTATATAAGGTCTGATGATTAAATAATAGACCTGAATTGTGGACTGAATCAAATATTTAAAATGTAACCAGCTGGAATCATATTCATTGTATGTATAACAGTGAAGATGCATATAGTGATTGTGGGTAGTAACAGAACATATTGCCGCTATCTTCAGAGTAGAGATGACACTGTGCACCATATTGGTACTCACTCACCAGAATAAATAGCATCATAACTAGAAGTCTATAATGAAGGGGTCTAAGAAGATCATGCATAACTGCAGTTTAACTATCTTTGCATTTGGTAAGAAGGTCTGCATTGTAGTTAAAGTAGGTTTCCTTATGTATGGTATATAAAAAACTGTGTTGTGACATACATTGTGTGTCCCATTTTGGTGCCCTGAGTGTGGCAGCTTTGTTGCATAGAAACCCTGCATTTGTTGGGATATCTTATGACAGCTGCAGTGCATAAAGACACTGCCGAAGGGATGCTGTACATTGCAACTGTGTTTTGAAGTTATCTGTTAATGTCCTCTTTGTTATTATTTGTGTTAGAATTGTCTGACTGAGGATTTAGAGTTCATGTTTCCATCTTCCTTTTCTCGTTTTATTGTATCAGGATTCTGTTAACAGAGTAATTGGGCCCCTCAGGGTGTTTTTGATTGTGAAATTGTCCTATGCATGATTTAAATTGGCTGTATGTTACATTGTAAATTCAGATACGGTGATTTTCCCCAATTTTCTTCAGGGATAATTAATTCTACAAGGTACATGAAACAAATATTCTGCCAATGTGTTAATGGCTAGCAAATGGAAACGCCATTATATACTCTTCCAGGAAGACTGCTTGTTCTCAAACAGCAGGGGCACCCATGAATGTTGTGAAGTTTGTGGTCAGAATTATTATGAGTGTTTTGTGGCCAGCACACTTCTTGATCTTGCCCTGTGTGACTTTCATATATAGGGAAATGCAAACCAAATTGCTGTAAATCAGAATGAAACAACTGCAGAATTGAAGGGAAGCCTTCTCTGTTTTCCAAGAATCTGAACACAGGAATGTAAGCTGTTTTTGGATGTGTGCAAAATTGAAGAAAGCAAATATTAACTTCCTCATGTTTGTCTGTCTGTCCACATGGAACAACCACTGGAAGGATTTTCTTGAAATTCAATATTTGAGTATTTTTTTGAAAATATGTTGAGAAAATTTCAAATTTCATTAAAATCTGGCAAGAATAAAGGGTACTTTATGTGAAGACCTATGTAAATTTATGATAATATCTCGCTCAATTCTTTGTACAGTGAGAAATGTTTCAGTCATTAGTTGTAGAGAAAATAAAAACATACATTTCATTTTTCATAACTTTCTTCAAAAATAGTGCCAGACATGAGATAATGTGGGAAAATATGGTAGAGCCAGACAGTCCACAGGTGACAGTATGGTGCATGAGCTTAGCATGCCAGTTAACTAAGGCTGTGGACACACACTAAGAATATGTAATACTCATCGCTCTTCCACAGCAACAATGCTTTTGTGATTGTGCTTTGATGTTGCATTTATATGTGCATTGTCTGTCTTGTTATAGATGTCAGGGATGCATGTGGAATTCGCAGAGAGGATTTTCACCGTATGCTGTGGACTGAGTAAATTATATTTGTAGTATGTTAATGGTGTAGATTTATTTGTCCCTGTAACAATCCAAATCACTGTAGATGCAGATTGATGGTAGATATTTGCTATTAATACTATTAAATTGTGTGGGTAATAAGTCATATTCTTATGCCTTTATGCATTGTTATTGAGAGTTACTTCTAATTCCTGCACTTTAAATCCCTGTTGTATGTCTGAGTTATGTAAATTCTGTACAGCGTTTGTAAGTTGCTGCGGATTAGTAACTTACAGTACTCCAGTACTGAGGTTGGCAGGCATCCCATATCTACTTATTGCACCTTTTTTTCAGTAGCTTGTCATATTGTTCTGTAATTGGATGGCTTAAAAACAAAATATTTCCTCCCAATAAAAGTCATATAACCATTGTGGCACAATGAATTAGAATGTCTGTTTCATAATTCAAAGGTGTAGGTTCAATCCCAATGCTGAGCTGGATATAACACTTGCCTGTTTTGCAACAAGTATTGACAGTTTGTTTTTCCCTTATCATTAATTTAATTTCCTTAATTAATCTAACTTCTCATGTTTTCTACTGTAATACACCTGTGGCTGAACATTGTATACAGTATTGCAGCAATGACTATACCTATGTTTCTTCTTCCAATAAGAACATTTTGCTGCAAAGTTTGCTACTGAAACACTGAACTTGCTGTACCATTATTTATCTGTTGTCTTTATCAAGAAATAGACTTCGGTCGTGACACAGCTGTAACCCTGTGCTGACCTCAGCATGTGAATATTTTTGCTGATGAATGTATCAGTGTGTAACAAATATGAATGCGGAAGGAGAAAGGAAACAGGAGTTTGTTGCTATTGAGATTGATTGTCATGAAAGCTTGGGTGCTGATGTATGTGTAATACTTGCATAGATTGCAATTAAAATATATAAACTGCAGTTACAATATTGTAAGGGGATGTAGTAATAGAAATTGAGGTTGTACTTTATTGGTTAGAATTCCATTCTTGGAATGGTAGTTCAAATAATTGCTTGTGTAAAGCATTTTAGATCAGTAATTTGATGTCTGTGTGTGTGTGTGTGTTCTAAGAAGTGCCTTGGCTATACTCTTTTTGTCTGTTTGAAAAAAAAGAAATACTTCCCCCCCCCTGTAGTGGAATAAGGTAAGTTATGCTAAAATTAAACATGGATTAACCTAAGAGAGAAGTGAATAGGCAACTATTTCTTGAAATTAGGTTTGACTTAGTTATAAACTGGTAAAGGGAAGTTGATATTTCAGTACTTTTAATCTGGTACACATACCAGTAAATTTGTCAAAATTTGCACACCTGCTGGTGTATTGTATGCTGCTTTTACATGTTTTATTGGAGTACTGGCACACATGTACAAGTTTTTAGGCTTTTAGAGCAGGTGTTATTGAAATAACAGTCTTCTGGCTTATTGCACCATGTAAAATTATAATTTGTGTTGATGTTTCAGAGGAATATGCTGCTCTGTCATCAGGGTGACTGAATTTGGTTATCTCACTTCAGGCTCTCAGTTTCTATTAGCTGCCCACAAGATCTAATCCCCTCTTCCCTTTCTACAGCTCTGATTGGTCACAGTCCTTGCAACCTTCCTATACATGTGACCTGTTTCCTCCTTCCAGTCACTTCAGTTTCCAGGTGAACAAAATTCAGTTACCGTACAAATGGAAACAGCACATTTCTCAAAAATGCTGGAACAAATTTATGACCCTAAACAGAATAATAGCCAAGAGGATAATCACTGGAATACTGGCAGACATGTTATTAAGAAATTGCACTGTGTGAACTTCATTTTATTTTTTTTAGTCAGTCAAACAAATAACATGTACGTGATATAAAATATGTATATGATTGTTTTTCACTGCTGTTATATGCACCTATATTCATATACATATTCTTCAGTTCCACTTGTGCCACAGTGTCAATATTTATTCAGAATGGTTAAGGGAACAACTTTGTAATTTATTCTTGTACACAATGTGTATACTCTCTGTGCAATCAATCTCTTTAAAAAAATGTATATGATTGGTATCTGTAAATTTTGTCTGAAGCATTGTTATCATTCATAATTGTTAAGGTGATGAGCACAGAAGTTTAATGGCATAGAGTTTCTCAGAAATTGTTAATTTCAGGGAAGATAATAAGTTATGTTTACCTTATGAAGATGTGAACTTGATGGAAACATATGTGGACATTGTGTCTTTAAGTTTTACTAAACATTATCTGTTCACATTTCTTTTTTTAAATCAGAGGCAGTTGGTGGTTGCATTTGAAGGATTGTTGAACAAGATGTTCCTGCAAGTTATTCTTTTGTCTTTGTTTTATTGGAGCCAAGAAGGCATAATCAGTATAATGACTAGCATGTAGGCTGGACAGATGAGCTGTTCAATTCCAGGCAGGGGCAAGAGATTTTTGTCTTCTTCAGTTCCCAGACTGGCTCTGGGACCCACCCAGCCTCCTACGTTCTTTTCCTGGGGTGTGAGGCTGTCCACTCACCTGTGCCTAACATTGAGGTTAATAAAAGGAGCCATAAGCTCACTCCCCCGTATTCCTTCACGGTGGATGCAGAGACAATTTCATCCTAACCTTGTTTTTGATGTGAACATCATGTAGAAACACTTGATTTAAGAAGAATG
>Ga0209755_10008646_pt1 | contig 10857 bp, 10 predicted proteins | sample TergutCo191P1_FD_187301 | JGI IMG/M metagenome (GOLD analysis project Ga0209755, IMG submission 187301) | Cornitermes sp. P1 segment gut microbial communities from Petit-Saut dam, French Guiana - Co191P1 (SPAdes) (version 2) | ecosystem: Host-associated > Arthropoda: Insects > Digestive system... | reverse complement strand
CATAAACACACACACACACACACACATACATACATACACACACACACACACATACACACAAATACATACACACACATACATACACATACATAAACACACAATACACACACATACATACACACACAATACACACACAAACACACACACACACACATACACTTACATACACACAGATACATACACACATACACATACATACATACACATACACACACACATACATAAACACACACACACACACACACATACATACACATACATATACACACATACTCATACATACACATAAACACACACATACACACACATATATACACACACACACACATAAACACACACATACATACACACACATGTACACACACACAAAAACACACACACAAAACGGATTTTTACAACGTTAAATACCATAGAATTTCATAAAACAATGTTATGGATCTTTTTACAAAAAATATCCATATACAGAGTAAAAAGAGTGTGTATTTAAGTTGTTTTCTTAATTATACTTTAAATTTTGCCTTTTCATTTTAAGGATTGTCAGACTACATGGCAAATTGTTTAAATTTCTGATGCCAGCATAGAATACACTTTTTTTAAAAAAAAAGATAGGTTGGCATTTGACCTATGAAAATGGTGCTTATTTCTTGTATTAATGTTGTGTACAGATTATTTAGTTTGAAAATTTTCGTGATTGCTTAAAATGAAGTTCATTAATGAAGGTACATATGGACATGGAACAGGTCAAATCTCATAATTTCTTAAATAGACTGATACATTAATTTTTTTAAATAGACTTCTATATGAAGTTGTGGGCTGTGTGGCAGCCATAATTCTGATGATTTTCTTTGGTAAACAGAAAACAGAAAAAGACATCGCAAATCCTGGGAGCAATTTATATCACACTTAGAATCAGATATATACAAAGTAAAAACAAACAAAAATTTAAATTACAGAAACATATGAAAAAAGTTACTGAAGAATCAGCAAATATAAACCCTGGTCCACGTAAAGAAACATTTTTACATTATTGTAACAAATAATGGGCTACTCTCTTCCAGAAATTTATTGGAATAGAAAAAGTATTGATGATGAAATTACAAAAAAATAAGAATTGAAAGAAGCAATAAAAAACAAAAAAAAAACAAAAACAAAAAAAAGGAAACCACCTGGCAAAGATAACTTGAAGTCTGAACTTTATAAACATACAGGAGATTCATTTTATGAGAGAATACTGTTTTTTAAACAGCATTTTTAGGATGGGAGAAATGCCGTGAGAATGGAAAAAACAGTATTGTCATATATACAAGACAGGTGCCAAATAAAGGTGGAAAACCATAGGCAAATTAGACTAATTAATGTGTGTTGTAAACTACAGAGTAAGACTTTAAGTAAAAAATTGAAAGCACAAGCCGCGATGTTCCTTTTGGAATGCCAGAATGTATTCCCTAAAAGCAGATCTTGCATCGATCCACTGTTTAGCAAGAAATTAATTATAGAAAAAAGAAGGCAGTTAATTTAGAAAACCAATTAGCATTTCACAATTATGTGAATGGTTTGACAAAGTTAAAAGAGACAAATTGTTTGAAATATTAAAAACAAAAATATCCCCAATATATTATTAAAAAAAGTATGGTAGAAATTTACTCTGGTAACAAAAATAACAATAAATAATCAATTATCAGAAGACCATAAATTAATCACGGAGTCATACAAGGCTGCCCTTTATCACCCAAACCATTCTAACATTTATGTAGTGAAATAATAAAATGGAACCAGACTTACACAAAAGGCATTACTTTGTCAACCAGTACATAAATAAACACTCTACCATTTGCACATGACCAAGTCATAATAGCTGATTCAGGGGATAACTTACAGAGAACAGTATTCACATTACAAAGCATAGCAAACATTCTGGAACGGAAATATAATCAGAAAAATCTGAGACAAGACCCCATAAGATGTAAAATCGTTGTGGATAACAAAGAAGTAAAGAATTTTAAATATTTCGGCTGTGAAATTTCTTATGAAAATGAAAGAGTTATCAAACAAAAACTAGCAAAACTGCTCAAATACTGGGACTTCTAAACAACGCTTTCTAACCAACTTTTGTCCAGAATTTTTCAAGGATAAAAGTATATAATTCACTGGATCTCTCTATTCTGTTATATGGGAGCGAAATTTGGACCCTTAAAAAAAAAAGAGGTAAAAAACATTGACATCAATCGAGATAAAAGTTTTCAGAAGAGTGGTCGTGTACAACCTTTACTGACAATAAAGGAAAGGATAAATTTTGGAAGAAATGGAAGTAGAACCATTTGGTTGATGAGAAACTAAAAACATACAAATCAAATTGGCTACAATGTGTAATAAGAATGAACAACAACAACAAGATGCCAATAATTATGCTGAATTATAGACCAAATTGAAGAAGACGACCGGGAAGACCTCTGAAGAGACTATTTTACAAGGCTGCAACAGGTCTATCAACGCCTAACTCGTGATAGATGATGATGAGGGATGAATATTTTGTATTGTAACTCCCTTGGTTTTGCTTTTCATAACGTACTCTTGTGCTTATTTTCTATATTTTGTATCCGATGCTGTATTGTAGTCTCTTCGTGAACGGTATTTTCTAAATATTTAGATGAATGTTTCATTTCACATATTTTCCTAACCTGGTATTATGCTATTTAGGCTGTATTCTTAGGTGTCTTTTTATTACCTCTTTTATATGTGATTTCGTTTATTGATTTATTTTTACATTTTCTTTATGCTCCTGTGCTCTGTTGCGCCAAATAATGAGTTGAATTATTATTATTATTGTCATTATTAATATTATTATTAGGGAACGTTGTTGTGTGAAAGATCTTTATGTTGATCTTGTTTTTGTTAAAAGTATGGATCAAAGATAAAGGCTTCTTTCCAAGCTCGAATAAACTTTAATAGTGATGTAATATTTTGGTCACCATGGATCAAAAACTGCCTCTGTTCAAAAAACTAGTTAACTACACTTCTACACTAAATGCCACTTTAAATTTCTGACTGCCGGTAAGTGAAACATGGAATTGAAAAATGAACGGAAGTTCACAAAAACAGTAGATATATTTTACATGTCTACTAGAATAAGTCCAACGATGCACATGTAGTCAGTTTAATGACATTATTTTTGCATATTATTATATCCTAAAATTTTCGCCACTTTCTGGGCCATCATCACTGGAAAATGCAACTCGTCCATATATAAAAAACATTGTTACAAGTTCAATATATATGATATGAATATTGATTCAAGCGTGGAGAATTAAAATTATTATTAATAGGAGCGTGTTCAGCTGTTGATAGTCGTATGTACATAACACGTTGTAATAAAATATTACATTTGCATTCACATATCTATTGCTTTTCTTCAATTCTACTTTACGAATGCAGTCTTGTAATCTTTTTTTTAAAAAAAAAAAATTGTAAGCCAGTGAACAGCAATGTATTGAATCTAGCAATAAACATAAAATTACATACATATGTACTTACTCCATGGAGCTGAGTCCTTCTTGAGAAGCTAAAGGGTTTGCAGCTAGTCAAGAAATTCCCCTCATGTTATGGAACCCGAAGGTTCATTACCGCATTCACAAGTGCCCGCCACCTGTCCTAAAGATCCATCTTATTGTTATCTTCCAATCTATGGCTGAGTCTTCCTTACAGTAACAAACATATTTTATTTTAATATACAATTTGACTTAAACTGGTAATAGCTGTACACACCTGCGACTAGAATGTAAACTTTAGGTACAGTACAAGGTATGTGAAGTTTTTGTGCAGGTATCCGCGTGAATGGCTCATAAGCCGAACAAGAAGGGTTTAAAGCATAATAAGCTGTTGTTGAAACATAAGTGTACTTTGTTGGTATATACTGACTTAAAATATTCTCCTCAACACCCTATTCTCAAACATCCTCAGCCTACGTTCCTCCCTCAGTGTCAACAACCAAGTTTCACACCCATACAAAAAAACGGGCAAAATTATACATGTTAGTTCTGTATATCTTCATCTGTAAATTTTTGGACAGCAAATTGGAAGACAGTGGATTCTGCACCGAATGACAGCCAGCATTCCCTGACTTCAATTTGCTCTAAATTTCTTCCTGAACAGAGTTCTGATTTGTTAAGGTTGTTCCCAAATATTTGAACTCTTCCACCCTTTTAAAGGAACTATTATTAGTCTTTATACTGTGACTATGTCCTGCATTCTGATCTCAAGACATGACCATGTACTTAGTTTTATCAGCATTTACTTCAAATATAAAATTACATAGCAAGAAAAAAAATATGGTAAAAAACATAAAAATAACATTATAGGCAATGTGTGTAAAATGCACTGTTAAAGTGCGTTCGCATAACAATTCTTCCTGTGGAAAAACAAATAAGAATTACATATTTTCAGAGTGTAGCTGTAGCCTTGATTAACCAGTATGGTGCACCGAATTTTATTGCCATCTGTGGTCTGTTTGTGTCCATCATATTTTTTCCACATTATTTCATAATGGGCATAGTTTTCCGAAAAAAAGTTATTTAATACAAAATGTTTCTTTTTTTTACAACTTTTGTCCTAAACATTTCTAATTCTATGAATTCAGCAAGATACGACCACAAATGTACATATGTCTACATAAAAAAGTACTCATTATTCTTGTCAGATTTTAGTCAAACCTGAGCTTTCTCGACAGATTTTCGAAAAATCCTCAAATATCAAATTTCATACAAATCCTTCCAGTGGAAGTCTAGTTGTTCCATGCAGACCTACGGACAGAAAGACACGAGAAAGCTAAGTCACTTTTCGCAATTTTGTGAATGCGCCTAAAAGTGATATATGTACTGTACACACCCGTTGAGTTAGACTGTCATGTATGTTGTTTACGTGAACACACTGCATTTACCTGGTGGTGTGGCGCGATCTGTTGATATAGGATCTCTTGTAGGTCGTACGGTATTTAATAAAGAGGATTCAATTTGCCAAGATTTTGTTCTTTTATTAATTTACCTTGGTGCTGATACATTTGGATGTAAGAGTTTTCAAAGCAGTTTATATGTTAACGTTTTTAAATTCATTTGATTAGGTCTTCACTATTTTCCATGGGAGCATATTAATGCTGGTTGTTAAAGAACATGTGTTTATAGGCGTATGCAGAGTGTGGATTATTCGTGTTCTCATATTTTAGGCATTCTTGAAATCTTGTTTTTAATTGGCTTTCAGATTGGCCAACATAGATATTGTTATAAATGTGGCATTTTAGTTTACATATGCCACTTGTTAAAAATCTCTTCTGATTTTGTCTTCGGATTGCACCATCAAAAAGCATATTTAAGTATGGAATTCTTGAATAAGGTCATAATCTTCCTAATCTCGGGACTACGGTAGTTGGAAATAGTTCAAATTTTAGGAAGTAAGAATGAACATAAATAACAAACATTTGAGAACAAAGTACTGAGGAAATATTTGGACCAAACAGGAAATAAGTTGGAAACATTACAAAATGAAGTGAAGGTAAATTTCACCACAGAAGAGGCCAAGAGGGCCCAGAGGGGGAGTAGAAGTATAGCTCTACTCTTCCTTTAACCTCGACGCTAGATGGTGGTGGGTGGTCAACGCCACGTCCAGGCCGATTTTTCCCCGGGAAATATCTGGTACCCATGTATAGGAGGCTGGGTGGGTCCCAGGGCCACTCTGGACGGGTGCGGCAAATCTCGCACCTACCGGGATTCGATCTCCGGACCATCCAGCCCGTAGCGAGTCGCTATACCGACAAAGCTATCCCAGCCCGCACACATAATGGGGAAATTTTAACTTATAGTCATTTTATATTTTTAGAGTAGTGAATCTGAAATGGATGGTGCACCGTGCCAGATGTACAACTCAGGGAAAACAAACTCATGGAGGATTTTTGTAGAAAAATCAACCAGTAAAGTGTCCATTTGGAAGACCAAGAGGGTGAGAAAACAGTGCAGCAATTGTTCCTCAGATTGGGGATATGTTCATTTCCCCATGCACATGACACATCGAAAGACTGAATTAAAATTAGTGGTGATGAAATTTTGGGCTCTGTTAAATGTAAACTATATTATGAAAAGAGGAAACAGACATGACTGTGTTTTTGCCACGAGAATAAAATGTCATAGTTGACAAATGCATATTTATGAATTTATTTAATTTCCACACAACAACATGCTGATAATGCATATATCACAAATCTGTTCACTAATCAGTGTATTCAAGAACAAAATATATGCAACATTAATTGATAAAACCCTGTACGAATGTGTTCTTCTGATTACAAACTTCTTCAGTAACATCTTAATATTTCTGCAACACTTATTTATGTCATATATAACACGTTTGAATACTGGAACATTGGTCATTAAAAAATATGCGCACTCAGGCAAGTGTGCGCATGTATGTACAAACACACACACACACACAGTCCTCTCATTACACAATTATACACCACTTTCATTTCCATACAAGGACTCCTTTTTTTCTGTTGCATTTGACACTTATCACGCAAGTTACTCTTAACAGAACAAGAACACTCAGTATTACCAGTATTGACAGCACACTCACCAGCGGAAGTACGTACTGTTCAGTGACTGATATGTCCACCTTCTTAAAAGATTTTTATATTCGTCCCATACATGTCATGAAGGCACAGACAATCAGTAGAGGTAAACCTCTCCTCAGCCTCAACCCAACATTAGATGGAGGTGTGAGTTGTCATCATGCTCCAATCACTTTACCCCGGGAAAGAACCCTGATGCCCATCAAAGGGGAGGCTGCACTGACCCCAGAGCCTGTCTGAACATGCCTGGAAGTGACAAAAGCTCATCTAACTGGGATTCAACCTCTGGTCTCTACTGACCACATCCTAGTCGCTTCACAGACTGATACCCTGGCCCCACATTCTTTTCTGTTCTTCCATAAATCCTCTCTTGCATATATAATATCTGTCCCTATCCCCTTCCATATACCTTCTCTCACTTCAATTCCTCAGTTTACCATCAGAATTATGCATACTCTGAAAAACCACCCAGGCAAAATGTGTCCTGAATACTCTTCCACTAATTTAACTATATTCTTGTAGTGTACTTTCAAATCTTGACTAATATACCTGGCTTTGGACTTTATACCTTCCTGTTTCCTCATGCTCCACACATGTTTCATTTTTACATTAGTATAATAAACTAGCTGTCAGTTTATATGTTATATTACATACAGGATGTTTCAAGAGATGTGGTATAGCTTACAAGAGAAAAGAATTCTCAATTGGCATAGAAAAATGTAAACACACAAAATATTTTTCTGATTCATAATCATTACTAACTTAATCTGCCTTGAAACTGGAAGTATAATGATGAGGTAATTTCTTGATCACATCTGAAGCAACATGCAATAACTGTACTCTCTGAAAAGTGAAGTTCATAAATAACAAAATGTATCAGTAGTTAACCCAACTGTTAATATTTTATGATAATTCCATAGACAATTTACACTTATTATAAAGGATTGTCTTGAGCTCTTATACAAGCTCTCCACATGCATAATGAGGTCATCCACCATATTAACTTTACCACACTCGCCATTTCCTTCACACTACTCAAGGAAAGGAAGTTTAAGAGACTGCTGTGGTCTGTGTGGGATTTGTGGTGGAAAAAGTGGCAATGGAACAGGTTTTCCTCCAAGTACTTCAGTTTTCTCCGCCAAAATCATGCACCACAGTCACTTGTACAACCCCCTACTCATATTTCATTCATCAAACATTAATGCTATATAACCTTCATAACTGACAGTCTCATTAAATAAAACACTACATTTAGCTCTTATATCAACCTATTCATGGTATTTTGCAGCCACTTTGTGACTCACTCTGAATAATGAAATGGAACAACAATGGTAAGTTATTAGAAAACATTAGCATACACATGAATTACTCTGGTATGTTAACAAGGACTTCAGTTTTTGTGTAACTTGGTGTCTTTTTAGTTATTTTTTGGATTATCTGTACAACACACTGTGCAATTAGTGATAAAAAAGAAACAGAAGCCTGGGAGGGAAAAATAGATAATCAAGTGACATATGAAATGGTTAGGTCTGTCCATGATATTGCTAGGAAAACAAAGACATACATTATGTACAAATTTCTAGTATCTAGAAAGACATCCAGCAACCCTTCTGTGCCAGTGGTCCCAGATATCACAACCTTTACCGTAGTCACTTTGATGTCACTGTTCACTTCAACAGTCAATGCCTAATCAGCAAACATAATGCAATAAGATATCCAAGACCAGGGATACACTACTACATTCAATGCGCTTCAGAGTTCAGAAAGGTGATCCATTTGGTTATGTGTTGCATTTCATCTTTTTTCTACAGTCTTGTGTTACAACAGCATGAACTACATGTCACATGTTGGTTAGTGGCAAGTGAAATTGTCAAGCAGAAGTCTAGAAGCAAGTCACTTGTACAACAGCAACAGCAGACTGGTGGATAAAACAAGACAAATACCGTGCTCTTACTACCTCATGTACGTTGAGTATGTCTATCCACCAGCACCACTATGTTATTCAGCAGACAGAAACAGAGAGAGAGAGAGAGAGACCTTTACTACAACAATAATTTATGGATATAGCTATACCAATCTCTTGGTCTACAGTACTTCTTCTTCAGATCATTCAGGTATCACTAACATTATTGTTTCTACATGGCTGCATCAAGTGAGAATAAGAGTGTACAGAATACATCAATTAAATATGAAAGTCACATATGACAGAACAAGACACACATCTGTTCCTTGTTAAATCCCCCCCCCCCAATTCAACTAAAATTACAGCACCCCATATTCACACACACTCAATTATGTCATGTACTGTAAAATGAGCTACCAAACTGTATTTCCTTACTCAAATTAGTTTTTTAATTGCTGCAGCATCAATGATACATATACCTGTGATTAGGTAATGTAAAGTAATTTATTCTTAAAAAATGTATATACCTAAAAATGTAGATATTTTCTATCTGCACATTAGTTGGGAGCAATAGTTACATTTAACAATGGGACTGCAAACTGACAAATTTATATTTAAACAATACTGTACAAAAATGATTTAATCTCTGTGATAAATATTCACTGTATTTAGAAACAATTCAATAATTATGTACACAAATGATTTGTAATGAGGAAAAACATACACTTCAGGTTTGAGCAGTATATGCAGGAACATCTGAACCACAAGATATTATCAGTAGTACAGTAAATTCTGTTGAAAGCACAACACAATTACAAGGAAACCTGATCGACCACAGCAAAAGTTGCAGACCATAGTCTTACTACAATGCATATGGTTACACTGCATCACCTCACAGCGGTCATTCTCTAGCACAACATACAACATATTGTTAACGCAGGCTTTATGAGCAGGTTCGCAGATCCTATGGGCAGGCTCTATTTTTTGTTGGACAATTTGTATTATGCCATGTTAAAACTGGCATTAAACTATTAGTTAACCAGACTGTCTAAAAATTTGACACAGTATCAGTTTTAGAACATTCAAAAATTTTATAACTGACCACTCTGTTATGTCCTGTGACATTTGTAACCCTTTACAAGTGCATACAGATACATCTGAAATGTGTCTTTTGACAAACAGACATTTCAATTTAACTTTATTGCTATTCCGTTTACTGAGTTCAATAATTTTGCACCAGATGTTCCTAGCACGTAATCTACCACCACCAGATAGCAGGTTATTCTGAATTTCAAGGAAGATAATCTTGAACATTAAAAAAAAATCTGCCCACTGAAGGTTCATTTCCACAGTTACAGCATGGAAATGTTATGGTGTAGTATGTACATGAATCAAACTATCATACTCTTTGTCACATTTTGGAATTGTAAGAGCATGTAACATAAATACACAAGTAATTCTCTTGAGCAAGTGCAAAAAGGGAACTGTAATAATTTCTTACACTGTTGGCTTGTGAGTTGCTTGATACCCAAGAGGGACAGAAATTTTCCTCTTTACCATTATCTCCAAATTGGCTTTTGGTCTCACTAAGCCTCCTACATCATGTGCTCAGGGCCTCTTATCTCAGTGCTGAGCAGCTGCATTGTTATAATGACCACACACATTAATCTAATTTCAAGATCACAAGCATATGTTGGAGTATCACTGTCACATAATCATGGCAAGAACAACTTAAATCAAATAAGGGATTAAAACAATAAATTATAAAACTGTTATTCAAGATGGGTCACAGTTGTGCTTTATATGTACATACATGTCAATATACTTCTTTTTTATATAGAAAGAAGCTGATATCCCCTAAAACACAAAGCAAGTGCTGTGAGCATAATGTTTAGCTGTCTGGGGATAAATGGCAAGTCATATGGCAAGCAAAGCCATTTTAAACAAGCACCAAAAACATGCTAATTATGGGCCATTCATAGATATTCCTGTGGTATATATTACCCCTGCAGCTGGTCTGCTGTGTCTACCAGTGTTAGAAAAAATTTGTTTAGTCAGTATGTTCCCTCCCAACTCCCATTACCCCCCTTAGGCCCCTGACATAGATTCTGTAACATGTATTGACCATCTGCCTGCTGGATCTGCTGGCATGATGGCTTCTTGTGGTGTGTCATTACTATCACATGCAATGCAGTCCAGTCTTAAGAGAATATAAACAAATAGCTTGGGAATGCAGAGTTCCATAAATCTGTTGTAAATGTTCAATAGTGTGTACAAATTTGTACTGATGTAAACAAAAGTATCCAACAACTTACTATAAACTGTGATTCTGTCCACCCCGCCA
>Ga0209755_10008645_pt1 | contig 10859 bp, 7 predicted proteins | sample TergutCo191P1_FD_187301 | JGI IMG/M metagenome (GOLD analysis project Ga0209755, IMG submission 187301) | Cornitermes sp. P1 segment gut microbial communities from Petit-Saut dam, French Guiana - Co191P1 (SPAdes) (version 2) | ecosystem: Host-associated > Arthropoda: Insects > Digestive system >... | reverse complement strand
GATGTGGAAAATGTTATTGAAGGGGATTTGGATGAAGTTTGGAATCATACTAAAAAATATTCCGGCATTAAGCGTTCTTTTTATGATAAGTATTATAATGGGAAGAATAAGGCTGTTGCTTATAAGTTGCGTAATGTGAAGAAGTATAAGAGGCAAAAGTTGTTGAGCGATTTTGGGGTGAGGTACGCTCCGCAGTCTTTTGTTTATTTGTAATGAAATAGAGTTGCTGGAAAGCCAACGAGTGTAAGGGAAAGCCTTCCCTTAGCTACAACCGCCTGCGGCGTTTTCCGCTAACCCTTCTGGCCCAGAGAGCGTGGCTTTTGTCAGAATTTGAATAATTTTCAGGATTGGATTGTTAAATCGTGCGTTAGTTGTGGACGATAGGTTCTTCTTTCCATTCTTTTCCTAACAACTTGCTACCATTTTCCTTTTTATTTCTTTTTACGCCGTCTGCCCCCCAAGTTCCCCATTGCTTAAAGAAAAATGCAATTTTTTGGTTAACGCATTGCTTCTGTATGTTAATTGCCCAATCAGGATTCATTGGTCTTGCGCAAACTCCACTTTCTCCGCCAACTATTACCCAGTGGATTTTCTTTAAGTTCAATGTTCCGATGTCACCAATTAAAGGTTCTATGGAAATAAAGCGAACCGAGGCATTTATTTCTCTCAAAACATCTATTCGGTGTTTCGTTTGTTCATGTTCTACAGTTACACCTAACCAGACATTTTTTGGCACTGTTCTTTTGGAAAAGTACTTTTGAAGAATATTCTCTCTTTTTGTTAGAATCTGATAATGATGTTGAGGTGTATTCTCAATAACCTTAAATATTTCATCTAGAAATTCAAAAGGCATATTTTTGTGAAATAAATCACTCATTGAGTTTACAAAAAATTTTGTAGGTTTTTTGATGCTTACTGGTTGATATAATCTTTCTGGTAAAATTTTAAACTCAAAACCATCTTCGTAGCCGGAAACTCCTATAGCTTGCAAGCGTCTTGCCATAACTTCTGCATAGCAATTTTTGCAACCTGCCGTTACTTTGGAGCAACCTATTGAGGGATTCCAAGTCGCTTCCGTCCATTCAATTTTGGTAGTTTTCATAAGGGTTTAAACCTCGAAATTACTTTTTTCTCTTGATAGTTAGTATAATTTATTCCATATCCTGAAGAGTTAGTAATATCTTGTACTTTATTTTGTGTAGTCAAGTTTTTCAATACAATATTAGCATGCTTTGGAAGAAATTCATTCCTTAGTGTTGATTCATATATTTCAATATTTGTTGTTGCATCTTTTTGTTTAATTATTTGATAAATAACGTTTTCCAAATAAGAAATTTCACGCAAATTATCAATCTCATTCATTTGTTCATCAAACATAGATAATTGATTTGGATTTTTATTTTGATTGAATCCTTTGCCCTTCACAGGGTCTAACTTCCATTTTGTATCAAGCATTTTTTCTAATCCAAAAATGTGCGAACCTATAAAGAATAAGGCATAATAGAAACCTTTTTCTCTTTCAATATAGTGCGAGCAAGTGAAATATGTATTATTGATAGATAAAGCATTTTTTATGAAATGAATATATTTAAAGATATTTTCAGATTTCTTTATTTCCGAATAGTTTGAAAATGAGTTTATAAAATTACGGAGTTTTTCATATTGCGATTTATCTTCGTAATTAAAAGCAGGTTCAGAAAAACGATACATTTGCATTACGGGAAGAAATAATATAATTTCAGTACATTTATTGTTTAATAAGCTGATAAGCTTATCCTTATTAATTTCAGAATATCCATATGGATCTATAAAAACAAGATTTCTATGATCTTTTGGACATTTTGAAACTTGGCTAGCTACAATATCAAGCATTTTATCTGCATCTTTATTGTGGTATTCTATAGTAAAATTTTTAAGACCATTGGTGTCAATATTATTTTTTACCTTTTCTATTTTTTGATTATCAAAATCGTTTACACAAAGAGAAATCGGTTTTATGCTATTTTTGTCGTTAAGCATTTCTGTTCTGACATTTTTAATGCAATCTATCGCCAACAGCGGGCTGCCTTTTTTGCCATCATCATATAATCCTTCACCACAATAAATATCAAATAAATTAATTTTCTTACAAAAATCAGCCTGAATCAATACTCTTAAATAATTTTCCAAATATCCTTTGAATAAATTTAATTTAGCTTGTGAATGCGGCAAAAGACTGCTTTTTTGAGTCGCATTTTTTGCTGTTGTTTTTACGGACATTTTCCCCTAACTCCCTTTTCTACGATTTTTTCCAGTGAACGATTTTTCCTTCATTTTGGAAATATAGAAAATTTTAACTCTTAATTCCTCTGCAAAAACCGCCTCAAAGTAGAGCGATGTCCTCCTAATTCCTCGGCAATCTTAACTCTCGGAACATTTTGCCTCAACAACATCTTAATCTGCCGCCATTTCTCTGTTAATTTTACCCTCTTCGACCTTGCACCACGTGGTCTGCCTATATGAACACTTGTAGTTTTCAAGCAGGTACGTTGCTAAATAAAGATTCGATTCCTGCATTCCGAATAAAATATCTCAATGTTTCACGGTCTACACGAAGTTTTTTAGCAATAGCAACTTTACTATATCCCCGTATGAGCATTCTTTTGATTATTTCCTCTCTTCCTGTCAATTTAACATAAGAACTTTTACTTCCGAAGGGTCTTCCTAAAATTACACCAGCAGCCCTACGAGCCGCTAACGCTTCTTTTGTTCTCTGGGATATAAGATTTCTTTCTAATTCGGCAGTTAAACCAAAGGCAAAAGCAAGTATTTTTCCCTGTATTCCTGCGTCAAGACGATAACTGTCTTTTATAGTCCAGATATTTGCGCCAATCGTCATGCAATGATTCAATATTCCCATAATTTGCAATAAGTCGCGACCAAGGCGAGATAATTCACTGGCAATTAACATATCGCCTTTTTTAATTTTCCTTATCAAGCGACCAAGTTTGCGTTTTTTAAGTTCTTGTCGCGAGCTAATAGTCTCTTCAATCCATTCATCAATGGCTATGTCTTGAGTAGAGGCAAATCGTTCTATCTCAAACCGCTGACTCTCTGTTGTCTGCATAGATGTGCTGACACGAATATATCCATAAATCATTTCAAGTCTCCTTTCCAAGTCCATTTATAAAACTACAAATTGGCGAAAATAAACGACCCCTTGTTTCCAGCGTTTTTGAACAGATAATAAAACATTCGATGGAGTAATATGTATAATTCTCAGTTAATGACTATTCGCCTTGGTGATAAATGTCAATTCATAAATGGTAGAGCATATTCTCAGGAAGAGTTGTTAAATGCTGGAAAATATAAAGTACTACGAGTTGGAAATTTCTTTTCAAATTCAAATTGGTATTATTCTAATATGGAGTTAGATGATGATAAATATTGCTCTAATGGAGATTTATTATTTGCCTGGTCAGCCTCTTTTGGTCCTAGAATATGGGAAGGAGAAAAAACGATTTTTCATTATCATATTTGGAGATTAAAACCTGACGAATCATCTTTAAATAAAAAATATCTATATTATTTACTGCAATATAAAACTAAATCTTTAATTAAAGACACTCACGGAAGTATTATGCTACATCTTACAAAGCAAAATATGGAAGATACGAAAGTGTACGTACATAAAAATATCAATCACCAAAAATTTATAGCTGATGTGCTTTCCTCTATAGATGATAAAATTAGCCTGAATAGCAAGATATGTCTAGAACTTGAATCTATGGCAAGAGTTTTATACGACTATTGGTTTGTTCAATTTGACTTTCCTGACGGAAATGGACGACCGTATAAATCCAGCGGTGGAAAGATGGTGTTTAGCCCCACAATTGGAAGGGAAATACCTAATGGGTGGGGAGTAAAAAAACTAAATGAAGTTTGCGAAATTGGCTCAGGATACCCATTTAAACCTAAAAGTTATGTAAAAAATGGAAAATATAAAGTTATAACAATAAAAAACGTTCAAGAAAGCCGTTTAGATTTATCAACGACAGACAGCATTGATTTCATTCCAAATAATATCAAAGGATTTTGTGTCCTAAAAAAAGGTGATGCTTTAATATCATTGACAGGAAATGTTGGTAGAATGTGCTTGGTAGATACAGAAAACCTCCTATTGAACCAGCGAGTTGGAAAATTGCTTATAAAGGATGTATCCTACTTTGAATATTTATATATATTTCTAACAAGTTCTGAACAAAGAAATCGTTTAGAGCAAATTGCTAGCGGTAGTTCACAATCTAATTTAAGTCCAATTCTGGCAACAGATACTTATTTTATAAACCCACCAAAACAAGTAATAGAGCAATTTCATTCTATATTGAAAACTATATATCAACAAGTAATAAAAAATAAACAAGAAGCAATCTTCCTTTCCGAATTACGAGATTTTCTATTACCTATGCTGATGAATGGGCAAGTTTCCGTAAATTAAACCGAAATCTGCCCACTCATTAACATTGGAAGCAAGAAATCTCTTGTTTTGGCAAGATATTCTGATTCCTGTAGATTTTGTTGAATCTTATTAAATAACGGAGCTACTTGCAGATCAAAGGATTTTAGTAAATCGTATGGTACTTTCGGTATAAAGTGTGTTGAAACAAAAATATCAAATAAGAAGTTCTTTATACCCGTTGTCTTACCTTCAAAATTAAAGAAATGTCCATTTTCATATAATTTAACCCAATATAAATATAAAAAATATAAGGCATTTGAGTCTTGTAATGTTATTGCTTTACAAAAATTAGAAGTTATTATATCAGAATCAAATCGAGAAAGTATGCGCTGATTGATATAGCAAATTCTACCTGTTGATTGAGTTGGGCTTCCACCAGATATTTCAATAATTAAATCGCCAATATCTAGTTTTTTTGCAGTATTTTTGGGCAGGATATATCTAATTGGTGCATTTATGTTTCCAACCCCAGTCAGTGAAGGGAAGTCTGTTCCTCGAATACAATGTACTTTTTCCGTATAATTACCTATAATTGCCTCTTTTCCCCAATCTCCACCTTTGTATTTTTCCACATAATCTGAAATTTTTCCAATTTTCCAATCAGCGGGTATTTCTCGACCTAATTCATGATAAAACTTCATCTTTCCACCGCTGGATTTATACGGTCGTTTATTTTCGCCAGGAAAATCAAACTGAACAAACCAATAATCATAAATGTTCTTCGCTAGATTCTCTAATTCTTTATTTATTGTATTATTAAGTTCTATTTTATCATCAAGAGAAGAAAGGATGTTGGCGATAACGGTTTGAGTTTGTAGAGAAGGTAAATTTATTTCAAAATCTTGAATAATTTTTTGAGAAATATTTGTTCTTGCGCTTCCAGAAGCAAATTTTATTAACTCACTTTTTCGATTTAATAAGTGATAATAAATGTAAAATGGATTTGCTTTTCCTAAATTCGGTAAAATTCCGCAAACCGCTTGATTTGTTGTAGATTCAATATTTAGAATTCCAACTTCTCCTACCGTTGCACCATACATCGCTACAACAACAGAATGCTTAGGTAGTAATTTTACGGAAGTTTTTTCCAAAGCTTTTTGTGTTATAAATTTTTTTGTATAAGATATTTTTCCTTGCGAAACTTCTCCACTTGTAAGCCACGAAATAGTTCCATTATCATAAAAACTTTTATTTGAACTTAACGGCGTACTACCAGAGGTCGTTTTGAAAATATCTCCCAGTTTCGCCATTTTTATTTTTTCCTCATTTTCAAGTTTTCTAAATTTTCTAAAATTTTCTTTTCCAATTTCTTACCTTGATTAAAATAGTCATTTAATTTTTGCTTACTTTCTGCGATTTTATTTTCAAACTGTTTAGGGGTCAACGAAGAATAAGCTATTTTAATATCGAAATATTGACCCGCAGCGAAAGAATAATTTTTAGATGCTATGTCATTATAATCTAAAACAACACTAAAATCTTCCACCGCATTTTTACTGCTGAATGCATCAATAATTTTTTGCTCATCTTCATTAGAGAGTAAGGTTTTTTGATTTTTACCATCTTTGTCTTTTCTACCTAACTTGCTAGCATCAACCAATGTTACTTTATCTTTATTTTCCTTATCAATGAATAATACCGATACATTCGTTCCAGTTGTAGCAAATATATTTGATGGCATAGAAACAACTCCCTTCAGCCATTTATTATTTATCAGCCGTTCGCGAATTCTAAATTCAATGCCTGCTTGCGCTGTAAGAAATCCCGTTGGTACAACTATAGCGGCTTTGCCATTACCTGATAAAGAGAATATTATATGCTGAATAAATAGCAAGTAAATTTCCATCTTATCCTTATCTTTATCTTTTATTTTTGGTACGCCAGCAAAAAATCTTTCTTCTGCATTTGGCAAGGATTCTACATCATTTCTCCATTCACTAAAATCTAATTTAAAAGGTGGATTGCTAACTATAAAATCCATTTTTTGAGTATGACGATTGTGTAAAATAGTATTTCCTTGCACAATGTTGTTTATTGAAAAACTTAAATTATTAAGAATTAAATTCAAACGAAGTAAATTTGAAGATTTTTGCGAAATATCTTGACTATAAATCGTACACCTATCCGCTCCTATTTTATCAGCAATATTCATCAACAAAGTTCCAGAGCCAGCAGATGGATCATAAATCTTAACATTTTTATATTTATTACAACCAACAAGAATTTTTGCCATAATCTTTGCTACAGAATGTGGAGTATAATATTCAGCATACTTTCCTCCCCCATCCTTATTGTAGTCCTTAATCATATGCTCAAAAATCGTAGAAAAGAAATCAAAACCAGCAGAAAATATTTCATCAAAATCAAATTTAGAATCTGCCAATTTATTGATAATTGCCTTCGCAACTTCATTATGTTTTGAGCGATCAGCTACCGATCTCTGAATTAAACTTTCTTCAAAAAGACGAATATCTGTTTTGTCATCCGTATGAACAGAAAAAACAGCATTGTTAAACATCGCAATATCATTTAATGTTTCATCAAATGTTTTGGCGAAGTCATCCTTATTTTGAAGACCATAAAGATAAGTTAGTAAGTGATGTAATTTCAAACGTGCCGTTTTATTGCCAACTTTAATCAAAAGTTTATTGTATTCACTGGTAGAAATTGTTTCTAATTCTTCGCTATTTTTTTCAGTCACGAATAAAAATTTATCATTTAAAAATTTATATAAAAAACTTTGAGTGACTATTTTATACTCACTTGCTTCACCGCCCAATCCATTGTTAGTACAAATTGCCTTTATCTCATCTACAAGTTTCCGAACATTGTTATTATAATCTTTCATAATTGCCTCTGTATTCTGCGAAATATTCCCTTACCGTTAAATTAGTTAAATTCTCTATAATAGAATCATCAAATTGATTTTTATATTGTGATTTTTCAAAACTTTCTAAAATGTCACTACCAACTTCGTTTGAAAAGAATCCTTCGTTATCAAGTATTGATTCACGTAAAGCGACTTTATCATCAATGTTAGATTTAGCAGATTTCATAACCTCATAAAGAGAAATATTTTTACTTATTTCACCACTTTTCTCTATACGCTTAAATATACGAGCATATTTTTGATCGCCATAAAATCTATCCTGCAAAATAGAATTCTTGCGATTTAATTCTTTTATCCCGTTAAAAATTTGGAGCAATTCACGAGAAACAAATTCTGCATTTTCTTTTGTGAAATTATTTTCATTTATTTTATGCTTTTCAAGCAAATTTCTAAAATCATCATAAAGCGAAACCCATTCTTGGTCATCCTTTTGATCCCAATTTTGTCCAAGCTCGGTTCTTGTTTTATGTGCCAATTCTTGTAATTCGTTGGCTAACATTTTTAATTCTTCTTCGCCGACTTTTGTAAAATCAAAAACAACATTTTCTATCGCCACGTTCAAAAGATCTTTGCTATTTACATCATTAATTGCCTTTTGTAAATTTAAAAGATGCGATCGATTAGAAACTTCAACGAGCATTTTCAACATTCGTTTAAAATCAAGTCTATCTAAAATTTTAGTATAGCCTAGCAGTCTGGCAATATTATAAATATCTCTAACATTCTCTAAAGCATTTTTCAAATTTAAAATTTTCTCTGTGTCAGTAATTTGATTAATCTGTTGAGAAAATACTTCTAAATTATCGGTAGAAAAATCAGATAATATTAATTCTGCATTTTGCATTTTTCCGTCTATTTCATCTTCGCTTATGAATAAAGTACCAAAAACATTATTTTCGTTTTCTCCTGTGCTTTGAGAATCGTATTCTCTGTTTAATTCTTCAAAATATGCTCTGTTGGTAATATCAAATTCAGCAGAAATATCGGCAAAGTCAACAACATGACCAAAACGAAAATTGGCATAAGGCCTATTTACTCTTGTAAGCGTTTGCAAAAGATTGTGGGCTCTTATTTTCCTGCCTAAATACATTTTTTTAAGTCTAGGGGCATCAAAACCAGTTAAAAGCATGGAATAAACGAACAAAATGTCAATTTTCCCTTTTTTGAAAGCTTTAATTTGATTTTCTCTAGTCGTTTTGTCGTTTTCATTGTGCAGAATCAAAGCTGCAGCTATTTCATTTTCTCTTTTATTAAATAATTCGAACATTTTCCTCGCTTGCTCACTGCTATCGCAAACTACCATCGCTCCTATCGTATTATCTCGTATTCGGCAATTTTTGAAATCATCCAAAATGTAACTTAGCATTGGTTCTGCAAATTTTTCGTGTGCATAAAGTTCTTTTTTATCGAGAGTTCCTAATTTAACTTGCAGTTCTTTTTCTACATCTCTAACAATTTGTCTAACCTTTTCTTTGTAACTAGTTTCTATTTCCTCGCGAAGTAGCTTAAGCGTGTAACCATCTTTTATAGAATTATTGTAGTAATATTTGTGAATGTAATCGCCAAATATATTTCTTGTTATCTTTAAATCTACTTTATTGTTCAAATGTTCTTCTTCCTCATCTCCTTTTTCTCGTTTTTTATAAAGAATTAACGGAGTTCCTGTTAGGGCTATTTTTATTGAATTTTTATCAGAATTATATAAATTTGCAAGTGAGCTTCCTCTTGGATCGTAGCTTCTATGCGCTTCATCTATAAAATAAATTCTCTGTAGTTCATTTGTATCATAGCCACTATTGTTAAAAGCAGTGGTATCTTCCCTGAATTTTTGAATATTTATTACAGTTATGTCTTTACTTGCCGTATTTTGTTTAAAATCATCTTGTAAACCATCCTTACTGTCAACAACGTTGATTTTAAGACCTCTATTGGTAAATTCATCTTTTGCTTGTTTTAATAAATCTAGTCTGTCAACTATAAAATAAAATTTCGGCACAATTCCTTTTTTGCTGAAATAATCAGTCAAGTACCTAACATTATAATAAGCAAGTGCCGTTTTTCCACTACCTTGAGTATGCCAAATGATTCCATTTTTCTTGCCGCCACTTAAAAATTTACAAATTGATTTACTAGCAAAAAATTGAGGATAACGCATAATATGTTTTTGCAGAGCTAGTTCACCACTGTCATTTACTTCATCTACATATGCAATACCAAATTGTAAAAAAGTTTTAATGCGGGATTTTGTGAAAAGTGAAGATAAAATTCTATTGGTCGGAGTGTCTGAATTTTTATTTGTCAAAAATTCTGGGCTATATTTTAAAGTCTGTAAATTATTATCCTTTAAAATTTCATTTTCAATTTTGTCCTCAACTTCTTTAATTCCATCAACAAGTTCGCTTTTGAGTTCTTCTCTAAAATGATTGAATTTGACCTCGCTATTTTTCGCAGTAGTTGCATAAAAAGCTCCTTGCAACTGATTATTTGAATTGCTATGCGTTACAGCATCATCGTATTCCATATTATTTGAAAAAGCTAGTAATTGTGTAATGTTTATAAATTTGCGAAATTTATTGTTTTTAAATCTGTCATTTATCCTATCTCTTTCTGCCTTTATTCCTTCTGAATTATTTGGTTTTTTCACCTCTATAAAAGAAAGTGGTAATCCATTTATAAAAACCGTGATGTCTGGCCTAAATTCATCCTCGCCATTTTTGCAGGTCAGTTCTGTACATATATGAAAAGTATTTTTATTAAAATTCTCCCAATCTATTATTTTATATGCAGAATTTCCTTTGTTTATTAAGCGATTATAAAATGATTTTCCTAAATCGTCTTGTTCCAGTTCTAAAACTATCTTCTGAAATTCTTTTTTAAAATCATTTTCTGTTGCTTCGGTATTTATTTCTAGGAATCTTTGTTGAAAAATGTGTTTTATTATATTGGTTTCAATGTCTAAATTACTTTTAACATCAGTATTTTTCAAGGATAAATATTCATAACCTAGCCTCGTAAGGTGGATTAATGCAGGGATTTTCACCCTAGAATTCTCATTGAAAGTCATACAAGTGGCTAATATAGAATGTTTTTTATGTATTGTGTCTGTTTAGATTGCACTCGGGGCGTTACGGGGTTTTAGGAAGCGTAGCGAACCAACCCCGTTCTGGGGGTAGCGGAAACCAAAAATTTGGCAAAGCCGAATTTTTGCTTGAAGCTAGGGGGATTTGTTTCCCCCTTTTTACAATATTTCAACACAGACCCTGCCCCAAAGACTTGGAAAATTTATATATTCCAACAGGCTAATCAGTATAACGGGAGTATAACCTATATGGCAACAAAAATCGCAAAGCAAGACGCAAAATTTTTCTCAGACATTGCTGAACTGCTAACAGCAGCTCGGAGCAATGCGTACCGTGTGGTAAATTCCGTGATGGTAGAAACATACTGGAATATCGGGTATCGCATAGTTGA
>Ga0209755_10008644_pt1 | contig 10860 bp, 11 predicted proteins | sample TergutCo191P1_FD_187301 | JGI IMG/M metagenome (GOLD analysis project Ga0209755, IMG submission 187301) | Cornitermes sp. P1 segment gut microbial communities from Petit-Saut dam, French Guiana - Co191P1 (SPAdes) (version 2) | ecosystem: Host-associated > Arthropoda: Insects > Digestive system... | reverse complement strand
AGCGACCTCGGGCAGGTAAAGCCGGAGGACCTTGTTTCCACCGCCACGAAAAGCGAGGCCGACGCGGGCGAGCCAAGGCCGCGCCAGGGCGGGAGAAAAAGCGCCGGCTTCGTGCAGGGAGGCAGGGATTCGGCCGGCCCGTCCGGGGCCCCGCACTCTTCGGGCGCGTCCCCGTCCGGGGGAGGGGGGGGGGGCGCGGCCCATAAAGCTTCCGGCTTTTCCGGTTCGTCGCCCAGGGCTGAGGCTTCGGGGGATGTTCTTAAGGGGCTGTCCGCCGGCGAAGGCCCGCCCGTGTACGCCGGCCCGGAGCGGAGGGGAATGGCGCGGCAGGCCGCGCAGCCGCAGCTTCAGGTTCTTGTCCGGCCCCGTCCGGAGCCGGCGGGCGCGGCGGATCCGCCGCAGCAGAGCGAGCTGTTCAAGATAGCCCAGGCCCGCATAAAGGGTTTCGAGGGGGATCCGTGCCCCTCCTGCGAGTCCTTCACGCTTGTCCGCAACGGAACCTGCATGAAGTGCCAGACCTGCGGCGGCACCACGGGGTGCTCGTAGGCTCCGCGCGCCTGGCGCTTCGTCTGCGGGGAGGATCAAAGGCCGTCCGAGGTGCCCGTTGGATAAGCAAGCGATTTTTTTCTGGACGAATATGCCCGGTTCGTGCTAAGCTGAGGATATGAGACGTTTCTATGGTGCCGTTATCTGTATTTTCTTGTTGGCCTTTCATGCGGAAGCCCAAGCTCCTGCCGTCGGAACGCCGCCTCTTACCGCCGCCCAGAACTACTACCGCGGCAGGCAGTTGGAAGCCGCGAACCGCATGGCCGAGGCCGTCGTCTATTACAACGAGGTTCTGCGCATCACCCAGGACGAAATATCCCGCAACGCCGCAAACCGCAACACCTATGTGCTGCTGACCCGCGCCATGCGCAGGCTTGGGAGGCACAACGAGGTAATAAGCTGGGGAAGGCAGGGCCTGCGGATATTCCCCGACGAGTTCCGCCTGATGGAAACGATGGGGCAGTCATTCTTTTTCCTGGGCAATTTTGAGCAGTCCCTCGCTTACATGGAGCGCTACGCAAACGCCATGCCTGACGGGGACAGGATTTCCCTTGCCTACTTTTTTATCGGGGAGATTTTCCGCCTGACCAACAAGTTCCACCGCGCGGACATGGCCTATACCAAGGCCCTGTATTTTGCGCCCGGCATGGCGCTGTGGTGGTACAGGCTTGGATCCGTCCGCGAGCAGGTGGGCGACACGGAGCCCGCGATGGATGCCTTCAGACGGGCGCTGGAGGTCAACCCCAACCACAACGGTGCCCGCAACGCCCTTGCCAGGCTTGCGGAAAGCTGACGAAGATTTCGTCCGCGCAGCCGAATCGGAATAGGCGGCGAAATTTTGCCCGTGCGGGGCTTGACTTTTTTCGAGAAACGTGTATACATTATTGTAGGGTGAAAAATGGGAAAAACGGCGGTAAGCGCGGACGGACGCTTTGAATGGGACGAGGACAAAAGCATAGCCAACAGAAAACGGCACGGGGTTTCCTTCGACGAAATCCTTCCCGCGTTCGACGATCCTTGTTTCCTTGAGGTGCACGACCGATTCCATTCAACCCTGGCGGAAACCCGCTTTAAAGGCCTGGCGGTATTGCAGGATTTCGTCATCCTGTATTTGTCGTACACGGAATCGGGAAGAGGCCGAACGAGGATAATCTCGGTAAGGCCCGCCGAACCTGTAGAGGAGGAAATGTATTATGAATGGCGTAAAAACTTTATCGTCTGAGAGAATGGCCGAAATAAGGGCCTTCAGGAACGCCGATTTTTCGGACTGCCCAATATTGAGCAAGGAGGAACTTGTAAGGCTTCGGCCCAGGCATCCGGAGTATTTCAAGCCCAGAAAACAGGCCATACAAATCCGCCTTGATGCCGACGTGTTGGCCTGGTTCAAGGCCTACGGCAAAGGATACCAAAGCCGTATAAACGCGGTGCTTAGGGCGGTAATGCTGCGGGGCGTTGCCGAAACCAAAACCGCCTTCAACATTTCTGACGGCTTTGATTCCTACGGCGACGGGGCTTCGTATGTGGCAGAATCGGCTCCGGGATACAGAACCGGGAAAAACGCCAAATAGCGGGGGCGTATGCGTCTACATATTGCCAGAACCCTCCTTCTTGAGGTTGACGTACAGAACGACTTTTTCCCGGCATACGACTTTTCAGGGAAACGCTGCCCCGACGGCGTGTTGGCCGTGCCGGACGGCGGCGCGGTGGTTGCGCCGCTAAACGCGCTTGCCTCGGCATTTGCCCGCGGCGGCGGCCGGGTGGCGGCCACCCAGGACTGGCACCCCCCCGGGCACGTTTCCTTCGCATCGTCCCGCGGGGGCGTGGAGCCGCCCGGCGGCCCTTCGGGGCAGGTTCTTTGGCCGGATCACTGCGTGATGGGAACGCGGGGCGCGGACTTCCATGCAGGGCTTGATCTTGGGCCGGTAAACCTGATTGTCCGCAAGGGCTTCCGCCCGGAGCTGGATTCCTATTCCGCCTTTTTCGAAAACGACGGGAAAACCCCAACGGGCCTTGAAGGCTGGATGCGCGGGCTTGGCATAGACACGGTGGCCATAGGCGGCGTGGCGACTGACTACTGCGTGTTCCACAGCGCGATGGATTCCCAAAAGCTGGGCTTCGCCACGATAATCGTCGAGGATGCCGTGCGCGGGGTGGACATTCCCTCCGGTTCGCTGGAAAAGGCGGTTTCCCAAATGCGGGAGGCCGGCATAGCTTTTTGCGGCTCGGCAAAAATCCTGGAGGGGCTTGTCTGATGTCCGAGGGTATGCCTATGCCGGCTCACGCCAACGGCTCGGCGCTTCTTGCCGACTTCTATACCATCGTGATGTCGCAGGGCTACTGGAAGCAGGGCCAAAACCGCAGGGCCGTCTTCGAGTTTTTTTTTCGCAGGCAGCCGTTCGGCGGCGGCTATACGGTCTTTGCCGGGCTTGGAACCCTGCTCAAAAACCTGGAGGCGTTTTCCTTTTCCGCCGCCGACGTGGAATACCTGCAAAGCCTGAGCCTTTTCGAGGACGGCTTTATCGAATACCTCAGGGCCTTCCGCTTTTCCGGCTCCCTTTGGGCCATGGACGAGGGAACCACCGTCTTCCCCAACGAGCCGATAGTCAGGGTGGAAGGCGGCCTTGTCGAGTGCCAGCTTATAGAGGGGATGCTGCTCAACGCGCTTAACTTCCAAAGCCTTGTCGCCACCAAGGCGCGCCGGGTCTGGCTTGCCTCGGGGAAGGGCTCGCTCTGGGAATTCGGCCTGCGCCGGGCCCAGGGGCCGGACGGGGCGATATCCGCGTCGAGGGCCGCGTTCATAGGCGGCGCGAAGGGAACGTCCAACACCCTTGCGGGGAAAACCTTCGGCATACCGGTGGTTGGAACCATGGCCCACTCGTGGGTGATGTCCTTCCGCGACGAACGGGAGGCGTTCGACCACTATGCGGGCCTGTATCCCGACAGCTGCGTTTTCCTAATCGACACCTACAACACGCTGAAAAGCGGGATCCGCAACGCGATAGAGGCGGGCAGGAAGCTCAGGCTGCAGGGAAGGACTTTCGGCGTGCGCCTGGACTCCGGGGACATCCAGTACCTTTCGTACGAGGTAAGAAGGATGCTCGACGAAGCCGGGTTTGCCGACGCAACGATAGCCGTGACCGGCGATCTCGACGAATCGATTGTCCAGACTTTGGCGGGCTCCGGCGCGCCGGTGGACGTATGGGGAGTCGGAACCCAAATGGTTACCGGCGGCAACGACCCCGCCTTTACCGGGGTGTACAAGCTTACCGCCTGCGAGGACATGGAAGGGCGCATGGTGCACGTAATGAAGTTTTCCGACAACCCCGAAAAGACCACCAACCCGGGAATCAAGCAGGTGTGGAGAATCAAGGACTGCGGCGGCTCGGCGATTGCCGACGTGATGGCCCTGGACACGGTTGGCGGCCCCGCGGTGTCCCAGGTTTCGGCCACGGACGCGAAGGACGAAACCGAGCGCTTCGAGTTCGGCGGCCGCTACAGGTTCTGGCACCCCGCCGCGGACTACCGGCACTTTTACCACTCCATAGAAAAGCTGCCGGAACCCCTTCTCAAAAAACGCCTGGCGGACGGCAGGCCCTGCTGTCCGCAGCCGACCCTGGAGGAAGTCCGCGCCCACTCCATCGCCGACTTGGAGGCCTTCGACCCGACCTACAAACGCCAGCTAAACCCCCACGTGTACAAGGTGTCTCTCAGCGAGAGCCTATACTCGCTCAAGACGGAGCTGATAAAAAAGCACTTCGGGAACATAGACGCGGAGCGCCCCCTCGGGTAATGCCCCAAATTCGTGAGCGTGGTATAATACTCCAATTGTGGAAGGAAAACCAATGACGACGGGCCCGGTGTGCGGCGGGGTAAAGGTATCGAATGTCGGCTGCCGAAAATAGTCGATCACGAAAACGGAACCCCTAAACCCGGCGGAACGTCCGGCGGTATTCCTTCGGCGAAAGCCCGGTAAACTTCTTGAAGACCCTGGAAAAATGGAAAGGGCTTTCAAACCCGAAGTATTCCGCCACGGCCCCGATTTTGAGCCTGCCGTCGGCCAGGAAGGAGCCGGCGGCCTCCACTTTGAGCTTGGTGAAGTAGCGCAGGGGGGAAATGCCGGTTCCGTCCCGGAAAACGCGGATGAAGTGTTCCTTCGAGACTCCGAGCTTTTCCGCCATCGCCTCCGTTCCGAGCTTCTCCTTCACCGATTTTTCCATAAGGGCCAGCGCGCGCTCCACGTGGGCGTTTTTCGCCGGCCCGGCTTCCCCGGCCTCGGCCCCGCGGCCCGGAGCTTCGCCTTGCCAGAGGTACAGCAGGCTCAGAAGCAGATGCCCTGCGGCCAGCCCGTGGTTCCTCCCCTGAAGCCGGCAAAGCTCTTCCAATAGAAAGCGTTCGTGCGGTTTCGCGGCGAGGCTTCGGGCTCCGCCGTCAAGCAGGGGCAGAACGCCCGAGTCGGCAGGAAGCTCGGGGCGGAAAAGCACGGCATAATAGCTCACCGGGCTTTTGATTTCGCCGGGCAGGATTGAATGGGGCTCGCCGGGGCCCGTAAGGAAAAGCCTGTTGCCTTCGATCGCGTACTTGGAGCGGCCCAAAAGAAAAGTCCCGCTTCCCTCCAGGAAAAAGTGGATTTCGTAGTCGCCCTCGTGGGCGTGGTGGCGGCCGTGCAGCGCGAGCCTGTTCCCCCCGATAAGCCTGTACACGAACACGGCGTCTTTTATTCGCATGTTTTCTCCAAAAACGTCGCGGGTTTCCCCTATAATATCAATAACGTGCATGTATTGTCAACTTCCGACATAGATTTGCCGAAAAGGCGCGGGTACAATGGGGAAGCAAATCGGTGTAGATTTGAAAAACCAAATGTTTGGAACGAGAGTTAGGAGGAAAGTAATGAAGATGAAACACTTCGTGCTCATCGGCGTGGCGGTCATGCTGGTGTTTGCCGGCTGTCAGCGCCCCGCTGAAAACCGGCTGGTGGTCTGGTCGTTTACCGACGAGATTGAGAACATGATTGAAATGCACAATATCGGGGCGGCCCTCGGCATGGAGATCGACTATTCACTTACCCCGACCGACCAGTTCACGGACAGGCTTACCCCTGCCCTGATGGCCGGCAGGGGCGTGGCTCCCGACGTGTTTGCGCTGGAAGCCGCGTTTGTGCGCATGTACATAGAGTCGGGGCTTCTTCTGGATTTGACCGACCTGTACCACGAGGTAAGGGGCAGCGTGCTTAGCTACCCCGTGGCGGTGGCCACCTACAACGGCAGGGTCTACGGCATGTCCTGGCAGGCGACCCCCGGCGCGATGTTCTTTAGGCGAAGCCTTGCGATTCGCTACCTCGGCACGGACGACCCGGCCGTGGTGCAGCAGTATTTCGCCAACTGGGACCGCTTTGTGGAAACGGCGCAGCACATGAACGCAGAGTCCGGAGGACGGACCGTGGTGATTTCCTCGCTGGGCGACCTGAACCATCCCTTCAGGGGCGGGCGCACCCAGCCGTGGGTGGTAAACGGCCGCCTCCAGATAGACCCGGCCATGATCCGCTGGATGGAAATGTCCAGATACCTTACCGACAACGCCCTTGAAGGCAGGGTAGGGCAGTGGTCCGAAGGCTGGTTTGCCGGCATGCAGGGCAACCTCGCCGATGAAGTAGGTTCGCTGGAAGTTTTCTCCTACTTCCTTCCCACATGGGGCCTCCACTTCGTGTTGGCGCAGAACGCCCCCGACACCGCCGGCGACTGGGCCATGATTCCCGGCCCCGCCCCGTGGTTCTGGGGAGGCACCTGGCTTGCCGCCTACCAGGGCACCAGGCAGCCCGAGGCCGCCAAAAACTTCATCCGCCTTCTTACAATGGACGAGAACAACCTCTACCGCTGGGCCCGCGAAACCGGCGACTTCCTCAACAACATGAACGTCGTAAACAGGATACTCGCGGCCCCCGCGCCCAACGCCTTCCTTGGCGGGCAGGACCACTACGCGGCGTTTGCCGCCATGGCCCCCTACATCGACGGCAGCCTTATCCAGGGCACCGACGAGGCCATCGACGCGCTGTTCATGGAAGCCATAACCCAGTACGCCAACGCCGAAGCCACGATGGACGCCGCCCTTGCGATGTTCAGGGCCCAGGTGGCCGCCCAGCTTGGGATCAACTAGACAAAACAGCTACAGGCCCCGGCCCGTCCGATTGGGACGGGTTCGGGACTTTTTTACGGGAACTTCCCGAGGCAAGGCCCTTGGGAAGTTTCTTCCATTACGGAGGAGCCGATGGAAACAAAGATCAGGTCGGTGGGAAACGCGGCCCGTCTGCAAAGATGGGGATACTTTTTCGTTTTGCCCTTCATCGTCGTTTACGCCTTTTTCCATCTGTATCCCACCTTTTACACGTTCTTTCTGGCGTTTACCGACGCCGGGGGGATGAGGCGGAACATAAACGTGGTCGGGTTTCAAAACTTCGTCCGCCTTGTGCAGGACACGCAGTTTTGGAACGCCCTGCGAAACACCTTTATCGTATGGGGCATGAACTTCGTTCCCCAGCTTGGACTTGCGCTTCTGCTTTCAATCTGGCTTTCCGACACCAGGCTGAACCTTAGGCTGCGCGGCCCTTTCCGGGCGATAGTGTACATGCCGAACCTTTTGGCTGCGACTTCCGTGGCCCTGCTCTTTAGAAGCCTTTTTGGGTTCGAGGGCCCCGCCCAGGCGCCTGTAAACCAGTTTCTGTTTCCTTTGGGCATACACACCTACAGGGAAGTGGCCGGGGAGCTTGTCCCTTCGGCAATCGACTTTTTCCGGGGAGTCGCGCTTACCCGGGGAATAACCGCGTTTATACAGTTTTGGATGTGGTACGGCCACACCGTGATTCTTTTGATGGCGGGAATAACAAGCATTTCCAATACGTATTTCGAGGCGGCCAGAATCGACGGGGCGAGCTCCTGGCAGACCACCTTGCGCATAACGCTTCCGCTGCTTCGCCCCATAATGCTTTTCATTTTGGTTACCTCGATGATCGGCGGCATGCAGATGTTCGAGATTCCGTTCCTGCTTACCGACATGCGCGGCGGCCCGGATTTCTCGATACGCACAAACATGGTCTACATGTACAACGTGGGCTTCCAGGGGGTAAACGACCGCGCCTATGCCGCGGCGATCTCCGTGGGCGTGTTTTTGATAACCCTTGTTTTGGCGGCGGTCATCTACCTCTTCATGCGCGACCGCGACGACGTTGCGAAAAAGGGAAGGAGGAAGCCGTAATGGGAGGATCGCACAGGGCCGCCCTTAACCTGCACAGGGGCCTTCTTTACGTTCTCATGGCCGTCTTGACGATAATCGCGCTGATTCCCATTTACATCATGCTTATAAACGCGACAAGATCGAACGTAGACATCAACCTTGGAATCTCGCTGATTCCGGGCGGCAACATCGCGCACAACTGGGAGGCCCTTACCCGGGGCTGGGGCGCGGGCCTGCTTGCCAGGGGTTTTTTCAACAGCGCGTTTATAGCCGTGGGCACCACCGCGCTCAACGTTTACTTTTCGGCGATGACTGCCTACGGGCTTCACATATACCGGTTCAAGGGGCGCAACCTTCTGTGGGCGGCGATTCTGATCATAATAATGCTGCCGGCCTCGCTTTCCTTTATCGGGTTCTTTCAGTTCATGGCCAACGTAAACCTTTTGAACAACTACATCCCGCTTATCATTCCGGCCATAGCCGGGGCGGGGTCCGTGCTCTTCATAAGGCAGTACATGGCCTCGTTTACCGCGACGGCGCTGATCGAGGCGGCGAGGATCGACGGCGCCAACGAGTTTTTCGTTTTTAACAGGGTGGTGCTTCCGCTTCTTACGCCCGCCCTTGCCGCGCAGTCCATCTTTACCTTTGTCGGCTCCTGGAACAACCTGTTGATACCGTTCGTGCTTATTTCAAGCCGCGACAGGTACACCCTGCCCATGCTCGTGCAGATGCTTCGCGGGGACATTTTCCGCACCGAATTCGGCGGCATCTATCTTGGCATCTCGATTTCCATTGTGCCGATCGTCGTTTTCTATTGTTTCATGTCCCGGTTCATCATCTCCGGCCTTACGCTGGGCGGAGTGAAGGAGTAGGGGCCGGCCCCCGGCTCGGAGCTTGTGGGGCCCTGCGATTTTGAGCTTGGAGCGCGGGACGCTCCGCATATAATTTATTTGGAGGCACGTATGTCCAGTTATTTTGTGGGAGGCGCCGAGTATTTTCCCGGCGTCAAAAAAATCGGTTATGAGGGCCCTAAAAGCGACAATCCGCTGGCTTTCAAGTATTACGATCCCGAAAAGGTAGTCGCCGGCAAAAAGATGAAGGACCATCTTCGCTTTGCCGTAGCCTACTGGCACAGCTTCTGCGCGGACGGCAACGATCCTTTCGGCAACGCCACCATGAACCATCCGTGGAAGGGCGGAAGCCCGATGGAGTCGGCGGAAAAAAAGCTTGACGCGGCGTTTGAGTTTTTCACGAAGCTCGGAGCCGAGTTCTACGCGTTCCACGACCGCGACATAGCCCCCGAGGGGGCTACGCCGGCGGAAAGCGAGAAAAACCTTATGGCTATTGTCGCCAAGGCGAAGGAGCGGCAGGACAAAACCGGCGTGAAGCTTCTTTGGGGAACGGCGAACTGTTTCTCGCACCCGCGCTACATGAACGGCGCGGCCACCAACCCGGAGTTTGGGGTTCTTGCCCTTGCCGCAGGCCAGGTGAAGGCCGCAATAGACGCCACCATCGCGCTGGGCGGCGAGGGCTACACCTTCTGGGGCGGAAGGGAAGGCTACATGAGCCTTCTTAACACCGACCTTAAACGCGAGAAGGAACACCTTGCGAAATTCCTTTCGGTTTCCCGCGACTACGCCAGGGCGCAGGGCTTTAAGGGAATGTTCTACATCGAGCCGAAGCCGATGGAGCCGTCCAAGCACCAGTACGACTTCGACGTGGAAACCGTGGCCGGCTTCCTGCGCTACTATGGCCTTGAAAAGGATTTCCGCATGAACATCGAGGCGAACCACGCCGAGCTTGCCAAGCACGATTTCGTCCACGAGCTTGAAACCGCCGCCGCCATGGGGCTTTTCGGTTCGGTGGACGCGAACCGGGGCGACACGCAGAACGGCTGGGACACCGACCAGTTCCCGATGAGCTACTACGAAACCTCGCTTGCCATGTACGCGATTCTGAGGGCCGGCGGCTTTACCACCGGCGGGCTCAACTTCGACGCGAAGATTAGGCGCAACTCGGTGGATCCGGCCGATCTCTTTGTCGGGCACATCGGCGGCATGGACAGCTTCGCGGTGGGCCTTGAGGTGGCCGCCAAGATGGTCGCCGACGGCAAGCTTTGCGGCTTTGTCAAAAACCGCTACGCCTCTTTTGACTCCGGAGACGGCGCGAGGTTTGCCAAAGGCGAGCTCGGCCTTGCGGAGCTGGCAAAGCTTGGAAGCGACTACGGAACGATCGGCATTACAAGCGGCAAGCAGGAATATCTTGAAAACCTTGTAAACCAGTACCTGCTGGGCCTTTGACGAAAACGGCGATCCAGGGGCAGGGCCCGGGGATCGCCGAAGCTTCGGCTTAAACAAAAAACCGCCGGACGGCTTTAAGCCGGTCGGCGGTTTTCTATTTTTTGTGGATGGTGAACGATTTTATGAGGCGGCTTTTCGGGTGGTGGTTTTCGCCGCAGTGGTCAAGCTGAAGCCGCTCCTTCACCTTCAGGCCGATTGCCCGGTTCAGCTCCTCCAGCCCGAACATGTTTACGTTGTGCATGTACTCCCGCATCGTCGCGTCGCCCCGCTCGATGGAGAGAAAAACATGGTCGGTAATGTTTTCGATGAACGTGTCTACTACCTTTTCGACGTACTCGTGTGAACTCATATTCGCCTCCTCGCGTGGTTTGCGGAAACCCAAACGGACGTGCCTAAGCACAGTGCATCGCGCCCAAAGGCAAGGTATGCGCTTTTATTGCAACGTTTTGGTCGCCGCGTGACTAGAATATCGCCAAAGCCGCGGCGATTGTCAAGAAAATAGCAACCGACTGAAAGGGATTTTGCGGGCGGCGGGACAGGAAATGTCGCCCGACGGGACGGAGGGCGCGGAGCCGTCCACGCGCTTGTCGTGGCCCGGCGGCTTTGCGCCCACTTGAATATTTCCGCAAAGCTTGCTATATCTTGACATATAGGGGCATTCTTTACGGAAGCGGGTTCCTTCGGAGCTCTTGCCAAGCCGATTTACGGCCCCAAGTTTACAGGAGACTAGAGCATAATGGGCAGCGACATCACGAAAATGCGGAACATCGGAATCAGCGCTCACATCGAC
>Ga0209755_10008643_pt1 | contig 10860 bp, 15 predicted proteins | sample TergutCo191P1_FD_187301 | JGI IMG/M metagenome (GOLD analysis project Ga0209755, IMG submission 187301) | Cornitermes sp. P1 segment gut microbial communities from Petit-Saut dam, French Guiana - Co191P1 (SPAdes) (version 2) | ecosystem: Host-associated > Arthropoda: Insects > Digestive system... | reverse complement strand
AGTAATACACAGGTGCGAGTCCTGCGGCGATGCTTTCAGCGAGGCCGCGCTGGAAGAGTGCTACACGTGCGGGCGGCGCGTCTGCGGGGCTTGCGTGGACGGGTACGAGACTTGCATGGTTTGCGGCATTTTTGATGACGGGGAATGAGGGAGGCGTGGGAAAGGCGGCCATGAATCTGCAAATGCGTCAGGAAATATTCAGGAAATTATTCAGTTTTGGAATCCGGCGCGTGCTCCATTCAGGGGGGCGGACTATCGAATAAAAATCAGGGATAGGGGGAAACAATGAGCGATAGCGAGCCGCTTATCAAATGCGAGTCCTGCGGCAGGCATTTCGCCCACAAGGATATTATAGCGTGCTACGGATGCGGGATGCTTATCTGCGGGGCCTGTGAGGACGGGGACGAGCTTTGCGCGGACTGCAATGAGTGGATGGAGGACGGGGAGTGGCGGGATGCGAAAATTATTCGCCCGAAAATACCGTTTATCCAGCCGTTCCAAGAGCGTTTTTAAAATGCCCCCAGAACGCGCGAGAAGTGTGTGCCAGCGCATCGGAATGGGCAAAATGAGATATAACGCCGCAGGCGAAATCAGCCCGTTTCGGCGGGTTTTTCGCCCCCGCCCCCGGGCGGCTCGGCCGTCCCTTTTTTTCGCGGTCTTCCCCTCGGCGGGGCGTTCAGAATTGTCTCATAGGCGGATTCGGCATAGAGGGCTTCTCTTGTCAGCGGCTTTATATTGGCCGTTTCCAGCCTTTTTTTGACCGTTTTTAGCTTTAGCCCTGATTTCTCCGCCATCTCGCTGGCCGTCATCCCGGTCATTCTCCTAATATCGGCAAAAAAATCGCTTAAAATATGGTTTTGCGGCTATATTATTCTTGACATAACATAGTTTCCAAACTATATTTGCGGTACGGGCAGCTATTCGTCTGAAAATACAGATGAATAACTGATGGGAGAGGGGCCATGGCGAATCCGTTCACGAAAAACGACCCGAGGATAAACCGCCGCGGAAGGCCCCGCAAGGGAATGTGCCTCACGTCCATACTCGAAAAGCACCTGAAGAAAAAAGGCAGGGGCGGAGCGCCTAACAAGGAGGCGCTGGTCGCCGCCCTGATCGAGCTGGCGCTGGAGGGGAGGGACATCCACGCGATCAAGTACATCATGGACCGCATCGACGGGAAGCCGCGGGAGAGCGTGGAGCTTTCCGGCGACGTCGGCGGCTCGGCGCTCGTGCAGATATACATGCCGGACAACGGCAGGGCGGAGGCGCGGTGAGCGAGGCGACGATCAGGCCGCAGGAAGGCCCGCAGGAGGATTTCCTCGCGTCCCCCGCCGACATCGCCATATTCGGCGGCGCGGCCGGGTGCGGCAAGACCTACGCGCTGCTCATCGAGCCGCTGCGGCACATCGAGAACGGGGACTTCGGCGCCGTGGTGTTCCGGCGCACCATGCCGCAGATCACGACCGAGGGCGGGCTTTGGGAAACGGCGCGGCGGCTCTACTCTCCGCTGACGAAGGACTTCATACAGCAGCCGCTGCGGGCCAGGTTCGGGTCCGGGGCGAAGATAGAGTTCCACCACCTGCAATACGACGAGACCGTCAGGTCGTGGGACGGCTCGCAGATACCGCTGATCCTGTTCGACGAGCTCCACCACTTCAGCGAGCACCAGTTTTTTTACATGCTTTCGAGGAACCGCACGACGTGCGGGGTCAGGCCCTACGTCAGGGCGACGTGCAACCCCGATCCTGACAGCTTTCTGCGCAAGTTCCTGTCGTGGTGGATCGGCGAGGACGGCTTCCCGATACCCGAGCGCGCCGGCGCCGTCCGCTGGATGGTCCGCATCAAAAACAAGGTGACTTGGGGCGACACGAGCGAGGAGCTCGTCGAGCGCTTCGCCGCGGAGGGGATGAGCCCCGAGGACGTGCTGCCCAAGTCCGTTACGTTCGTGCCGGCGCTCCTCGAGAACAACCCCGCGCTGACCGGCGCCAACCCCGGGTACCGCGCGAACCTGCTGGCCCTGCCTGAGTACGAGCAGCAGCGGCTTCTGAAGGGGAACTGGAACGCGCGGCCCACCGCCGGCGAGCTGTTCAAGCGGACGGACTTCGAGATCGTCGACGCCGTCCCCGGGTGGATCGAGAGCGAGGCGCGGTACTGGGACAGGGCGGCCACCGAGAAAAGCGAGTCGAACCCCGATCCGGACTGGACGGCCGGGGTCAGGATAGCGCGGCTCAGCGACGGGCGGTACTGCGTCACGGACGTCCGGCGATTCAGGGAGCGCCCGCTGGCGGTCAAGCAAAACATCAAGGCGATAGCGTCGCAGGAGCCGGACGTCAGGATCGGCCTGGCGCGGGATCCCGGGTCCGCCGGGGTCGCCGAGGTGGAGGACCTTGTCCTGTTCCTGGCCGGGCATGACGTGACCGCGGTGCCCGAGACGGCGAAGAAATTCCTGCGGTGGCGGCCGCTGTCCGCGCAGGTGCAGGCGCGGAACGTCCTGCTGCTTCGCGGCGCCTGGAACGACGACTTCATCGCGGAGCTGGAGTCCGTCACAGACAGCCCGAAGGACTACGCGCACGACGACATGGCCGACGCGGCGGCCGGCGCGTTCGGCCTGATTTGCGACACGTCCAGCGGCAGCGCCGAGGTCGGCGCGGCGCTCTCTGCAAGATACGGAGGGGACTTGTAATGGCGGGATTCGGCGGGCGGCTAAGGGATTTTTTCACTCGCGCCCGCGGCTTCGACTGGTGGGGCCGCGACGAGCGAACGCCGCCCGCGAACATAGGCAACCTGCGCCCCGGCGCCGTCAACATGGAGGGCGGGCTGCAGGCCAACAGCGGGCTGCTCAAGGCTCTGTACGAGGGATCGTACCAAGGCCTGCAGTTCGCGTCCCCGCTGCTGCTGCCCCCGCTGTCGACAATCGTGGCGCTGATGGGCGCGCCCGTCCCCAAGTCCGGCGACCCGCGGACGCAGGAGGCGCTTGGCGAAATAACGGAGCAAATGTCGACTCGGTTTTGCAAGCTGCACCGGCGCTCGCTGCTGCACGGCACGGCGTGGCGGTACCCGAGGTACGACATGAGCCACGGGCTGGTATGGGAGGAGATACCGGACGCGATCGTCACGGACATACTGGTGGACGTGGCAAGCAACCGCGTCAGGGAAATTTACACCAGCGAGCAAATAACGCTGCGCGTCCGCCCGAACACTAGCGAGACGCTGCAGCGCGACAGGCGCTTCCTTCCGGACCGCGTCGCGGTCAAGTACAACATTGGCCGCTACCCCGACTACACGGCCCGCAACGTCAGCGGCGTCCTGCCCGTGCCGTTCTCCAACGAGACGGACGAGGCGGAGATACGGGGCCACTCGCTGTTTGCCCGCGTGCTGCGCGACCTGAAGGACTACCACGACATCGATTTCCGCGTCAGCACGATACTCGCGAAGTTCACGCCCAAGCAGGTGCAGGAGGTGAGCGGCGACTCGCAGAAGGGCGTGGAGGCGTGGCTGAAAAACAACACCGGGAGCGGCAGCATCGCGGGGCTGAAAACGCTGGACATTTTCGAGCGCGATCTAATCGTCAACATCAAGGGCAAGGAGTCCACGGCTTTCGTGTTCGCGCCCAGCGACGCGACGGCGGCGCACGAAAGCGCGCTGCGGCGCAAGTTCCTGAAAATAGTCGAGGGCACCGGCATCCCCGAATTGTTCTGGGGGCCTCTGGCCACCGGCAACCACGCCACCACTGAGGAGCAGTGGCAGCAGGCGATAAGCCGCGTCGAGGAAATCCGCGCGCAGTACGCCGAGGCGTACCGCGCCCTGTACCGCGGCTCGCTCAACGTCCTGCAGGTGGCCCGCGCCGAGCGGTATGCCGGCGACGTCGAGATATGCTGGAACCGCCTGACGGCGACAAGCGAGAAAACGAAGGCGGACATACTCCGCAGCTTCAGCTCCGCCGTCTCCGGCATGGTCAATTCCGGCACGATGACGCTGAGGCAGCTATACACGCTGTGGAACCAAATGAACCCCGAGAGCGGCATAGGCACGCTGGAGGAATTCAAGGCGGAGCTGAAGGGGTGCGCCGACCACGCCCACTACGTGAGCGAGGATCCGTACCTGCGCGGGGACAGGCGGGCGGCGGCGGAGCCTGATGGGGGCGACGATGACGAATAGGCAGTTCCGCCGCGCGTTCCTTCAGGCCCGAAAGTCCATGTCCGCGACAAGCGCGGACAATGCCCGGCAAGTACGCAGGGTCTATGAGGAGGCTGCCCGCCAGGCAGGCGGAATCCTGCAGGCGCATCTGGACAAAAGCGCGACGTCTCTGACGACGGACCGCTGGCAACTGATCCAGGCGCTGCTGCAGGAGGAGGCGAACAGGCTGGGCGCGCAGGTTGACCAGCTTACGCGCCGCAGCGTGCGCAGGGTGTCGCGGATATTCACGCGCAACACCACTCAGCAGATGGCGGAGAGCGGGCTGATCGGCGTTCGCGGCATAAACGCCCGGGGCCTGAACGGCATCGGCATTGCCATCAACCACCGCGTGATCCGCAGCATGGCGAGCCGCATGGCCGGCGGCATGGACTACTCCGCGCGCATCTGGAAGCTGGGCGCCGACTGGATCGGCGACGTGCGCGGCGTGGCGGCGGCCGGCGTCGCGATCGGGAGGGACCCGCGAAAAATCGCGAGGGACCTATCGGCGTATACGCGGCACGGCAAGGCGCGCTATCTGCAGGACAGCGGCATTATTGAGGCCAAGAGCTGGGGCCCGAACATGAGGGCGGGAAAACTGCCCAAAAACATCGACTACCGCGCGCTTAGGCTCGTGCGAAGCGAAATGTATGCGTCCATACAGGATGCGCAGCTGCAAGCCGGCCGCGACAACCCGTCGTGCAGCGGGCTTTTCAACTGGGTCACCAATCCCGCAAGGCTTGACTGGGACTGCCCGTGCGAGGGCTACGAAAAGAAAAACCCATGGAAGCACGACAAGGTTCCCGCGTATCCGCATCCAAACTGCATGTGCGCAATCGAGCCGCTTATGCGCGACAGCGATGAATTTTTCGAGGACGTGCTGCGGTGGGACAGGGGCGAAAGCGTGGATTACCTCGACAAGTGGCACAGCAGCGTATATCTGCGGAATGCGGCGTAGGAGGACATTGTTATGGACATTAGCAAACCTTGGAGTTTATGGCTCGATAGGCATTGGCACGAGGAAACGTTTGATACGATACAGGAAATTTGGGATTACTGCAAAGCCAACGCAATAGCCGAATTCGCCGTGTACAAGACCGCGCCGGAACCCCGTCGAATTAGCGACGCCGTATTTTATCGCGAAGAAGATGAAAAAAGATTTGTTTGCGCTGACATCGAAGCGCTGAAGGGGGAAACGCTATGCTTCTAAACGGCGAGGCAAAAAAAGACGGGCTGCGCGTCCTGAACTTCAGCGGCTCCATCGTAACGGAGGAGGTGCCGACGCTCATCCCCGACGCGGCGTACGGCGCGCTGCTCTGCGGCGACGCTGACCCCGTCTTTTCGACGGAGATGCTGGAGTTTCCCTGCCGCGGCTCGGGCGGCGTTTACGAGCGCGGGTTCTTCGAGGAGTACGTGGGCAAGCTGAAGGACCGCCCCCACCCCGGAAGCAAGCGCGGCCACGAGTGGACTTCCCGCCCCTGCACCGACTTCTACACGATAGGCGGCAAGGTCGTCGCGAACGCCGACGGCAAGTCCGGAAGGGCCTACCTGAAAATGTACGTCCCAAGGCACGGCGACTCCAGCAGCAACGAAGGCTTCATACGCGACGTGAAGGCCAAGATCGTCAACTACAGCCTGGTCTCGTACCCGGAGTACGTCGTCAAGATCGATGACTCCGGCGGCGAAAGGCGCGAGGTGCGCCACTTCATCGGCAGCAAGGGCGGGGAGCGCAACGACGCCGTGGAGTACGGCATGGGCGCCATGAAGCAGGCCGTCAACAAAAGCGAAGGCGGCGAAACCGACGGCATTGGCTTCGAGGCGAACGCCGACGGCGAGAGCGTCTCGCGGTTCTGCTACAGGTGGGCCTGCCGCAAGATACGCGAGGGCAGGATCGAGGCGCACAGGGGATTCCAGTGGGGCGAAAAGGACTACGAAGCCGCGCTTGGGCCCGAAGGGGATGACTGGCACAACGTCGGGAAGCATTTCCTTTGCAGAGACAATAACGCGACCGTGGAAACTCGGGAGCGCTATTTATACCCGATTGGCAAGGGCGGAAAGGTCTACCGCTCGGCGCTGAGCGCGCTGAAGGCAAGGTCCTCCGGCGAGACGAAAGCGGCGTGCGAAAGCCTGATCCGGAAGCTCGACGCCAAGCGGGAAAAATCGACGAACGGAGGAAACGGAGTGGAAAAAAGAGAGCTGCTCGAGGCCCTGAAAAACATGGTCGACAACGGGCAAATCAGCCTGGCGCAGATTGCCGAGGGCGTCGGCCTTGCGAGCCTCGTTCGCAGCGAGGCCGACGCCGAAAACGCGAAAGCCGTCGCGCTGCTGAACGGGCGCAGCCTCGCGGACGTGCTGGCCGAAAACAAGGCCCAGCGGGACGCGATCGCGGAGTCGAAGGTGCTGGCGCTGGTCGGCAGCAAGACGCTGAAAACGGGCGATGGCGCGGAGAGGGAAAACCCAGCGTACGTGTACGCGCGGAACGCCGTCGCCGGCAAAGCCGGGGAGGACGTGGACAAGGCCCTGGAAGGCATGAAAGCCGATTCGGTGTTCGCCTCCCTGAACGCGGCCCTGGCGGACGGCGAATCCGCGATCAACAGAGTCGCCAACGGCGGCGCGGAGCCTTCGAGGGACGCGGCCCCGCCCGTCCTGAAGATGTAGGGGGAGGGAAAACATGGCAAAGGTATTTGTCGAAAAAGAGGGCAACAGCCGCCTTCGCATGGTCAACACCACGGATGCCGCCATCGAAAAAGGCGATTTCGCGGTGCTTGGGAGCATCTCGGGCGTGGCGCTTGAAAAAGTCGCCCCCGGAGCGACGGGGGCCTTCCACGTCGAGGAGGGGCTGCTTTTCCAGATCAGCGCCTCTAACGTCGGGGGCGGCTTGACGAACATGGAAACGGCCAACGGCCTTGTCTATTTCGACATGGCGAACGGCACGTTCCACGGCGCGGCGGCCGGCGGCGAAATCGTCGGCCAGGTCATCGAGCCTTTGCGGGGCGGCGTCGTCCGCGCCGCAAAGTTCTTCAGAACTTATCCCCAGCAGGGAGGAGCGTAAACATGGTAAAAGTTGTCAGCGCGAAAACGCTGCTTGACGAAAGAATCGAAAGCGGCGAGGTGAGATCCGCCAAGGTGTACATGGGAACGAGGGCCAGCAACCTCGCCGACGCCGCGCCCAAAACCGCGCCCATTGACATCGTCGCCAGCGGCAATCGGCACACGGTGGACGGCCTCCGGTACACGGTCGAAAGCAGGTCGTGGAAAAACTCCGCGGCCCGCTTCGAGCTGATGCGCGACCTCAAGTCGATGCAGGGCAGGTTCGAGAACGCCGCGACCGGGCCCTCGCCCTCCGAGCTGGCGGAGTATTTCGCCAAGATATTCATCGACGTGCAGCGGCAGGCCGACGGGCTCGCGGACTACAGCTCCAGCATTTACAACGTCTGGAGCAGGGAGGACGCTGGCGAGGTCGTGTACCTGCGGGAATTCCTGCCGTACACCGGACGGGAAAAGGTCATCAGCGGCGAAAACGACAGCGTCCCGCTGATCGAGCAGAAGCTCGCAGTGACGGAGCAGATCGAGCTCAAGATACGGGCCTTCGGCTGGAAGGACTCGCTGCGCAACATGCTGTACAACCCGATCAACGTGCTGCAGCGCGTCACCGAGGCTGCCGCCACGATCCTCGTTGACAGCCGCAACGACGACGTAATCGGCAACATCGTCCGCGCGACGTTCCCCGCCTCCCAGACGGTGGCCGCCGCAGCCGGCGGGGCCAGCTACGACGTCGACATGTACAACACGCTCAAGGCGGCGATCAAGAAGCTGGCCGGCCTCAGGCACGTCTGGACCGGCAAGGAGCTGTCGGAAACCGGCGTGTTCAGCGGCGGGATAAAGCTGCTTGTCCACCCCGCCGACCTGTGGCAGATCGAGAAAGTCGCGAACGGCGGGCTGCACCAGATACTGTCGATCCAGCAGATCACGCAGGCGCTGCCGATCAGCGAAATCATCGCCTACGGCTCCGGCCACATGCACGGCATGACGTGGGGCTCGGAAACGCTGAGCCTTCCGGGCGTGCCCAAGGGCGTGGCGTACATGTTCCTCCCCAGCGCGCTCGGCGGCGTGGTGCTCGACAAGCGCCCGCTCACGCTGGAAACCGGCACGGGCTCCGTGCTGCAGCTTTCCACCGAGGAGCGCGCGTGGTACCGCGTAAACGGGCTGTTCCACAAGTGGTTCATGGGCGGGGCGCACCCCGGCGGCAAGGACGGCACCGGCAGCATCGTCAAGATAGCGCTGCCGGCCGAATCGGCCGCGGCCGGCGCGTCCGCGCCCAAGTAGGGATTTCCGCGGCGGAGGGCGCCGGCGCGTCCGGCGCTCCCCGCCGCGCTTTTTCGGGGTGGCATTATGGCATTCGACGACGTGAAAAAAGTTCGCCTCGGCGTGGCGGATCCGGTCGGCTTCAACGACTTCGCCTGCGTGGCCGACGCGGGCGCGCTGCCGGCGGAGAACGCCCCTCCGCAGACGGCGTACTCCGTGCGCTCGCTGAAGGTCTACAAGGCCTACGACGAAACGGCCGGCGAATGGCAGACGGTGCCCACGGAGCTGTCGGACGAGAGGATACAGTTTTTCGTGGACGCCTACGGCGCGGACAAGGCGCGGTGGCACTGCCTGAAGGCGATACTCGTGAGCGTTGGCCGCAAGCTGGGGCTGGCGAAGCTCAAGAGCGGCGCCGACGAGATGACGTTTCTGAAGCTGCAGGATTTGTACGCGTTTTACAAAAACCTGCTCGACGACATCATGGAGGCCATAGACCCGCCGATGGCCGCGGGCGCATGGCTGCGAACGGGGCAGCCCGACATAGGGGGCGGGATGTGAGCGCGGAAGCGGCGAGGGACGGCATTCGGCAGCTGATAGACGACAGCCCCGTAATGCTGCGAGTCCTGCGAAAGGACATGGTCGACAACGGGCTGGGGCAAGAAGCCCCGTTCGGCCCGCTGAAGGAGGCCGCCAGGTACCGCTGCCGAATAGGCCGCGACCCCGGGCGGCTGCAGTCGCCGAAATCGACGCACGCCGGCATGATGGCCGACAGCGATTTTTACGTAATAGCGCCGTGGTTCGCGAAGATCAAAGCGAACGACGTGCTGGAAGAGCCGAGCGGCGCGCGGTGGCGCGTCGGCCTCGTCTCCATCGGAAAAGCGTCGGGGCGCCCGTTTGCGGTGAAGGCCCCGCTGACGGAGGCTTAATGACCGACAGAAGCAAAGACGGGCCCGCATTGCCGCCGAGGCCCGGCGCCAAAGGCGGCGCCCCGACGCGCGCCGGCGCCGAAAGCGTCATCGTGGAAGTGCAGGGGCAGGAATTTCAGATGGGCATCGCGGACGCGCTGGCGCTGGCCGGAGTCATCACGGCGACTGTTGAAATCTATTTGAGGAGCAGGGGATAGCGCGGCGATGCCCAAAAAAAAACCACCCGACAGCCTCGGCGACATTATTGACAACGCCCTTGACAGGCGCCGAGCCGCGATGCAAATGATATGCGCGCAGTTTGCGGGCAAGGCCCTGAAGGAATTTCGCGCGCGGCAGGCCTCGAATGAATTTTGGACCAACCGGACCTTCTCCGCCCGCGATTCCGTTTTCGGCGACGCGATACGCGGGCAGGGCAATGACGTGGGCTGGTTCCTGGCGCACGGCGTGGAGTACGGCCCGTATCTGGAAAGCTGGACATGGACCGACGAGCTGAAGCGGCTAAACGACGGCAGGATATCGTCGGCGCTGCGCGTCATCGTGAACGCCCTGCAGCCCGAGTTTTTTGAAAAGGTGCGGAGGCTGTATGCAGGGTAGCATCATCAGGCGGCTCAAAGAGGGGAGCATTCCCAACGTGCTTCCCTACGGCTCCGACCGGTACGGCCTGCCGCCCTGCGTCGTAGTGAAAATGGAAACTGGCTTCGACCGAATCAACGTAAGGGTTATCGTGTGCTTCGAGCAGGGCGCCCAGGCGCTGTACCGCCCCTACGTGTTCGGCGAGCTTAGCGCGTTGCTCCGCAACTGGCGGTCAACGGACGATTTTGGAAACACGTTCATTCTGCGGGATTCCAAGGACTGGCGTGAGGCGTCGGCGTTGCCGAACGCGAATATGTTGGCGATGGAGCGCACGTTTTACGCTCCGTACAGACCGAGTTAGGAGGACTGTTATGGTAATTATCAACAGAAAAGGGCGGTGGGCCACTGAAGGCTTTCGCGTCCAGCGGCACAATCCGGACGGCACGATACCGACGCCGCAGAGGTTTCTAGGGTTTGCGAACACCGCGGACCTGTCGGCAATGGCCGGCTCGCCGCAGCCTTTCGCGCTGAAGATCGACGGCCACCCCCGCGTCACGCTGCCGGTAAGCATTGGCGGCGCGGCGGACCCGTCGAGGGTCACGGTGCAGGAGGCGGCGGACGCGCTAAATGCCGCAGGGTTCGAGAACTTCCGCTTCGGCGCCGATCCGCTTACAGGCAGGCTGCGCGGCTCTTACAGCACCGGCAAGGCGGCGACGCTGACGGTTGAGCTGGCAAACGAGGACGACGTTGCGCACGCCCTGCCGGCGGGAACCTACGCATTGCAGTACGGCGGCAAATCGTTTGCGGCGGTTTTGGCGGCGCCCCTTTCCATTCCTGACGGCGAGACTGCGCAGATCGTTTTCACCGCGGCATCGGCCGGCAT
>Ga0209755_10008642_pt1 | contig 10863 bp, 3 predicted proteins | sample TergutCo191P1_FD_187301 | JGI IMG/M metagenome (GOLD analysis project Ga0209755, IMG submission 187301) | Cornitermes sp. P1 segment gut microbial communities from Petit-Saut dam, French Guiana - Co191P1 (SPAdes) (version 2) | ecosystem: Host-associated > Arthropoda: Insects > Digestive system >... | reverse complement strand
AAACACAAACACACGCACACACACACACACACACACACACACAAAGACTCAACACAGCCAGCAACTTGAACTGGTTGTATGTTAATTTATTTATAATGCTTTTTCAGTGGCATCTGTTACATACCATTACATAGTAGAAATATCCTGAACAATGAAAGGAAGTAATTCAACAACAGAATATTTGATGAACTCTCCTATCAAGTAACTACAAGAAATGAGGAAAGCCACATAATTTTCAGTCAGCACAGATGGTATGAGGCCCAAGATTCAGACTACACAGTCTGTCTTGTAAGAGGTTCATAGCCTCTTCCAACTTGAGTTCTCCAGAGAGTGGAGGAGTTTTGCAGGACTTACTAAAAGAATGCTGCAAATATATACAATTTGAAATATACATAAAATACATTAAATGTTAGCACTACACAAGAATCAACTTCAATTAAAAAATACGTAACTTCAGACTGTGTATATACATATACAGTTTTATTATTGTTCTTTAAATAAAATTTCTGTTCATCCAAACCTTTTGTACTTCTATACATCAGTTTCTTCATATAGAAAAGATAATGGAGTGACATTTCTAATAAAATCAGACAGTATAGTAAACTGGGTACACCACACGTTTAAAATTACATAAATTTAAATTATGGTGGGCTTAAAATAAATGATTCTCCAGACAGGTGTGGTATACAGTCTTGGAAATATGAGCAAATAAATACACATTATGTGTAGTCCTCATTCTAGTATTCTGTTACGAAACACAAAATTACAACAAACGATGTCACATGACTTTATTATCTAATGAAGTTTCAAGTATGAAATGATATCACATCATTGATGAAGCTTACTCAGACAAGGCATTCAAAATGATGAGCCTGTATCATGTAAACTGGGCAGAAAGAGGCACAAAAACTGAATTTTGGGTGCTTTTAGTAAAACCATTATCTATACATAATGTACACACTTAACTGCTACTTTATCTTACTAAAAGACATAGACATTTATTCTTATAAATAAGAGTAAATTTAGAATATGATTACATATAATTATATATTGATAATTAAATTTATTTTAGCCACTGTCTTCTATTTACAGAAAGATTTACATCTGGAAAAGGTAAAAGTAAATTAACAATTTAATAACGTGTTAGATGTGAAATTTATAAGGTGTATACAGTGCACAACTTAGTGAAAAAATAAGTACCAAACTCTTCATAAAGAAATACACAACTTGAGCATGTTTATATACCCCCTGTAAACTGTACTACTCTGTAACAATTGGGTAGGGAAGATGACACTGGTACAAGGACTACTGCTCATTTTTACCCATTTGCCTCACCCTGACCCACTACATGATGGGAACAGTAAGAGGTCATTGCTCTACTTGGGACATTTGTGAATTTAGAGTAGTTCAAAATGACATAATTACCTGGACACACGAAAATAACCTCAGCACATCTGACTTACAGAAAAACAAAACAAACAGCACCATGAACTGTTATACTGTGAAAGGTTGCACTTTACAAACTTCCTTTAATAAGTATGATAGATGATGCCCATGCAAGGTAACAAACATGCTCAACTAAACAATAAAGTCCAGCAACATATGTAATTGAAGTGCATATCAAAACCAAAAGTACAGTAAAGCATAACACCACATCACACCAGATGCAGAGCGGTACTTACTAACACTGGAAGAGGCCTAATCCTGAACAACTATATTGTGTTGAGGAAAAAAGAAAAGGAGAGAATACAATTAACTTTCGATTCACAAGATGAAGGGACGGGCAGCAGCATTAGTTGCTGCCATCATGTGAACACCTGACTGGGTGCAACCCATCGTCACTGGGAATCCTGAACATTTAAGACCATTCATCAGTACTGCCTATACACTGGCATTACTTATACAGCAAGCTCCATCATGACTAAGGATAGCTGATATAAAGAGATTTTATTTGCTGTCATAAAACAGAACAATACACATAGTGACCAAAAATTATACTTAAAAAAGTTTAGGAATTCAGTATTTTACCAGCTCATGTTACAATATTAACTCTCACTCACTCACTGATGGAATAACTCTCAACTCTTCTATGATATGAACCCACCAACATTAAGAACACCCTGTTAGATGAACAGTACAATCCAATACAGTGGCTGGAATGGAATGTCTTAATGCTAAGCTACTAAACGAACTGCAAAGCTTCTAAATAGAATTAAATGTGTAGTAATACCATGCTAATGTGTGAACTATTAAAAATGAGGTAAGATTATTTACAAAGGGTTTATTTCAGGAGGACTTGAATAATATGATGGCTGGATAAGAAAGAACCTCTTCAGGTAAATGTACCCAAAAATCTGGTGTGATGGCACAATTGGTTACAAAATGGAGGAAAAAATAAAAAAATTTCCTCAGGCCGAAGGCACAATGGTCCAAAATGTCTCTATGCTACGTTTATGAGGAACAAGCCTGGAACTTGTCCGTACTAATGCAAGGAGACTACTCAGGAACCAAAGGTTATACTAATATATCCCATAATTCAAATGGAAATTGAAAGTAACACATCATTAATATAACCTTTGCTTCAAGTAAGTATCTAGCCTGCATTAGTGTACTGACATAATGATCCAAGCTATGGGTCCGATATGAAAACAGAAGAAAAATATTTGAAACTAATTCTTGCTTTTATGAATTAACAGCATGCCAAATATGTCAAATTTTGACAAAATACCTATCTCACCTTGGACCATTATTCCAGTGTCCTGTCCATGCTTGTTTCACTTTGAAGTTTCAGATCATGCATATTTATTTAAACCATGAACAAGTTACATGCAAAATACACACACAATTTAAAAAACATCAACACATTAGATTCATGTATTTTAAACTTTTAAAAACAGTGGTTACTGTATGTACCATCTACTATAACATAAAAAATCTCTGCATTTTGCCCACCGAGTGTGTCCGTATGTTTAAAATGATTCTCACATAAACAGTAATTATTTCCTTAAACATGGTTATGTGTGTGGTCTTTGTAACTGAGACTATGCAATCAGCTTTCAGATACTTGTTACCTGAAATTTGTACTTCTAATGGTTGATTGGAGATGGTTTGAAAACGCTGATCAGACATTCAATATTGCTTCCAAAGAGACAATACTGCTCTTTCATTCATTTTAAAGTACAGCATAACACAAAATAATGACTAATGATCTATCTCCAGCATATATTGGCATGTAACACAGAAATCACAAGTCCAAAAAATTCCAAAGTTAAGAAATACATAATGTGCCGACCATGTAAAATTAATATGAAAAGTTCATGAACTGGAATTACGAATGTTGTATGTTGTACATTTTCAAATTCCATACTAAGCAAAGACTTGCAAAATCCCACACTTTAGAGCCTTGAATGTTTGTGTTACTACAAAGTATTTCACAGATTATTTCGTATGTGCAAATTGAACGAAATTGAATAATATGTTAACTACATTACTATTCATCTATTAGTATTATAGAAGCATGCCAAGCATACAATTATATATTAAAATTCTTTTATTAATATATTTTTAATATATAATTGCATGCACTGGTACTTCACATAATTCAAATGGCACAAAAGGGATATTTTGTAATATAATATTAAAATAAGAAATTTAAGATTATCACAATGGTAAATACATAGAATGTGATCTTCTACATCATGATACCATGTAGCCTGGAAGATGGCTATTAACATTTGGCTCACTTCTACCCCATAAGTTCGGGGCAGCAGGTCCTTCCAAAATGGTGATAACTATCTTTTAGAATAGGCTACATGATGTCTAACCTAGAAAATGTCAATATAAAATTATTAACATTTTAAGAGCAAATTTATAAATACCGGTTAGAATCAGTACAAAGCAAGGTTATCAGCACAAAATCTGGAATAACCAAAAAATAATGAAACCACTCAAATCTCCATTAAGACAAAACGCATATACATTATCAGTTTACAGCTTAGAGAGTGAATGAAAGGTAAGGAAAGCAGTTGGTAGTACATACATAAGCTGATACTGCAGACAACTAGTCATTATATAGAGTTTATTTATATATGATTCTTATAGGTTGGCCATCAACTAGTCATTATATAGAGTTTATTTATATATGATTCTTATAGGTTTGCCATAACATTCATGGAAATAAAATATTCATTAATTCTTTCTCTTAGTAGCAGTCAACAATTAAATTAATGCTTCAAACATATACTGCTTTTGTATCACCACAAAGATGGCAGTTTTTGTGTTTGTGCTGCTTCAGAACCTGATTTGTGGTTCATACTCTGCAGTTAAATACAAGTAGTTCTTGTATATACTGAAACAGTCATTTCTTAGACTTTATGTGAGAAACAAGTTCTGAAAATATTTCTTAACTTTACAAGTTGCCTGACACTGGTCAATAAATGTTAAAAAGTCTCTATAGTTTAAAGTTCTCACAGTGATGGGTATTAGGAGTGAGGTTTTTGGATGTGACACCATACAGACAAGTGGCTGCCAACATTTCAGAGGCATCTGTTGCACCTAATTTACAGGTTTCATGGTAACTAAATTCAGTAAAATGTTCTCAGGCTAGCAGCTGTGTCAGGTGACTGAATGCTGAAAAAACCAACGTTTCAAGGACCATCTCTGCTCTTGTCAGCAGGCAAATGGCTACCTCCAAAATCTGTCCACTTTATGATATACCTGTCCATCATAGCCAGTGGCGAGACAAGAGGGTTGGTAGGCAGCGTCAAGTACCTCCTCTGATCGGTCCTGGTTTACTTTCTGTAACATGTTGGTTATATGTGACCAGGATGGCACAGTACGAAGTCTGTGTCATTGTTACAATTATTCTTGTTCAGGCATGGACCTCTTTGTAAAGGAAGCAATTAAAATACAGCTAAACAAGAATAACTGCAACAGAGATGATGGCTTCACACTGAGCCAGGCCTAGTAACATATAACCAACATGTTAAAGAACATAAAAGCAGGACAGAGCAGAGTAGGTCTCACCACCAGCTATAACAGACAGGTATATCATAAAGCAGACAGACTTTGGAGTAGTCAGTTCCCTGATGATGAGTACATAGATGGTCCTAAACACTGGTTTATCCAACATTCCACCACCTGACATGGCTGCTAGCCTAAGAACATTTTATTGAATCTGTTTCATCCATCACCACAGTAAAAGAGGGAAACAGCAAGTGCCTCTCTAACTTTTGTAACCATGTACCAAACTACATGGTATCCCATCCCAGGCAACCCTGGTCTGAATTCCAAGATTACAGTTACTATTACATCAAACTCTACTGTTATGTTTTATTTACTCTACATTCCTACAAGTCAAAACTATCAACATTTCTGATCAATAATTCATTTCAAGAGTTACTGTATAAAGTGGGGACTATACATCATATTAATTGATTATATCTAATGTAACTAGTGTTGTGAGTACTTGAACTGACATTTATCAAAGCAATACATCTGAAGTACTAATAAGTATACTACTTTGTAATTTAATAACCTTAAAATTACAAAAAAAATGACAGTGGTCAGTGACATAGTTGAAACTTATGAGTTCAGCCTATTTTGCTGCATAGCAAAAAATATATTGTTTCAGGAGAGAAAAACTGAATGGCTGACCTTGACAATACAACATACATGTATATTTAAATATGTCTCTGAATGTGTAGTTCAGATTTACAGACATATTCCATAGGAAATTGAGATTAGTAATCATGAAGTAAGTAAAGTTACAATGTACCCACTGTTTCTTTATGATTTAAACTACTTCTTCAAAGGTTATAAGAAGCTTCTAAGTAATGAGTGGTGCAAACCATGTATTTTATACATAATGATTATGGCCCTTAAAAATGCTAATTTAAGCAATTAAAAATCTGTATGTATCATCTTGTTTGAATTCAGATAGGAGAAAATTTTTAAAAAATTCCAATGAGGTATAAACTTGCAGGAAGGCTCATAAACCCACATTAACAAAACCCTAAATTTACTATGGCTAACAAACTGATACATATTGACAGCCCCACTGAAACCATATTCAGGCATTACAGTGTATATGGAACATCAACATGAACACGTTTCATGCTACCAGAAGCATGAGTTCTAGTTTACTGGGATACAATAATATTCTTCTTACAAAGACATATATACTGCCCAACATTTAATGTCCTTACATTGTGATCAAGTAAGTAACATGTCAAAGATGAAACTCCAACCTAATCACTGCGGATCTAATAATATTATGCCTGGTAAGAGCTACAGAACACCTTACAACTCTCTGACAATTAAGTAGTAGTGATGGTGGAACGTTCATCAGTGCATAAAACCAAATAAATTCGAACACCAACCTGCTCCAGCACCTTAACCAACAAAGTCGCACACAAAGTCACCGAAGACTGAACCTGAGGCCTTGCAGTGACTAATTGCTCACCACCTGAGCTACAAAATTGGTACAAATATAAATGAGCCTTAAACAATCCTAAAACAACTGCCTGTCCTTGTCTCTGTAACTGAGAGCATCTAAAATACACAGACTACACCATGAAGGCAGTATAAGAAATTAAAATCCTCTGATTTCTATTTCTCTCTTTATTTAAGTCAATTTGGATTAATTTCATTACATAACATCAAAAGAGAAACAAATTAACTACTTCTAATGTAAGAAGTAATTTCCTACAAGATTAACTGGAAAACAATATTCGATATGCCTGCCGAAAATTAAGGCCTTTCATGCACCTATGCACCTACTTTATAGGAAAACATTACATAGCTTTCTACGTCACATAAATTGTAAACTGAACGGACTGAAGTATCTAGCATTCATGTAATTTCGAATTATGATCTTTCAACTACCAACAGATGAAAAATTTTAAAAGAAATTACATGAATGTAATTATGTCTCCAGGATGAGGCAATATATCCTGAATATGGAGACAGCAGGTGCCTCAAGATTCATTAGTACTAAGCAACTACAACACTACATCACGTCCACAATGACAGTAATCTTTGTGACAGACTCACGTCCACAATGAAATGACAGTAACTTCTGTAACAGGCTCCAAATCGTATCTCTGAATGATTACGTGAAGCAAAAACCATGAAAACTCTTTCTTGACACATATATGTAATTGTCACAAATCAACACCGTAACAAACAACCATTGTATTCGCACCATTGAATCTACTTTAATACCATATTAGTCTGGTATGAAAAAAGCAGGGAACAATAACTGCAAGTTACTGCTGAGTGTCACATTCATATTAAAGAGAGTGTGTGTGTGTGTGTGTGTGAATTAAATGAAACACCATCCACTTCACAGCCCCAAATAAAGGCAACTTAGCATTAACAATAACGTTAAACAACATAATAGGACAAACGCATGGGTTTATGTCAGTGAAAATGCTACATTATTTTGTTCTGATACATGTATTTGAACTTTAATTCGTAGTTTTTCCCAAGAACCCACTTGGAATGTGTAACAAGACAGGCAATATATGCACAAATTTAACACTCCCTGTGCAACCACTACTGCTGTGGAAAAGCAATAAATATTGCATATTCTGAGTGTGTGTCTGTAGTCTTAGTTAGCCAGCATGCAATGTGGATGCGCAATATTATATTGTCACCTGTGGCCTGTCTGGCTGTACCACAATTTTTTACACTATCTCACGAACAACACGACTGTTGAAAAAAATTATTAAACATAAAATGTGTTTTGATTTTCTCTGCTGTTTGAATCCGAAACATTTCTCACCATAAGAACTCAGCGAGGTATGTCTTCATGTGACATACCTGTTATTCACATCAGATTTCAATGAAACTTGAATTTTCCAGACAGATATTTCTGACAAGCACTCATATATCAAATTTCATGAAAATCCATCTAGTGGGAGAAGAGTTGTTCCAGATGGAGGGGCAGACAGACAGACAGACAGACATTAAGCTAATAGTCACATTTTCGCAATTTTGTAAACATGCCTAATGAACATTCACATTCTTTCATCTAACAGTGACACTGGGCCTAAGATTTTGACAGAACCACAAAATACTTATTAAAAAAAATGCTTATAAGAATCAGTATCATTTAATTAACACATAATGAACTCTGGTAATTTATTGAATCCCAACACAGTTCTTGAAATTGCATTCTTCATTTTGCATGTGCATATGTACATGCATGCATTTCTATGCATATGTATATGTGTGTGTTATGTTCACATACACATGTGTAATAATGGAGTGCAATAACAGAATTTCTGTGAAGGCAAGAAATATAATTCTGCAGCCTCTGATTTGACTATGAAATTGGACAAGTATGGTTAACTACTGAACATAATCAATTTCCTCCTGTAGCAAACCATCTACAGAGGTAAGGACCCTATCAGCCTCTAATAACAATATCGTCAAATCCCAGAAGCGTGATAAACTCGCCAGGGCCGATTTTGCATCATCTGGTCATTACGTCCCGACTGCAAATCAGTTCTCACCACTTTCTAACCTAAAAGGAGTATTCGTGGAACACTGCGAAACTGAGAAAAGTAGCGAATGTGCCTCCACATAAAGGGTTCACAAAAACTACAAATCATCAATTAAAAGGTAATAAAATCCCAACAATAGTAAATGGAATCCCCGACTCCTACAGAGAATTTCCGAGTACAACATACAATAAAGAAGAAACTTCAAATGTAAAATGCCATCAGGCAAAGATGTGGAATGCATAGATAGTGAAAAGTCTAAATAAAGTTAAATATAAAGTATTAATAATTATAATTGGTGACAGTCATGCAAGGAATTGTGCGTCTATATTACAAGATAACCTTAGTATTGATTATAAAGTTTCCAGTTTCGTGAAACCAGGTGCACAAATGAATGAAATAACAAAAACAGCAAAAGAAGAATCAAAATCTTTGAAGAGTGATGATCTTGTGTTTGTATGGGGTGGGGCGAATGACATCAGTAGGAACAATACGAAAGAAGCATTGAAATCGTTGTCTGAGTTTGTGAATGAAAATAAAGAATTAAACGTTGTGTTAATAAACTCCCCACATAGACATGATCTGTTACCCGAGTTATGTGTGAACCAGGAAGTGACAAAATTCAACAGGCAAGTAAATAAGATAATGAAACTTCAGTCAAAGGTGAAAGTATTAGAGATAAGTTTAGACAGGAACCACTTCACTACGCATGGACTGCACTTGAATTCTAAAGGTAAAAAATTAGTCTCCCAAAAATTAGGTTTCGTTGTTCAACAGTGCTTGACAAAGAACCAAACGGTTACCATCTCTGTTCCATGGAAAGATCCCTCCCTGGTTGACACTAACACTGAAATTCAAGATCAAGTACTAAAGATGGAAGAAATAAATCAGCTCAATCATCTCAACACCGAAGAAATTGCCCAGCACGAAGAAATCTGATTTTTTATGGACATAAATGATAGATCCCCACAGAACATAAACCAAATTAAGGTAAACAGTGACTTCTTTAAAATATACCATCAAAATGTTAGAGGCTTAAGAAGTAAGACTCAGGAATTGCTGAGCCATATGTATCCTGATTTACCATATGTTATATGTTTAACGCAGCATCATTTAAATATACAGGAAAAAAGTCATGTTAATATAGAAAGCTATACTATTGGAGCTCAATTCTGTTGGACATCATATGAAAGAGGAGGAATAATTATTTACGTACACAATAGTTTAAAATTCACAAATATTGATCTTAGTGAATACTGTAAAGAAAAAGATATTGAAATTGGTGTGGTCAAACTAAATATAAACCCCTTAACTATGTGCATAATAACAATATACAGAGCCTCCTCAGGCAATTTTACCTACTTTCTACAAAATTTAGACAACGTTCTTCAATCTTTAATACTCCTTCCACACATCTCGTTATTTGTGGTGATTTAAATGTTAACTACTTAGTGGAAAATGAACAGAAGAGGCAACTTGACAATCTATTGCTTATGTATAATTTAACAAGCATTGTCGATTTCCCAACAAGAATTAATCATACATCAGCTTCTGCAATAGACAATATTATTACCGATATTTCTTCCTTTGAAGACCAATCAGTAATTCCATTCTCAAATGATTTGTCTGATCATGATGCTCAAATATTAACAATAAAGATCCCAGTCCAGATGCAATCTGATAGATCAAAAATTATATGAAAAGTAGATAAACACACAATCCTTCATTTTATTTATAAATTAAGTAATGAATCCTGGGACAGTGTTTTTAATAATAATGATGTAAATCTTATGTTTAATTCCTTTTTAAATACTTATTTAAGAATCTTTTATTCTAGTTTTCCTCTCATAAGAACTAAATGTAGAAATCATAAATATAACTGGTTAACATTAGGAATTAAAACCTCATGCAAACGCAAAAGAGAACTATTTTTATTACTTAGAAATAGTAACAATCCAGCTCTGGAACAATATTATAAGGCATATTGTAAAATTTTGGTGAAAGTTATCAAAGAGGCTAAAAGAATGACTTTCAGCAAAAGAGTTAAAAAATCAAATAATAAATCTAAAACCACTTGGAACATAATTAATGAATTGTTAGGGAAACAGCAATCTATTCAGGATATACAGAAGCTTACTATAGATGGTAATCATCTAACCAATCAACATAGTATAGTGGATGCATTCAATAAGTATTTCTCATCTATAATAGATAAAACAAACAGTAATAGCTTAGGAAATTCAAGACTTGAAAATTCATCTACATATAGTTATTTAGACCAATGTGTCGGAGATTCCTTTCCTCCCTTGGTCTTCAAATCCTTCTCCACTCGAGAGATAATATCCATAATCAGATC
>Ga0209755_10008641_pt1 | contig 10864 bp, 5 predicted proteins | sample TergutCo191P1_FD_187301 | JGI IMG/M metagenome (GOLD analysis project Ga0209755, IMG submission 187301) | Cornitermes sp. P1 segment gut microbial communities from Petit-Saut dam, French Guiana - Co191P1 (SPAdes) (version 2) | ecosystem: Host-associated > Arthropoda: Insects > Digestive system >... | reverse complement strand
CCCCCCCCCCCCCCCCCCCCCCTCCAAAAAAAATTAGGTGTTTGATGACGCCTCTCACATTGATTGGCGTTAATAGAACATTCTGTCTATGAATGAGATGCACGCGGTGCCCCCTGTCGCCTCGTTGCTCTGTTATTAATGTCTTGGCAGTCACGAGCTTATGAGGGCTCCACACAACAATGACCCGATAGTAGATCAGGTCACGCACGCTTTCCATGCAGTCCGTAGTCTCACTGATATATCTGGTTCGAACCACATCTGCCCAGTGCAGTTGCTTCTCTCGATGCAATGGATACTCGTCCACAGCGGTTTCAAACATCTCCTTCAGTATATCGCAAAGAAAATGGTTTCTTACTCTCATATCATTTCCAACCACTTAATAGTTTTGACCTTTCTGTTCACGACTAATCGGACGGTTCAGCAACCTTAACGTGATGTCCGACTCGTGACACAACACTGAATTTGAATCATCCGCTTTCAGGGCTGTAAAAAAAAGCTAATGGATTTGAATAAAAGGCAAATATTTACTCGGAATTAGACGTAGGCCTATATGTGAGCGTGAAGTTAGTAAGACACGAACCTCAGTGGAGGTTATGGGAGAACAGAAACAGGGACTAAAAGGGGTTCAAAAGAAGAATAAAGATAATAATTTTAGTCTAAATAGTGGCGTGTGATATCAGTATTATTAGTATTACAAAACGTATATTCACAATAAGGGGAGCGCGGTAGCACAATTGTTAAGGTGCTGTGCTACAAATCGGAAGGTCGCTGGTTCGATCCCAGCTGGTGTCATTGGAATCTTTCATTGACATAATCCTTCCGATCGCACTATGACCCTGGAGTCGACTCAGCCTCTAACATAAATGAGTACCAGGAGCATTTCCTGGGGGTAAAAGTGGCCGGTGCGTAAGGCTGACAACCTTACCACTACCCTGTGCCGTTGTCATGTAATCTGGGAACTTTAACTTCCTGGAACCCTCTGGGTCACTCCAGGCCTGTAACGGGACTGCTTTACCTTTACCTTTACCTCCAGAATGAAGGGTAAACGAAGTTCAAATACTCTTCTGTCCCATGCTCATTCGAAATATGAAAGAGCATTGCTTTGTTTGGCTCCCAGGCTTCTCCCGCTTCTCCTTCTGGTAAGAGTAGTATTAAGATGAAAATTGTTATGGGGCGTTGGGGGAATAATATTGAAAGGGGAAAGAGAATTACGCGGAGGAAAACCTATCTCAGTATCATTTTGTCCACCACAAATCTCACACGGGCTGGCCCGGAATCTAGCGCTGGCCTCCCTGGTGAAAGGCTGGAGATTAACATTAATCTGCATTACTCAGTTTGTCCTGCACCGTGAACGCTGGGTGCTTCCACTATAAAGATGAATCGGTGGTGAATATTGTGTAGGGAAATCATGGATGTGTATTGTAAAGCTATCTTCCCACAACTCGTATGTTCGAAAATTATCACTTGCGGATAATTGCCACATTGTGTGTACTGTGGTCTTGTTCAGTTTTGGCCACTTGTCCGTGTCTTGCAGACTGTTGGCAAATGCGACACCCGTCAAAGGAATCACCAGCGTTTGCTCACTTATCATTTCGACGATAATTTTTGCTTTGCCACTACACGTTTATATCCGACAAGCAACAACAACAACAATAAAAGACGTATGTATGCATGTACGCAATCGGTGTCATTCGATACGTCGAGTGACCAAGTACGCAAGCAGTGGGAAAGCGATCTCAATGACCAGGCCAAGATCTGGCAAGTGTACGGAGTACGAATATTTGCCAAATATAGCAGTCGTGGGAACAGTACGACGGTCGATTACTCAGCTCCTTTAGAGTTCACAGTTACTGACGCATTTGCCAAATATAACAAGCGTGCAAATGTCGCTTCTACGAATCATACAAAATACGTGCATTCACTACGTGCGCAAAATGCACAATTTTTAGTGTTGTAAACCTGGCGGTGCCTGCATAGCTACTGTGATTTGATGGTTGAATGGTCTTCTTTTATCTGCATCTCGGTCTTTAAACTGGCCATTATACAAAGGTTTCTTTACCACAGTTCGTAATGAATTGCCTCCCTCAACCGAAAGGCCCTAAGTCGTCGTCGTCGTCGTCGTCGTCGTCGTCATCATCATCATCATCATCATCATCATCATCATCAACATCATCAGGTACTGTAGCCGTTCTTATTCGGGAGTTTCATATTTTGAACCTCAGCGCCGTGACGAGCTATTCTGAGTGGGTTATTTAGTGGTTTACCTCTGTTTCTTACCGGACCCTGGAATAATGCCATAAAATAAAGCACAGTCGCGCCCTTCCGTGCTGTTTACAATTCTGCTTTAATGATCTTTATCAGTCTGCTAGATATATTCAATGAAATTCATACTCAAATTTGTCTCGACATAATTGTGTAGCGAAATTTTTAACAGTTGTTGCAATATATCCCAAGTTTGATACATTCACCTTCAGATATTTTATTCGAATGTCGTAAATATCGGATATTTGGGTTACATCATCTGCAGCACAAACAAGTTATAAGCCATTAAGACTTTCTCCTTCTTCCTGGGAATTGATGTGTCGTGGTTGATCCACGTTTCTTCTGCCGGGAGGATTGTTCCTGCATGATACACTAATTTAAGAAGGGGCGGAAACTTCTAACTCTTACATTGGATAAATTGTTGTATTTTGATGTCTTGTACTATGTAATACATACTTAAGATATCTAGGTCAAACCGAAACATGGAGAGAACATGACTTCTTACTAAATAAATTATACTTAATCGTGAGACTGAGCTCCATAACCAGTTACCTTAGTTTTTCCTCTTATCCACTTTTTCTGGCCGTTACGTCTTTAAACATTTGCAATGCCCTCAAAGTAAGAAATATTTTTTTTCTAATACACCTACCTGTAAAATATTTAGTTTATATATGTAATTAATAACATATGTGTTTATTACATTTGTAGACTACGTAGTTGTACTGAAAAGTGGAAAATAACACCTGAAAGACGTGTTGCAAATACAGTTAGTTGCGTTGTGCGTTTCGTCAACACACGTGTCATTGTGTGAATAACAATGTAAGACTGACAGTTGGTTCTGTGTTCTACTTTGTGCGGCAGCCAGAGTACAAGCCAGAGTACACTTTCGAACACGGCTGTTTGGTTTTTAATTCATCTTGCAGTTATACACACAGAGACACAAACAATCGTAGAGAGCTTTTTCAAGATGGTTAACAAACATAACGCGTATCGTGTCAATGGACCAGCAGGTGGCTAACCCGTACAGGCCTCTTCTTAACCGTGTGTTTTTAGGGGTACATGTGACAACAGAAAGATACAATTAAGCAAATGGCGATTGGTTCATCTGGCAGTTACAGTGATTGACGATCGGTTGTTTGTCACTACGCAAGATACAGTGGTTGTGTAGAAATATATTCAATTGATCATCTTTCAAAAACTGCACCGTTTTTATGAAACCCGAATTCTTACCATCGTTTATTCAAACGGTGTTCTGCTTCAGTTTCATGGGTTTGACACATTTACGCCCTGATTTTGTAAGATTCGTTTTGGTATTGTGGCAGAATTTAAAGGAACATGGCGGTTGTGTAAATTAAATAAATAAATATTTAGAGAGAAAAAACCAACAACATGCAACAATTAGATGTTTATTATTAACATCTGTCTAAACATGTTTCGGGCATCATTATGCCCATCTTCAGGAGAACAAAGACCGTGTTACTGCATCTGGTATATTGTTCTGGTTCTGCTGGATGTGGTTGGTAGCGGTTGTGGGGCGCTGCGTTGTAGGATGTGAGCAGTGCTCGCATCCTACAACGCAGCGCCCCATAACCACTACCAACCACATCCAGCAGAACCAGAACAATATACCAGATGCAGTAACACGGTCTTTGTTCTCCTGAAGATGGGCATAATGATGCCCGAAACATGTTGAGACAGAAGTTAATAATAAACATCTAATTGTTGCATCTAGTTGGCTTTTTTCTCTCTTCATACTTTGTTCACGATGCACGGTCACAGGAACCTAAAGCTTAAAAATAAACATTTCTTTGATTGTGCCGATCAGATGGACTCGCGGACAGATTCGTTGTAGTACATATGATCTACTGGCGAAAATTTCGATCGTGACGTAGAATTTCACTGGGGATATATTCTTTGTTTTTCTCCTGCGTTTGTCTTGACTTCTTTGAGCACAGGACTTACCGACGGGCCGATCCCCCGTTCAGAGAGTCTTACCGAACGTTTAATGACTGAATTTATAACCCAGGAAGCGAGAGATTCTGGGCCAAATTTGTCCACGTGGACTCGATGTTTTATTTATGAGTATTTTACCGTATAATGACGACATCTGATGAACCATTGAAGCTCAGATAATTGTGTGAACCGCACGAGGATTGTAATAATCCGTAAGCATGTTTATAGGCATAACTTATGAATGAAATACTTTTAGGCCTACACTGTAATATTTATAAACATGGGGACTATGCAACTGTTTATGCTTATATATAACACATATAACTCTTTAAAACCTCCTGGTAGCTATGTGTACCGCCAGATATGGCACCAAGAAATCTGCACTTTGCCGGCAGAGTTCGTGTACAAGGTCAGAGGTTTCCACGATGCTCACAATGGGAATTTTGTTTCTTGTCGTCTTCCCGTGATCGAGCCCCCATTATCTGATCATCCAGACCGTACCTCAGAACAGAGACTGAAATATTTTGGCGCTCCGTGAGGCAGTGCAAAGTTTTCAAACCCCTCCCTCAGAAGTAGGCCAATCACGAAAATAATCATTCCCCTCGGATTTATTTTACGTTCTTGGCCTACAAGAATGAGTTCCATATCTGTCTGGCATGCTGTAAGGCATTTCATGTTGAGCCACGTGACGTCGTGCCGTCTGTTGGGGAAGGTCAGAAGGCTAGGGGGTTGCTATGGAAACTGCAGAGTACAGCCTCTTGTCTATTGTGATGAGTCCCATGCAGGCTGGTATCAAAACAAGCAAACGACATACATGCACGAGATTTTTTCCTTCGAATAGAATAAAGTATAGGCAGGTTATTAAGTTATTGGAACATAAATACTGTACAAACAAAAATACATCAAAATCCAAAAATTAAGGACAGCTGAGTCCATTTTATGAGAAAGATTTCATCGCCAACTTCCAAACTTAAGGAAAATACAAAGTAAATATTCAAGCCATGTTAATAAACTATATTAAAATTAAATGGTCTATGTTTGCGACGCTTATTTTTATCCTTTTTTTCTTATTCTTTGGTTGTCAGTTTACACTGTAGATCGTGTACAAATTCGTATAATTATTTTTCATGTTTTGAAGTTTATACATGTAGATATTTTTCAATGATAACCTCAAATACTTCCCGTATACTTAGTATATGTGCTGTGAGGTATGTACCATGGCATATGATATCCTGCATTGGCAGGCTCTTCTGAACACGGCGGCGACTTTTGGGCGTCTTCATAGAAGCCCAGGAAATTTCTTGGTGAACTGTGGAACTGTCAACATCTCGTGTAGTGCTCTGTTCTTTGAAGTTATTTACTAACCTAGAGTTTTGGAGTTAGGTGTATTATCTTCCTAGATGCACTAGAAAATGCGCGGCTGTCATACCATTTAAAATATCGACATGCCTAAGAATCCACACAGCAAAGCTGTATAGACGGTGGGGAGGTGGTCTCGAAAGTGTGCGAAGTTGACTGTTTGTCTTGATTTACCTGTCGCTGTAACCACATCGAAAGGGACTGTGGCACCCATCGGTTAGGACGTTGATTTCCTTACTAGTTCTGTGACGTTGTTTATTTTTTATTCACTCATATTTTAAATGCCAGTTTTTCAGGCTGTGTAGAGTAGGATGATTAACGGTTGATGAGTGTGGGAAGGATGTGAATGTGGTGTTTCGGTCAAAGTTTCTTCTATGCACACCCAAACAACTGCCAGTTTGGAAGTTTTGATTTATGGTTGTTACTATTATTGTTGTTTATAAAGATTCGAGTTATAGAAACTGATAGGATTGCGTAATTTTGAAGACGAGGATAACATTAAGATAGAAGTATTCTGTTCAGCTGTGGACTGAATTCATCTGGTTCAACAGAGGTTCTAGTTGCGGACTGCTGTGAGCATGGTACTGAGCATTTGGCTTCCATAAAAGTCGAAAATTTCTTCTCAGCTGAGAGATTATTGAGTTTGTTCTTATTATTATTGTTTTGTTGTCGCTTTCGTCGTCGACGACGTAGTAGTAGTAGTAGTAGTAGTAGCTGGTGTTGTTTGTGGTATGTTGTTGTCGCCGCCTATAATGATGATGGTGATAGTGATAACGATAATGATGATGGTGATGACGACTGCTTGAAAATGGAGAAGAAAAAATATGTAATATTAATTTGGCTTTGTGGGTTGGATGAAAATATGTGGCGTAAGGGGGAGAGCAGGTGTTAATATTTCGAAATCCCCCCCCCCCCTTTCGTCGTCATGTGAAGTCTGATCCGAATGTTGTTGCAAGTGGTGACTCCATGAAGACCAGAACACACACGTGCATAAACATGGAATCACAAACATTGTCAATACGGGAATTACCTTTGCCACCGTTACAAAGAAAGACGTCCTTGTCAGAACTGTTGTTATCAGCACCGTTTAGGTGCACAAACTACGCAGGAATATTGTCCTCCATCACACAGCACCTGCAGAAATTTTCAAGTTACGTAGACAATTTTTATAATCAGATTGCCATTCTTTACTCTTCAGAACAGCTATTCGGATCCGAGGTTACGTCAAATCTCGCAAGGGACTACGGGTCGTATACGGTACTTCATACGTTGTGAAACCTGGTTCTGAAGGCCGTACAGGAACCGGCAGTTTTCTGTTTATACAGCCATTCGATATAGTGACTAGGCCACGGGGTGTCCGATGTGACTCACCCATCTTCGTGTTCAGTGGGTTTCGGGATTCTTTTACCCGGGTAATGTAGCTGGGCACGAAGCTGAATCCTGACGGTTACTGGTGTCGAAGGTTAAGAATTTTTCATGGCGTTCGAAGGGCGAATTTACTGTTACCTTTGCCTGTTATGTGTGCGGAATAAATGCAGTTTAAAATGTACGTGTCTGTATTATGTTGCCATGTCTGTAAGGCACTATGACACTGTAGTTCGATATGATCCATCAGTCGCCACTGACGACTGCGTGAAAATTAAGTCACGGAGACCGAAAGGTACATCGACTGAATTTTGTAAACATTAGAATCTTGGGTATTATTCGGTTTGTCCGACTGCTGATTTTTTCCTGTTTTGGGGTAAGAATATTGACCAAATATTAAGTTGTTGATCCATATTTTCTTAAGTTACTGTACTATTTCCGTTGAATCGATTAGTTGCAAAGTGAGCAGACCAAAACACGTTTCCAGTTATTGGGCATGTTTCATTCCCAACTGGTCTGTTCCTTCACAGAGTCTGCAAATGTAACTTGACTTTAATAATTGTAATTACAAAATTTTATAACTGGACCTCACCATGGACCAGGCCTCATGTTTAGAATCTGTATGTATAAAACCCATGAAACTAGAAGAACGTTGTAAAAACTGGAACACTTGCGTTTCCTTGGAGATTCGATAATTGGTTTTAATTTGGAAAGCGTACGCTGTTGTTGCATATATGTTTTGCGTTGGCGCTGGACTCGTCCATGATCCATTTGAATCTTGCTTCAACCACAGATTTTATGAACTGATTTTTCAACTCGTAAACTGAAACCTTAAGAGCTTTCCCACCTTCATCCAGAAAGATATTTACACCAGTTTCGTCTTACGTCGCGTGAAACACTGCTTAACTGCTACTGTTGCTACATTGCCCTTAGGTAAAGTCTTCTATAAAAATACTCCAGTTTCAGCGAAAGTGCGACGCTCCAGATCGGGCCCAAATTGCAATAGCTTTCCTTCCCTTCAGAATTGTCTAATTTGAATAAAAATGCGAGCCTGCAGTCCTCCCAGCGACATGAATTAAGATTAGTACAAGTCTGTTTTACTTACGACGCTGTGTAGACTGACATATGCCTACGTACGGTAACTTGAATCTTTGAACTGAATTAAGTAAATTTTTCTTACTCCTGCATCTAAGCCTCCACATCGCGTAATTTATTATGTGGTGAGGGTGTGGACTGGATTCGTAGTCCTGTGAAGGGCTTATGTGAATACGGCAGTGAACTTTTCGATTTTATAAAATGCGCGTAAAATCTTAAATAACCCAGTATCAGGCTTTCAAGAAGTCTGTGCTCAACGGTGTTACTGTAAATTAAAAGAGTAATCTCATTCACGAAGGTGACGACGGTATGGTGACCGACTTTGCATTCCCCACAAGAGTAGAACTGTTTTCTTCTATATCAAACTTAGGCCTGCTTTGAGGCCTACCCAGCTTCGTATACTGTGTACGGTAGATCTTTACATGGAGGTAAAGCTGCCGAAAGACAGATAGTAGAAATGCTCGAAACTGAAGATTCACGTCTTCTGGTACGTGACGCCGCGTTTTTTGCTCACTTAGTTTGCGATGTTTCGAAGTATCGTAGTGCCGTTATATTCATGGTTAAGCAGTTCAATAATGTCAGTCACCAGAAAGTTTAAGTCTTCATGAGCAACACGGCTGCGAAAACCTCTAATGTCGCAGCGCATGAAATTGTACGTATAGGTAGTGTACATACTGATTTTGCGTAAGCAGAGGGGCACATTTACAGGTATCTCAAAGCGACGTTTGTTTAAAGTTTGGCGGGAATTTCAAGCTGTCTTAGCAATCACCTAAAATGTGTCAGAGGACTAGCACAGTTGCACAGTTCTGGGACTTTAACCCTTCATATTGTGTTCCTAACTCAGAGAATATAAAGTGAAGGTACAACCGCCTTTTGGAATGTCACATCGAGTTGGGATTTATTGCACCCAACAATTTCAGAAGAACTTTTCAAAACATATTAGGAAGCTACCTGGTGTCCCAAGGTCTCTTACTTTATAACTTTCAAAACACGCAACCCCTCAGACATTCATAGAAACCCTAGCACTGCAATTAGCTATTTGCACAGAAGCTATGAAGAGGCTGTCGGGTTTGCCCCTTGTCTGGATGTCTATTGCAGGAGCTCCAGAAAGGATAAGTTTTTAGCCTTTCACGTAACTCTTGCCAAATCCATGCGGACGTTTTATATAATCGATATATTTCCTCCTTCCAGTTACTTCAGCAATCGCCTGCAATAAGTCCAGGTACCTTGAAGATGGGGGCAGCATGTCTTTCAGAAACGTCAGAAGAAAGTCATTGTTCTACAAAGAGTTAGTACGAGGAAGATCTTCATGTGTACTAAAACTATCTCGATGAAATGTGATTGCGGGGTTCACATTAAGTTTTTCGAGTAATTTAGTTAAGGTGTGTATCCGTCCACTGTCACATGAAGTTCAATTTTAACTGCAGCCGTTGTATAATAGTGGATTACAGTATCGAAAAAGTGTATAGGACAATGACAAAAGCATTGTGTTTTGTTTGGAAAGACGAGATTCCAGAAGTACTAGCATTAAGAACATGTAGTCCGTCATAAAGTGGGGTATTTTTGTGGTATTAACATCATTCCCCTAGGGATTTAACCATACATGTGTTCACATTGACGTATCGTCGAGTCTTCTGTCGCGTCGTGTCTGAGTGTTTGGCAGCATATTGTTTCACAATGCATTGGAACGCAAGAGACGTTAAATGAAGCAGGAGTGAAGAAAATTAAGTCCTGAGGGTTCCTAAATTAGTTATACAAAAATCTGCTGTCATAAATTATGTGCTAGAAGCAACAGCTTGTTCAGGCACGTTTCAGATATTGCTCTTAGTCCTCAAGTTATTATTATTATTATTATTATTATTATTATTATTATTATTCTATTGGAGTGACTGGAACAAGGAAGATGAGATGAACGGAAAATGTAGCAAGAATAGGTTGAAATGAAAAATGGATCTAGATTTATGGCCTGAGAAATTCCGTGAAGAAATCGCTTGAAGATAGAGTTAAAATTTATATTGAGTGGATCCGTTGTGAACATGTGGAGTGGATTCAAGTGGCGTAGGGTAGATTCCCACAGTGGTAGTGTTTTAGTACATCGACGGACTGTCGGTTTTACTAGAGCGTAGAGCTTTTTTAAAGCTGAATGAGATCCTTCTCCATTATTAACTAACTACGATATTATCCGAGTGTATTAAAGTCGTAGTGTTTACTTATATTATTCACAGCGGCACGCAGATATTCCCAAAACCCATCAGCCACATCGAAATTCTAGACTCCAGGACGGTGGCATAAAGCAAGTTCCATACTCGGGACCCACAAAATGAGGCGCGAACTTACAAAAATTTAGTGGCCGCCGCGCCCGGGATTTGTACATCTTGTTTGAGTGTATTTGAAGCTTTGACATATTAACAGATTATGCATTGCTTCTCTTACTGGAGTCCAATATCTTTACAAGGCGGAAGCCGTGTTTGTGGTTTGAATTAGACTACGACTACCTTGCTAAATCCTCAATCTTTTCGTCTCACATCTCCCCATCTCATTCGTCATGTTAGGAAGCTGAAGATGCTTCACTAAATGACCTGCTAACAACTCACGAAACATTAGAAGACACAAAATAATTGTTGAATAAAGATAGACCAACTTGATGTCACTTGCTTTATTATTTCACTATTTGCTGCTCAACATGTTTCGAATGTTAGTACACCCATCCTCAGAAGCCTGCGACTTATTGTGGATTTATTTCATGTGTTGTATTACTCTGGTTCGATGTGTGTTGGTGTTACGGTGTGGTTCGGCTGGGGTGGTGTGGTATCCTTATGCAGGCTGAAGC
>Ga0209755_10008640_pt1 | contig 10864 bp, 17 predicted proteins | sample TergutCo191P1_FD_187301 | JGI IMG/M metagenome (GOLD analysis project Ga0209755, IMG submission 187301) | Cornitermes sp. P1 segment gut microbial communities from Petit-Saut dam, French Guiana - Co191P1 (SPAdes) (version 2) | ecosystem: Host-associated > Arthropoda: Insects > Digestive system... | reverse complement strand
AGACAGTATGGGATATAACTAACGGCGACCTGTCAGGGATTGCCAGACGGATTTTCCAAGTCGCCAAATGTCGACCTAGACAAAAGCTGGAGGGACAATGCTTTTGACAGGTTTTACAACGATCCGAATGTCAGGTTGCAAGAGTAAACGGCAGAACAGGCAGGAGGCAGTAAAAATGCGTCCTTTTTTCTTTCACTGGTTTTGTTAAATTATGGATTTTCCGAATCTGGGTTTTGTGAATTCGTAATTTCGTAAATCAGGTTTCCGTAAATCCGAGTTTCTATTAACGATTGAGGATTTCACAGATCGTGGTTTTTTATTTATCAAAAGCAAGAAATATAGTACCGATGAAACATAGTTCTGATAGGATTGTTCAAAGTAATAGCGTATCGTCTGCATCTTATGATTGGCGACTCGTTGAGAAAAAAGTGTTTTGCATTATTCTTAATCAAATTCATCAAATGGAGGTGTTGGCACGGAAACAGCAACACACAATTTTAACACATAAAGACCTAGCGCTTACCTTCGATTCAAGCGTTTTACTTCGCGCTGTTGATCATATAACTACTGCATACAAAGCATTAAAGGGACTTGTAGGTCGTGTTATTGAAATAAAAGCACACAACAAGTGGGTCGCTGTTGGTATCATAGGTTATGCGGAACACAACACCAATACACATACAGTCGAAATTCAAATTTCACGAAAAATTTTACCGCACGTTTTACACCTATCACGAGAATTTACTCAGTATAATTTGTCCGCAATGCTGAACTTTGGCTCTACATACTCTCAAAGGTTTTATGAGCTTTGTAAGCAATATGAAAATCGCGGTTTTTTTTATTTTTCAATTGATGAAATCAAAAAAATGTTTGGCATCAAAAAAAGCCAATACACAAAGTACGCAGACTTGATAAAAAAAGTTATCGAAAAACCAAAACAAGAGCTCCAGCAATGCTACGAAAATGGGAGTATCGAAATCTTTTTTAAGTGGTCGCCGGACAGTTATTCGATGAAGGGAAAAAAAATCACAACACTAAATTTTTCGGTCGTAAATCCCGCCAAGATTTCACGAAGTTATCCAGAGTTACTATATCTAATTCGATGCGAACTTTTCGAGGTTTTTCGCAACAGAAAAGTAACGGATTACGTGGACCGATGGATAACCTACAACAATCTTGAATCTGAAAATCTATTCAACAGAATTGTCGAACTGAAAAGTGCATATAGCACACATGATAACATCAAAAGCATAATTGAAACTGTTTTAGCAAACGAATTTCAAATAAAAATCTAAAACTATAAAACACCAATAAAAATCATGAAAAAAATCAGACAGAGCTTTACAAAGTTTGCACTATGGGGAATACTTTTTGTCGCCGTTTTGAGTTTCCTAATTCCGACCTGCCACCACGCCCCACAACAACTTCCACAACTTTGTTTTGAACAAGAGGAGTCCCTTTTCCAACGACTTGAAGAAATCGGCGACACCATATTTCCAATGCTTGATTCGCTTTTTGAGCGAATGCGAGAATTTTCGAGCAGATAAGAACACAAATAAATTGAGATATCATTATGGAAACACAAACCCTTGAAGAAATGCTTTCGGCAATGCAAACCGAAATAAACAATGCCAATCAACAGTTAGCGCAGTTGTTACAACTGCAACAGGAGATGATAGGTTACATGGAAAAGCAAAACAAAATAATCAAAAGCCTACGGGCAGACAAAAAACAACTAAAAGCAAAATTGTCATGACAAAACAAAAACAAACAAAAGAATTGGCATTGGTCAATTTCACACAATCTTGGAGGTTAAAGGCTCTTGGCTTTAACCTGCCGTGTAGGTATTATTACAACGAACAAGGGGAGTTATATAGCGACCCTGATTCGGGAGCAGGCAATATGCACTGCAATACTACTGTCGGCGAATATTCTGCACCAGAAGTTGAGCTTGCAGTATTATACATCCGTGATATTTTGGGGCTTGATTGCTACGTACAGATAAGTTGTTGGGACAATTCTCGTGCAAAATGGTACGGTGTCCTACCCTTTGCTGACGAGGGTGGTATCGCAGATAAAAAAACCGATACCTACGACAAATTCTCACAAGCGTCAAGTGCTATGCTCGACAAAGCTCTTGCATCAATGGAAGGGCGTTCTGATTTGTCAAATTCAGATTTTTAGGCTATGACACACGGAAGTTTATTCAGCGGTATAGGCGGCTTTGATTTAGCCGCACAATGGGCAGGTTGGACAAATGTTTTCAATTGCGAAATCGACCCATTTTGTCAAAAAGTATTAAAACATCATTTTCCAAATTCAAATCAATATGGAGACATTAAACAAACAAATTTTAGTAGATACAAGGGGGCAGTTAATGTTATTTCTGGTGGATTCCCCTGCCAACCATTCTCAATCGCCGGAAAACGAAGGGGTACAGACGACGACCGACATCTCTGGGATCAAATGCTTAGAGCAATTAGCGATGTTTCCCCGAGTTGGGTTGTGGGCGAGAATGTTCTCGGAATTGTTAATTGGTCAAAAGGGCTGGTTTTCGAACAGGTGTGCCTTGACTTGGAAACTGAGGGGTACGAGATACAACCGTTTGTATTGCCAGCTGCGAGTGTCGGTGCTCCCCATCAACGATACCGAGTGTGGTTTGTTGCTGCTAAAAACACCAACACAAATGGACGGCATAATATCAACAGGGAAGAAGAATCCGACATCTGGAAATTCCGGAACATTAGCACAGGAAATAGCGAGCGGATACGCTCCAACAATGCGAAAACTTGGACTACTGCCAACTCCGGACTGCTCGGACAGACGGAGCGACAAGAGCAAGCAGTGGGGATTGACGAATTATGCAACGAACGGATTATTGCCGACACCAATGGCGAGCGAGGCAAAGGGGGGAGCAATGATGGTTTACGGGAAAAGAAAATACGCAAAAGCGGTCAAGTATTTTCTGCAAACTTAAGGGATTTAGCAATAAGCGGATTATTACCAACACCGACAGCAACGAGCGATGCAAAGGGAGGATGTACACGACCGAACCCAAAGTATCAGAATGCGACATTAGCCCACTCTATGCACGGAGCATTCGGGGAGCGTGGAAGGAGTTCCCAACTCAACCCCCTGTTTGTGGAAGAAATGATGGGATTCCCAGAAAACTGGACACTATTACCTTTTCAAAGTGGCGAAACGAAACAATCAAAGCGTATGGTAATGCCATTGTTCCGCAAGTTGCGTATCAAATTTTCAAAACAATAAACCAAATAGAAAAAAATGAACAGTATTCTTAATGATTTTTTTCTTTTGTTGTGGCTCGGATCAATGCTACTGGTTGTCTTAGTTATTACAAGCATATGCCTTTGGTATAGGTTTACAGAGTGGATGAGCAAAAGAAAAAAGAAAGGCAAAAAATCACAAGTATTGGAAAATAACCATGACGTCGTTGTTGTCGAAAAACAGCACTATAACGATTTCATAAAGTCCCAAAAACTACAAGACGATTATCGAAAGCTTGAGCAAGAAATCGAGACTATTCGCAAAGTGATTACAGACAAGGAAAGCGGAAACCGTGCGTTGTTAAAAGAAAATTCAAAACTACAAGAAAAATGCAGAAAACTACAACAACAAAAAACGCTAAATAAAATCAGTCGGCAATGGGAGCAATCTTACAAACATCTTGAAAAAGCTTGTGTCGCTGTTCGCGAATTACTCATCAAGGAAAAACAACTAACCAAAAAAATGCAAGGTGAAATAGATAGGCTCTATCACAAAATTGACAGACTCGAGAAAGAAAAGGTTAGTGAGAATTGCCAATCACGAACGAGCTCTATGTATAAGAAAGGTAACAATCGCAGATGCAATTCTACGGAAGTACAGGCTATACTCGCTGAAATTCGCCAAGATTTTTATCGGCATCAAAAGCATTGGGTAGAACATATAGACCTTATTGGGAATTACGAAACCAGATCTCTAAAACTGCACTAAAAGCAATATGCAACCTATCAAAAAGAATAAAAAAATATGATAAATTACAAAAAACACTTAAACAAAAGAGTGCGTTTCCTTGACGATCAGGGCGACACTCGCAGTGGCTACATCCGGTATAACACCATAACAAACGACTACTACATTGAGTTGTCCAGCGGCTGTAAATTGTACATCACTTCTGAGATGACAATCTTTACAGAGTTTGTTACTTGTGTAGTTTGCAATCACGTTTTCTGCATTAAGAGAAAATATGGAAACTACAAATGTAAGGATTGTAGAAAAAAAATTAGAGACAAAAAACGCGAGCAACAAAATTCCCAATAGCAGTTGAAACCTCATAACTCTGCCTTGTCGGGCAGATTGAAGCCTTGATTAAAAAGTAGTCTGTTTTCTGCAAATTGGGCTAGGCAATCGTGTCCTTGGCAGCTACATATTAAGAAAGTGTGTTTCTATAAAACGTGCAACACAAATCAAGTGAAAGACTGACGTTCCGGAAAGACGGATACTGTTTTGGGACAAGGGCTGTTTCAGCTACTTGGACAGCCCGCTACCCAAACAAAAGACAATAAACTATCAATCCAAAAAAACAAAGTCCTATTGATTAAAACTCGTTAAAAAATTTACTGTAATGCTTAAAAACAAAATAGACAGGGCAATAAAGATAATCAAAACCGCCGAAAAGCTTGCAAAAGCACAAGATGTGAAACTCGAACTTGGGTATTCGGGCGGAAAAGACAGTGATGTGTTGCTTGATATTGCAAAGATGTCCGGAGTTGAATTTGATGCTGTGTTTCAAAATACAACTGTAGAAAATCCAATAACAGCAAAGTATATCAGAGAACGAATGAAAACAGATAGGATTACGTGGATTAACCCATTGAAAAATTTCTATCAGATATGTATGGACAAGAAAATGCTACCAAGCATTTGGATTAGATTTTGCTGTAAGCCACTAAAATATAATGCTAAAAAGAGTGTTGTTACACTTTTAGGCATTAGACGTACAGAGAGCAAAAAGAGAGAACGATTATGGAATGAATTTTCAGATAAAGGAAAGGTTAAACTCCCTTTTCAAGAATTTTCAAAATTGTTCGATGAAAAATGCAAGCAAAGGACTGCACATTTCAATCCTCTATTTAACTTCACAGACAAAGACATAAGAGACTACATAAAGACTTATGAACTAAAAATAAATCCGATATACAGAACGCAGACAAGATGTGGTTGTTGGCTTTGTCCGTTTGCAAGCGTTAAGGAAAAAATGAATGTAATTAAACGAACTCCAAGCATCTTGAAACCACTTGTTAAACTATGTAACTACTTGGCTGTTGAAAAACCGAATTATACATCAATTCAACATCTTGAAATGTTTATCAAAGGGTTTCACTTCAAACAGCAACCTCAGATGTTTTCTGTGAGTAGTGAGTTGGAACAAATTTTAGAAAATCAAAATAAATAATTATGCGAAAAGAATTACAATTCGTCACAGACGAGCAAGAAAGACGACTACAAACCCTTAAAAACAAAAGACTATGACACCAACTCTTTTACCTATCATTTTCGTCTTGCGAAGTTTTTTCGCAGAGTACGCAGAAATGGTCGTGGAAACATTGCGATGTGAAGATTGGGCTATATTTTATTTAGTCCTTGTTACTGCTGCGTTCTTCGCTGTGTGGATGCATTGCAAAACGCAGTCTTGGCAGTATAAAAACCAAAGAATGCTGAAAATATTAAAAAGTATCTCCAAAGTTTTTGCCATTATTCACGGCTTGCTTTTGATAGTGGCAGTAATAGTGAGATTGGCAAGTTAAATCGGCATATTAACAACCTAAACAGATAAAATATAAACCCTAAAAAAAATAAAAATTATGCAAACAATTCAAATCATTGGCTATCTTGGGAAAGATGCCGAAATCAAGCAGTTCGGAAATTCCGAACAAAAATTTATTGTGTTTACTGTCGGTGTAACCCGTCAGTATAAGAACTCAGAACCTCGTACAACATGGTACTACTGTACTCATTTTTACAGAGAAGGTGGCAAACTTGCAGAAACTTTGACCAAAGGCAAGAGAGTCTTGGTTAGTGGCGAATTCTCTTTGGGGGTATTCATTCCACAGGACGGGAGCGATAAACAAGTAGCCGTTTCGCCCCGTATTGCATCCAACAAAATCATTTTCTTGGACAGCAAATCACAGCAGGGACAAGGCAAGCAGCAACAGACAGTTTCAGAGGATGCACTACCGCTGGCACAGACTGATATGCCTCCAGACTTGGAAAATTTAGAGGCGGAGTTGCTCAAAGAGGTGTCGCAAGAATATAGCGACAGTGCAGACGATTTGCCTTTCTAAATAAGGCATTCCGGGCAGACAAAAAAATGTCTGCCCGTTTTTTTTTGTTAAATCCAAAAAATAGTTGTATCTTTGCGATAACAAAGAACCAAAAAAATCTAATTCTATGAAAAAAACGCTAAAATTTTTAACGATTGTAATTATGGCAACCACAGTTGCCGTAGCACTGAGCTCTTGTGGTAGCAGAACCACAGAAGTACAACGATCCTTACAAACTCCATCGGAAGTCGCAGTGGACTTTTTTGAGAGTTTTTCCACATTAGACTTTGACCGATTGGAAACCTTGATCTACATTCCCGATGACGAAAACGGCACAGAGTTTTTAGCGGAACTTCGGGACATGATAAACAATGCCTTCTCTCAAGGTTTTGACCCAATAGTATCAACTGAAATTATCAGAGAGGAAATTTCTCAATGTGGCACACAAGCAACAGTTTATGCCGTAGTAACACATACATCGGGCTTTAGACAAACAGACATTCTACATCTCGTTAAAATTAACAGACAGTGGAAAGTAGATTTCTAAGTCCGAGTCCAACAATCCCAAAACAACGCAACGCAGCCTCGAAAGAAAACTTCGGGGCTGTTGTTGTTTTTTTTTCAAATCTCTTGCTTTAATCTGTAACGTAAATAGCCTCTTTGAGGTCGAATATCGCTATATTAGACGGCACGTTGTATTTTGCAATTACTCGATAATGTTTCGACCAGTCCAAATCATCGGGCATAACCGTATGAAAAACGCCAAGTATTCCAGCTTGAAAACAATCATAACTTTCGCACACATATTGTTCTACGTTGATTCCGTGAGGAGCATCGGCGTCCACTGGCTGAATTGCCAATGTTTTTGTTTCAGCATTTGTCCAAAAACGTACCGTGCTCGGGTTTCCAATAAGTCTAAACGCTGCGTCTGACACAAGCATATTATCATCCTCTATACAAACGTCAATGTATGGACAACTGTCGGAAAAATCCGATGTTTTGGCTGTTTTTCTCATAGTTTGCATAGACTATTGTGCCATCTTGGTTTTTTTGTTGTCTATAAATGTCCAAATTCCTGCACCGAGTGCCAAAACGGTAAGCCCGATAAATAAAAAAATGATTTCCATAGCCTTATTGTTTTTGTTGTTTACTTTGTTTTTTTCTGTCCGACCAAATCATATATAACCCAATCGTAATTGTAGCTATTGATGCTGTAGCACCCGTTAAAATCAAGAGAACTGGTGGTATATCTTCCCTTAACAAGCCTGCTATAACAAGTCCTGCAAATGCTAACTTGCCTAAGTCTATAAATACTTTTCCAATTTCTGATTTCATAATTCTGTTTTTACACCACAAAGTTACGCAAAAAAAACCAATAAACCAAGAAAACACCAAAAATAACTTAAAGCCCTCTATCATCATCACTCCGAATAAGCCGATAACGGATGACTATTTCGTGTTTCCGTGCCATTGGATTGAGAGCCATTAACTGGTAGGCGTAGCCTATCCGCAAGGCTTGTGTGATGCGTAGGCTGACATTTGCGGAAAGGTCGTTGCCTGTTTGGTAGCTAATGCCGATGCCAAAACCGCCATTGGTGGCGTTTGCAGAAAATCGAAAAGCTGTGTGATTTATCTCAGCGTTGTGCATAAATAGTATGGCAATCTGCCCACGCCAGTTGCGTGTTCGTTCATCTCCAAAACCAAAGCCACTGCTTTGATTGTTGCGATTGTTCCGGGCTGTGCGGTCATTGTCCCAAAGCCTGCCCCAAACAATTTCGCTCATCAAATCACTATCGTTGTTGAATGCTGAGACACTCAGTCTGTCCACATCAAGCCTCACACCAACTCTGTAGGTAAACAAAGTTTTCCGGACCGAATGGATTGGCGTTTCTGCGCCATTGGTAATGCGGTCGAAGTTGCTACTGGTTGTAAATATCCCACCGCCAACTCCAAACGTAACGCCTACCGTTTCGCCCATACTTAAACGATACGCATAGCCCAGCGTTACCCGAAAATGTGAGTGAACGCCGAACGATTCGTGTTCAAACGTACCTCCCACAAAATTGCGAGTTGGTACAGGTTGACGAAAACCTCGTGTGTTTTGCCTATTATCAAAAGCCATCGGCGAGGCAATGTCAAGCACGAACATTCTCGGAGCTCCCTCGAAACCTACCAAACTATACGCTCCAGAAAGAAAAACCTGCAAGTTCTGAACTTCGCTTAACGAGGCTGTGTTCATCAAACTTCGTTGCTTGTAATATTGTACCGGTATCGTAGTTGCTACAGTCATAGCAAAGCTCATCGCAAGCAAAATAAAAATCGTTACTTTTTTCATTGTATTAACTCAAAAAATGATTTGTGAATAGGGTTGGTATTATGGTATTCGCTGAACATAAAATAGTACGTTCCGCTTGGCAAATTTCGTCCATCGAAATCGTTGCTGTAAGGATGTAAATCGTACAGTATTTGCCCTCGTCTGTTGAGAATAATAAGCCGGGCATCGGGGAACTCGTTCAAACCTGTAATCACAAACAAATTATTGGTTGACAAATTTGGCGTGAGTATTCGTGGAAAATACAAGTTGTCTGGTGCAAATTCGGCAATGCGGAAAACAGATTGCAAGTTGTCATCTGAGTGTCGCACTCTTTCCCAACCCTCAAAATTCTCGGCAAAGGGAAAACGTCTTGTTAGGTGTTTTCGCTCGTGCGGCTTGGTCTGAAATGCCACGTTTGTGATGTTTTTCGGAAAGGAAAATTCAAATACCCTATACGCACTCTGGTATTGATGAGTTCCCGTAAATCGGAAAACAGGACGATGCGAGCGAACAAGACGAACATTGCACTTACTTTCTAAAGGCGTAAATTCAAGTCCTAACGCTCTAATTTGTCGCCCTGTAACAATGTTGTGTATCGCCTGTTCGATTGTGCCTGAGGATGCCGTTACGAATGCTTGGTCGCTTTCGCCAAGCAGATCGCCACCAACGACAAGTCTATTTGATCCGATGTCAAATTTTCCTGACAGCATAACCAAATCGCCACCAAGCGTGAGCGTTTGTACTTCCGAACGTACGTGTCCGGCTATTCGTAGTGAGAACAAGTCAAAATAATTTCCAATTATTCGGCTTTGGTTGCTGTTTGCAATTATGAGTAGTGATGCCGTGTCGGCAATCACTACGCCGTGATTGATTATGTCCATATTTCCAACTCTAACTTGTGTATTTGCTCCGACAGTTACAATAGCATCTCTCGACACAAAAAATGCACCAAATACATTCAGCGAGTAGGTTAAAAATAGGAGTAATGTTGCGATTTTTGTTTTCATATTTTTTTGTTTTGAAGTTTAACAACCGTGATCTATTTTTCTAAAAAAATACACTCCAAAGAATGGTGGGCGATTTTCGTGCGGAAGACCAGAACCCCCAACACTACTGTTAGGATCGCCACCAGTTAAAGACATTTGTGTACGTCTCAACCACCCACCTGTAGGAGTAGAGCTTTGAACATTGTATGACCCACCACTATTTATTACAAAGCCATGAGAGGCATTGTTGTACATATGTGTATGTGTATGCCTTGGCATCTGCTGTTCTGTCAATGCAACAAAACTACGTCCGCTACGATTAAAACTATCTATAGATCGTCCGGATACTATGTTTCTGCGAACATTATTTTGATCTCCAAATTCTGCAATTGTACCAGTTGGCACTCCAGCCCCAACTGGAAATCTACCGGCCATTTCTTCTACCTCTTGCCAACAACGGTTCAAAAAATTAGCTCTTTGCGTTGCCATCACAATCGTATAAAGCGGAATATCTGCCATACCATCTATCTCTGCCTCCAGCTCATCAATATCTCTCGAAATTTCATTTCTTAAATTATGAATATCAAAAAGCAAGCGAGTTGTTGATGCAATATAGTAATGACCGTTTTCGTTTCTTCGGGGCAAAGATGTATTGCTTTGGTTGACGGACGGATACCCTGACAGAACAACATTTGGTCGGATATTTAATCTGTAACGCCCTGCAAAAAACGGAGCAGAGCGAATATCCCCACTTGTTGTGGGTAGGTCGCTACTGCCTATGCTCGTAGTTAGCGTACTATGTAACATTTGCGTATTCACAATGGTATTATTGCTTGTTCCAAAAGGTTGGGTGGGGACATCATTGGCAATAGTATGTGTGTGATCAACTCGTGCAAAGTGGTTTGCCGTACCCATATCCATCGGTGTCGGCAATCTATTCATTATCTCTAATTCTCGCACTGCCTCTCCGCTGTCGTTCCAATTCTTTGGACTTACCTGTAATGGCAGTACAAAGCGGCGTTGAAGGTTATTAAAATTTGTCTGTAAATAAACAGATGTCAATCCGGTTTTTGAAGTGTGGTCTTTTCGTACCACGAACTTCGTTGAAGTGTGTTTCATAATATGTTTTTTGTTAAAATCTTTGGCATAAATTTGGCATAGATTTCAACTAAAAACTACAAAAAAGGGGGATATTTTGTGGACGACACTTTTTGAAAAAGCAACATTTACAATGTTTT
>Ga0209755_10008639_pt1 | contig 10865 bp, 11 predicted proteins | sample TergutCo191P1_FD_187301 | JGI IMG/M metagenome (GOLD analysis project Ga0209755, IMG submission 187301) | Cornitermes sp. P1 segment gut microbial communities from Petit-Saut dam, French Guiana - Co191P1 (SPAdes) (version 2) | ecosystem: Host-associated > Arthropoda: Insects > Digestive system... | reverse complement strand
AGATATGGATGCGCGCTGGGCTGTAAAAAACAAGGTACGGCATTATGGATACAAAGATCATATAAAGATAGATAAGAAATCAAAAATAATAACAAAGTATAGAGTAACAAGCGCGGAAGTACATGACAGCCAGGAGTTGAAAAATCTTATAAACGAAAGGAAAGACAGAAGACTATATGGCGACAGTGCGTACACAGGAGAAGAAATACAAAAATGTATCCACAAGCATATAAAGAATAGAATACATGAGAAAGGCTATAGGAACATGCCATTGACTAAAACACAGGAAAGGAACAACAAAGCGAAATCAAAAATCAGAGTAAGAGTTGAGCATATATTTGCAGCGATGCACCAATTTGGCGGGAAAATGATAAGAACGATAGGAAAAGCAAGAGCAGAAATCCAGATAGGGTTATTAAATATAGCGTACAATCTAAAACGATATTCATATTTAAGAGGAGCGATGGCATAAAACATGATAACAATGGCAATACAATGCTAATATATCTAAAGATGCTAAGTAAAAAGAGATACTTTCATAATATTATATTAATATAATTTTATTTAAATTTGTTTTTGAGGAAAAGATTGAGAATATAAAGAGTTTTTAGAGGTTCCCTAAATATAAATAAATTTAAATCAGTAGAAAAATATTCATATAATAATAAAAAAAAACTAAAGAAAATATTGAAATATTATATATATAATAAAATTAATAATAAAAATATTATTTTATCCATGTGTATTGTTTAGACGTTATTTGATTAATAAGAGTAATGTTAACCAATCAAATAATTAAATAAATTTTATGGAATTAATAAAACAAGATAATGTTTTTTTTATAACTGATTCAGAATATTCAAAATATAGTATATTGTATTTTATTAATAGTCCAAGAAATATTATTAAGGTTCTTTATGCGCCTACCATATATAATATGAATAATAAAGCAGAAACATATGATTCTAAGATAACTGAAATTTTAATAAATATCAAATATTTTCTATTAATTTCAGTTGACAGACATACAAAAATACTTTAATTTTTATTGAACAATGGGAAAAATTTTGTTTAATAACAAATTATACTTATCATTGTGTATTAATAGGAAAAAATATAAATATTAATCTTAAAAATTGTATAATATTTAACGAAGTTAACTCTGAAGAATTAGCTTATTTATATAAAATTGCATATGCATTCGTATATGCAAATTTTATAGAAGGATTTGGATATCCGCCTATAGAAGTCGCCATGTACGGTACGCCGAGTATATGCGCCAATGTTACATCAATACCGGAAATTTGCGGTGATATGCCTATTTATTTTTCACCATTTTATCCTGAAGATTTATTCAAAGCTATGATAAAAATGACAGAATACAGGGAATAATATATAAAAAAACAAAAAATAGATATTTAGAAATAAATCAAAGACAGGAAAATGATTTAAATGAATTAATAGATTTTAATTCTGAATAAAAATATAATAATCTTAAATATTAATAAAATTTATAACTAAAAAAAATATTAATTAAAAAAATGCAAAAAGATATTCAAATTAAGCCTAAAATACTTGCGTATTTTTTACCTCAGTTTCATACAATACCTGAAAATGACGAATGGTGGGGAAAAGGTTTTACAGAATGGACTACAATAAAAAGAGAAAATAAAATATCAACAAATCTACAGCCATTAAATGATAATTACTATAATCTTTTAGATGAAAAAACAGTACAATGGCAAACAGATTTATCAGAAAAATACGGAGTTTATGGATTTGTTTATTATCATTATTATTTTTGCGGAAAGAAATTACTTGAATAACCCGCAGAGAATTAATTAAAGAATAAGCATATAAATCAAAAATTTTGTTTTTGCTGGGCTAATCATGATTGGAATAAATCATGGGATGGTACTAGAACTTTATTAATAAAGCAGGAATACGGGGATGAAGATGATTGGAGAAGACATTTTGAATATTTGTTACCATTTTTTAAAGATGAGAGGTATATAAAAGTTAATGAAAAACCACTGTTAATAATTTTTCTAAATTTTTTAGAAAAGGAAAATATGTGTATAATTTTTAATGATTGTGCAAAAAATAATGGATTAAAAGGTATATTCTTTGCGCAATCAATACAGTATATTAATCAATTTAATATAATTGGTTCATTAACTAATATAAATGCTGTTATAATTAGAGAGCCAGATGCTTCTTTTTATTTAAGAAAAAATATTTATTTAATATATTTAAATAAACTACTAAGATATTTTAAAATAATATTTAATAAATCACTCGATATTGTAAAATATAATGCTAAATATATGATTAAAAAATCAATATCTACTACTATGCTATTTTGTAAAAAAATGAATCAACTTATTATGCTTATAGAGTAGAAAGGGAAGGTTCAATTACAAATGAAGTATCAATTAAAAGAATATTTTGTATACTTTCAATTATTGATGAGTTACTAGAAATTTCTAAAGATTATGAAACTTATTTAAATGATAGTTATTATTTAATAATAAAATGGGCTTTTCATTATTTTTCTTATGTTTGTATGTTGAAAAATAAAATTAATTATAAGAACAAATTAGAAATTTCTGAATTAAATAAAAAATTAATTCATTGTTTAAAAAATTTTAAAAAATATATCCATTACCAAAATTTTTTATTCTAGCAAAATACATAGGTATGGATAATGCTAGATTATTACAAAATATATATATTAAAAATATAATTGCTAAAATATAATTATTATGAATATAATGAAAAATAAAGTTCTAATGGTGACTTCTATTCATGAATTTAGTGGGGGAGCAATATGTTCTAAAAGAAATTATAGAGCATTATGTAATATTTTCGGAAATGAAAACGTCGAAATATTTGATTTATCAAATATTAATAAACATAATACTAATATATTAATTAAATTGTTTAATTTTATAAATGGAAAATTATTTTCTATATTTGTAGAAAATATTATTATTGAAAAAAGTAAATATTTTACTATTGTTTTTTTAGATAGTAGTATTTATGGTCAGTTTGCAAAGAAAATAAAAATAAAGCATCCATATATTAATATTATATCTTTTTTTCATAATATGGAACTAGACTATTATAAAGATTGTGTCCCTAAAATTAATTTACTTTGGAAAGTATATTGTAATGAGAAATTTTCTTGTATATATTCAGATATTACAATTGCTTTGAATTATCGTGATGTAAAGAGAATAAAACAAATTTATGGTAAAAAAGTAGATGCTATAATTCCAATTAGTTTTACAGACAGACATATAAATTTTAATCAAAATAATATTTCAAATATTCTAACTGGATTATTTTTTGGTAGTAATTTTATAGCAAACATACAAGGTATTCATTGGTTTATAAGAAATGTATTACCTTATATAGATATAAAATTACAAATAATTATTAAAGATATAAATAAAGAAAATTTACCTCAAAATAATAAACTGGAGTTAATAGGTTTTGTTGAAAATTTAGAACCTTATATTCAAAATGCAGATTTAATAATTTTACCTATTTTTTTAGGTAGTGGTATGAAAGTAAAAACATGTGAGGCTTTAATGTATGGTAAAAATATCATAGGTACAGAAGAAAGTTTTATTGGATATGATGTTGATTTTGATAAAATAGGAGCAAAATGTGAGAATGCTCAAGAGTTTATTAAAGCTATTAACGAATTTCCAAAAAGATTTAAGTCAAAATATAATGAATATTCTAGAAAAATATTTTTAGAAAAATATAACGACATTGTTGTTTATAAACAATTTAACGATTTAATCTTTAATTACTATTAAGAAACATTAAAAACTTATAACAATGCTAAATAATGCTATATTTTTACACTTTTATCAAGAAAAAATATTTTATTATGCTACTATTTAAAAATATTTCTTCTAAAAAATAAATTTTTAAAGATTCCCGTAATTCAAATGAGAATTTCAATTATTGATAGTTACAGTTATAAAAATTTTCATGAAATATTTAACGCAAGTTTTCTTGTTGAATGTTTATTAATAACAAATAATGTCAGGTATTACTCATGTACCAGCGCACTAAGAGCTATCAAATACTTAATTAATAAAAATTATTTAAGAAATGTTAATTTTATAACAATTCCAGTTATAGAAAATGATAGTAAAATTTGTATTTTATTACGATATATTTTGTCTACAATTATTAACTGTTTCTTATTATTAAAAGAAAACAACAATACTATATTAATATTTAACAATAATAATATCTTTTCTTTATATTTAATAAATATTTTAAATAAATTAATAAAAAAAAATATTATTATTCTTTGTCATGGTGAATTTGAAATATTTAATAATATCAAAAAAAATAATCAACATGTATTTTGGAAAATTTATAATATTTTATTAAAAATATTTTTTACAAATTTTAATAATATATTAAACAAAAATATAATATTTTTAGTTCTTGGTGATAATATTAAAAATAATTTAAAGAAACATATAAATAAGAATATATTTACAAATATTTATTCAATTGATCATTCTTATATAAATAAATCTTATCAAGCATATAAAAAAAAGAAGAATGAAATACCGATTAAATTCGGAATAATTGGTTTTATTCATCAAGGAAAAAATTTAACTCAAGCTGTTTTATTAGCAAAAAAACTATCTAAAGAAATACTAGCAAAAAAAATAAAAATATTCTCAACAGATATATCAAATGAATTAATTTCTGCAGGTATAATTGTTCCTTCAAAAAAAAAGGCTTTTTCTAGAGAAGAATATGATAAAAAAATTATAGAACTTGATTATATTTTATTTTTTTATAATAAAGATATGTATAAATATACAGCAAGCGGTCCTTTTTTTGATGCATTATTTATGGAAAAACCAATAATTGCTTTAAAAAACAATTATTTTGAATATATGTTTAAAAAATATGGAGAGTTTGGAATATTACTTGATTCAATTGAAGAAATAGCAATATTAATAATAGAATTAATTAAAGGAAAGGAATTTCCTATATTCAACTTTAAAAATATTCAAAAAAAAATATTACCAGAAAATAATAAAAAACAATTAATAAATGTTCTAGAAGAGGCTGGCTATAATTTATGATGTTTTATTGGGGAATGGCTTTTATATTATATTTTTTAGCATTATTCTGTTCAGTAAAAGAACAAAAGACAAATGTTGGAATTCTAGGAATTGGAAAAATTTCAATGTTTTTATTTGTTTCAATTACAATAATTATTGGTGGAATTCGGTGGGAAACAGGTACTGATTGGTTACCTTATTATTATTTTTTTCATGAAAATGTAACGTGGAAACAATTTAATACCCATCCAATGAATTTTGAATATTCATATTCTTTATTAAATTTTATAGTAAAATATTTATTTAACTCGTATACGATTTTATTATTAATTAATTCTTTTATAGTTATTTTTTTTCAATATAAAATAATAAAATCAATTGCCTTATATCCAGCTATATCATATTTTTTATTTTTTTGTGATAATATAGGAGGTATGTTTCCAGTAAGACAGACAATAGCTATCGCCGTAGCTCTTACAAGTATTCCTTATATACACAAAAAGAATATATTAATATTTATATTAATATCTATATTAGCAACAAGTTTTCATTTTTCTTTAATATTATGGTTATTTGCATATCCACTTTATCATATTAGAATTCATTCTTATATTATAATAATATTATTCATAGTAGCTACAACAATAGGAATATTTAGTACAAATTTAATTATATTAGCTATAGAAATTATTTCTGATATTTTTAATATTCCTGTTAATATTTTAACACGAATATGGTTTATATGGGCAGATTATAGTGATGGTTCTTTTTCTTTATTTAATGTAATTCGTTCTATGTTAAAAAGAGTTTTATTTTTAACTATATTTTTACTATTTCGTTATAAACTTATTCAAAAATATATATATGCAAACGGTTTTATAAATATATATTTAGTTTCAGTTATTATTCATTCATTTTTTGGTTTTAATGAAGCATTAATGCCGATTGGAAGAGTCGTATCTGTATTTTTATTCTTTGAAGTATTACTATTACCATCTATAATAAGCTTATGTAAAGACAATATTACAAAACATTTTATAATTTGTTTATTTCTTTTATATGGAATAATGAAATTACACTCAGGAATAAATATGTATCCAGAATTATTTATACCATACAATTCTATTTTTAATTAATAACTCATCTTATGCAAAAGTAAAAAATAATATAACATGAAAGGATGGGAAGAGATATATTAGATTTATACAGCGATTACCTGCTATACAGCAACGCACAAACAACAGCAACAGGATTATCAGAATTATTGGATGACGAAATAAGCCATGATAAGATAATCAGATTTTTATCGTCAGAAGAATTTTACGGTAAAACACTCTGGAAAAAAGTAAAAAAGATTGTAAGAACATTCGAAGAAAAAGACTCATGCCTTATATTTGATGACACCATAATAGAAAAATCTTATATGGACGAAAATGAAATCGTATGCTGACATTATGACTCGAAAGAAAACAGGTCCGTAAAAGGAATAAATTTATTAATCGCTTTTTACAGTAGTGAAAAAACGGGCAAATAGTAAGGCTGCCTATTGATTATCGAATAATAGCCAAAACAGAAGAATACAAAAATAAAAAAGCGTGGAGGTTAAAAGAAAAAGTTCTGAAATAAAAAATGAAATAATACAGGATATGATAAACTGGCATATACAAAACCAAGTCAAATTCAAGTACATATTAGCGGATTCAAGGTTTTCATCTTCTGAAAACATGAGATTTATTGAAAAAAAAAGAAGTTTATATTCGAACTGAAAGATAACCGTAAAATAGTGTTGGGAGTGAGAGAAAGAAATATAGGGGAATTTGCAAGAGCGGATTAGGCGGGAATACCTGAAGTGGAACCTATAAGGGTTAGGATAAAAGATCTGGAATTTTCAGTTTATTTATTCAGACAAGTTTTTATAAATAAAGACGGAACACAAAGCGAACAGTTTCTGGTATCAAATGATTTTTATTTAACAGATGAACAATTCAAAACGCTCTACAAAAAAAAGTGGGGTGTTGTCGAACATTTGGTTCGCGAATATCACAAGAGCTTATAACAGAACGTGTCAATTGGAAATTCACCTACTTATACTGAAAGAACACAAAGCAACCATATATTCGCAGTAGTATATGCTTATGTTATATTGGAAAAATTAAAGCTTGGAACGTCACTAAATCATTTTACGTTAAAGTTTAAAATATATATAGCTTCTATGCAAACCGCTTTAACTGAATTCCAATAATTGTTGAAATCTATTCAAAATCTTGCTTTTGCGTAAGGTGAGTTAATAATAAATATTTGAATAAAATAAATGTTAAACTTTGAAATATAAAAATGTAACAATTATTATACATGATATAACAAAACGTGCAGGGACAGAAAGAGCAGTTTGTAATTTAGCTAATATTTTTATTCAATATGGTATGTACTTACCAAAAATTATAAGTATACATTCATCAAAAGGTGAATCAGTATATTTATTAAATAAAAAAGTTGAAATTATTCATTTTGGAATTAAAAAAGCAAAAAACAAATTTGAAAAAGTAATTGAATATATTTTTATATTTATATTATTAAATAATATAATAAAATATAATAATATAGATATTTTAATTGGAACAATTATTGGAATAAATATTCCTTTGTCTTTTATTAAAAATAAAAATATTATTAAAATTGCTTGTGAACATTTTAATTATAATGCAGTTTCTAAAATTAATATGTTTTTACGTAGATTATTTTATCAAAATTTAGATGCTGTTGTTGTTCTCACTTTAAGTGATAAAGAAAATTATTATTTTACTAATAATGTAAAGGTAATTCCAAATTCTTTATCATTTTTACCAAAAAAAAAGGCTGAATTACAATCAAAAATAATACTTTCAATAGGTAGATATTCTTATCAAAAAAATTTTGAAGCTATAATTAAAGCAATATTTCTAATAAAAGAAAAATGTTTTGGTTGGCAAGTTCGAATTATTGGAGATGGAGAAGAGAAAGAAAAATTAGTAAAATTAATTAAAGAAAAAAAACTTGAAGATATTGTTTTATTAATTCCTCCGACAAATAAAATAGAAAAAGAATATTATAATGCTGATTTTTTTGTTATGTGTTCACATTTTGAAGGTCTTCCTATGGTATTAATAGAAGCAAAATCTTATGGTTTGCCTTTAGTTTCATTTGATTGTCCTTATGGTCCTTCTGAAATCATTAGAAACAATATTGATGGTATTTTAGTAGAAAATGGAAATATAAACAAACTGGCGGAAGCAATATTAAAACTTATAGAAAATCCTGAGTTAAAAAAAGAATATGGAAATGAATCATTAAAAGACATAGAAAAATATTCACCTGAAATTATTTTTTATCATTGGGATAATTTATTCAAGGAAAAATTGTGTTACTTTCAATAATTATCCCTGTATATAATGGAGAAAATTTCATAAAAAATATATTAACTATTCTTGTTAGTCAAAATCTAAAAGACATGGAAGTATTAATTATTAATGATGGCTCGATCGACAATACTGAACATATTGTAAAAGAAATAATAAAAAATAATAAAAATATTTTACTAATTTCATTAAAAAAAAACAGTGGTGTATCAATAGCAAGAAACACAGGAATAGATAAATCAAATGGTAAATATATATATTTTTTAGATATGGACGATAGTATACCCTTTGGAACGCTTGATTTTTATCGTGACATACTAACGCAAAAACAAGCAGATGTTTATGTATTTGGATTTGAACAAAAAAAAAATGGTAAATCAATAATTTATAGTAATAAATATTTAAATAATCAATATTTTGATTCTATTTCTTTTTATAAATATTTATTTTGTACAAATATTTATACAAATATTTGTACAAATATTTTTTTAAAAGATTTAATAATAAGAAATAATGTTCGTTTTCCAGAAAACAAAGTACTTGGAGAAGATACTGATTTTTGGCGAACAGCATTACTATTTGCTAAATCAATATACTATAACAAAAGGAATGTTTTTATTTATCAGATAAGAACAGATTCGACAATGAGAGGATATAAAATATATGATATTAAAGTGTTTAATGCTTTTTATGAAGAAATATTATTAATAAATAATATTGTAAAAATATTTCCTGAGTTAGAAAAATATGCAAATTATTTCTTGACTAGAAGATTTTGTGGAAATATTCTAATGTATATTTGTTCTTTACAAAAAGAAAGATATGTTGGAAAAAAATTACTCAATATAAAACATTTATTTTTTAAAAATATGATATTTCGTTTTCCACAAACCATTGTTTTTTATTCATTTTTTTTATTTCCATTAAGAATATTATTTTATATTATTTCAAATTCAAATGTTTATGAAAAATAAAAATATAGTCTTTTCTGCAAACAGTTTATGGTTTATATATAACTTTTATGAAGGATTAATAAAAGAATTTCAAAGAATTAATTTTAATGTAATAGCAGTTGGAAAACGCGATCATACAAATATTTTATTAAAAAAATTAGGTGTTACCGTAATAGAAATACCATTTGAAAGTAAAAGCGGAAATCCAATAAAAAATTTAATATTATTAATTAATTATATAGAAATTTACTTAAAAGTTAAACCTTGTTGTATTCTAAATTTTACTATAAAATCAAATATATATGGATCAATCGCTGCAAAAATATTTTCAATTCCATGTATTAACACTCAACCTGGACTAGGAACAATATTTATGTATAATAATATTAAATCATTAATTGCTAAATTATTATTTAAATTTACACAAAACTATCCTTTAAAAATATTTGTTTTAAATTATAATGATTATTTTACTCTTTTAAGATATAAATTAGCTTCAATAAAAAAATTAACTATAATTCCTGGTTCTGGAATTGATATTGATAAATTCAGTCCTAATATGTAATAAAAAATATGGAAAAAAATATATTACATATATTATATATTGGAAGAATATTAAAAGATAAAGGAATATATGAATTAATTGAAGTATTAAAACAAATGAAAAAAGATGATATAAAGTATTTTTGTGAATTCGTTGGATTTGTTGATACAGATAACATTTCATCTATTTCAATTAATGAAATTAATAAATGGGAAGAAGAAAAATTAATAAAATATCAAGGAATCACCAATGATGTTCGTCCATTTATAGCAAATAATGATGTTATAATATTACCTTCATATAGAGAAGGATTACCTCAAAGTTTATTAGAAGCATCATCTATGGAAAAAATAATAATTGCATCAAATGTACAAGGTTGTAATGAAGTTGTTATTGATGGATATAATGGATATTTGTGTGAACCTAAAAATTGGCAAAGTTTATATACTGCAATAAAAAAAGTGATCAATTTATCTCCTGAAAAGCGTATTGAAATGGGTAAAAATGGAAGAAAATATGTTTGTGAGCGATTTGAAAAATCTATAATTTATAAACATTATTTAGACTTAGTATTAAGTATATAAAAATACCCACATGAAAAAATCCCTAATAACCGGAATAACAGGCCAGGACGGCGCGTACTTATCCGAGTTCCTCCTTAAAAAAGGCTACGAAGTCCACGGAATAAAACGCCGCTCGTCAAGTTTTAACACGCAGAGAATCGACCACCTCTATCAGGATCCTCATGTGGAGAATAAAAACTTCATTCTCCACTACGGCGACCTTACAGACACTTCAAACCTTATCAGGATAATCCAGCAGGTGCAGCCCGATGAAATTTATAACCTTGGAGCGCAAAGCC
>Ga0209755_10008638_pt1 | contig 10865 bp, 11 predicted proteins | sample TergutCo191P1_FD_187301 | JGI IMG/M metagenome (GOLD analysis project Ga0209755, IMG submission 187301) | Cornitermes sp. P1 segment gut microbial communities from Petit-Saut dam, French Guiana - Co191P1 (SPAdes) (version 2) | ecosystem: Host-associated > Arthropoda: Insects > Digestive system... | reverse complement strand
GTGCTCCCGGGGAACGGTCTTTATCTTCTCCGCCGGGACGCTGAGAGCCACCGAGCAAATGTCGTTGCCGGACAGGGCGGCCATGCGGCCGTATTCGCCGCGGGCAAGGAGGCTTGCGGCGGCGGTTCCAAGGCTTGTGGCAAGGATGCGGTCAGAGGCGGTAGGGATGCCGCCGCGCTGTACATAACCCAGGACAGTGGCCCTGGTTTCCATGCCGGTTTCGCTTTCTATCTCACGGGCAAGGCGGTAGCCGATGGAAGGGTTTAAGGTTTCAAGGCGGTGCCGCTTTCGTTCCTTCTTTTCCATTCTCGATTCTTCTACAGAGAGGGCTCCTTCGGCCACAACCACGATAGAAAAACTCTTGCCGCTTCGTGTGCGCTGTTGCAGGTGGCGTCCTATGCTTTTGATGTCGTAGGGGATTTCGGGGATGAGGATAACGTCCCCGCCGCCTGCGACTCCGGCATACAGGGCAAGCCAGCCGGCTTTGTGGCCCATGAGTTCTACTACCATTACCCGGCTGTGGCTCTGGGCGGTGGAGTGAAGGCGGTCTATGGCGTCGGTGGCAATGGCCAGGGCTGAGTTAAAGCCAAAGGTTCTGTCAGTGCCAACAATGTCGTTGTCTATGGTTTTGGGAAGGCCAATGACATTAAGGCCTTCCCGCGCAAGATGATATGCGGTGGTATGGGTTCCGTTTCCGCCAAGGACTACAAGGCAGTCCAGTCCCAGTTTACGGTAGTTTTCCTTTATGGCGGATACCTTCTCATGCTCTACGCTGCTGCTGTTCGCGTGCGGTTCAATCTTAAAAGGCTTTTCGCGGCTTGCCCCCAAAATAGTGCCGCCCCGTGTCAATATGCCGGTAAAGTCCTCCGGATGCAGTTCCCGGAAATTACCGTCAATAAGTCCCCGGTAGCCGTCTGCAATGCCGATAACTTTCATGCCATAGCGGCTGATTGCGGCGCGGCAGACACCGCGTATGGCGGCGTTAAGGCCGGGGCAGTCGCCCCCCGATGTAAGTATGCCGAATGTTTTGGTCACAGTGGGCCTCGAATGTTCCATAGCTAAAATGGGGGCCTTGCGGCCCCCTTTCCTCTCTCTTTACTTTACGTATAATTCCCGTTCCACATAACTTGTGTGGAGCAGCTCGTGGGCCTTGTGGCCGCCGGGCTCTCCCAGGAATTCCTTGTACACCTGCCCTATGCAGGGGTTCTGGTGGGAACAGCGGTACTGGGACTTTTCGTCATCGGCGTAAAGGCCCTCGGTGCGCTGTTTGCGGATTTCATCGGTGCAGCCGTAAGGCTGGCCGCCGCCGCCGACACAGCCGCCGCGGCAGGCCATGACTTCCATAAAGTGGTAGGGGGTTTCCCCTCCGGCTTCCCGTGCGGCGCGGATTTTGTCCAGCACCTCCGCGATATTCCCCATCTGGTGGGCCACGGCGATACGGATTTTCGACCCGTGATCTCCGACCGGTACGCCAAAGTCCACTTCCGCTTCCTTGACGCCTTCCATGCCGCGCACGGGCTTAAAGTTTACATCGCCCAGTTCCTTCTTTGTTACCATGTGGTACGCGCTGCGGACAGCGGCTTCCATGACCCCGCCGGTAGCGCCGAACAGTACCCCGGCCCCGGTGTAAGGCCCAAGCGGGCTGTCAGCGTCTTCGTCCGCAAGGTCAAGTATTTCAATACCGGCCTGCTTTATCATCCGCGCCAGTTCCCTGGTGGTAATGACGATATCCACGTCCCATCCCTTGCCTGAGCTCTTCATGTCGTCATTGCGGCGGGTTTCCCACTTCTTGGCGGTGCAGGGCATGACGGACACTGAATACACTTTGCCTGCGTCAACTCCGGCTTTGCCGGCCCAGTATGCCTTAATCATCGCGCCCATTATTTGCTGAGGCGATTTTGCCGTAGAGAAGTTGGGAATCATGTCCACGTAATATTTTTCCAGGTAATCTACCCACGCCGTACAGCAGGAAGTGATAAGGGGAAGCTTACTGCCTTTCTCGGTAAGGCGCTTAAGCAGTTCAGAGCCTTCTTCCATAATGGTGAGGTCGGCGGAAAAGGACGTGTCAAAAACGGTCTTAAAGCCAAGCTGCCGCAGGGCCGCGTAGATCTTTTTGGTGATAAGCGTTCCCGGCTTAAGGCCGAACTCTTCCGCCAGGGCGACCCGCACCGCGGGGGCAATTTGTACAACAGGGTGAATGTCCGGGTTCTGCAGGGCAGACCACACCGCGGCGGTGTCATCGCGTTCGTAAATGGCCCCAACCGGACAGTGGGCGGCGCACTGGCCGCACTTGATGCAGGGGCTTTCCCCCAGGGGCGTACCGGCGGCGCTGGCGATTTTGCCTTTAAAGCCCCGGCCCTGGAACTCAATGGCCCAGACATTCTGCACATCCTGGCAGACTTTGACGCACCTTCCGCAAGAGACGCACTTTTCCGGGTTCAGCACTATGGCCGGATTGGAATCGTCCACAGGGAGGCCGCTTGATATTTTTTGGAAGCGGTTTTCCCGGATGCCAAAGTCGGCGGCCAGTGTTTGCAGTTCGCAGTTGTAGTTTCTGGAACATTGCAGACAGTCGTTGGGGTGGTTGCTCAAAATGAGTTCCACCACACTGCGGCGGACAGCGATAATCTCCGGGTCATGGGTGATGATATCCATGTTTTCCGTTACCTGCGTGGTGCAGGCCCTGGCCATACGGGGCGAGCCCGGCCCGGCCGTCCGCACAATGCAGATACCGCAGGAGGCCCAGGGCGACAGATCCGGACAGTAACAGAGCGTAGGAATCTTTATATTAACCTTTTTCGCCGCTTCCAGAATCGAAATATTGTCCTCAACTTGCAGAGGTTTACCGTTTATTTTTATGTTGACCATGTTTTTCTCCTATGCCTTTAGTACCGCTTTGAATTTACAGGCAGTGACGCACTCGCCGCATTTAACGCACTTCACGTTGTCTATTGAGTACGGCGCTTTTTTCTTGTTGGGGAACTTCGCCGCATCTTCCTGATAGATACAGTCAGCAGGGCATTTCTTGACACAAATACCGCAGCCTATGCATTTTTCCAGGTCAATCTTGAACTGCACCAGGTTCTTGCACTTTCCGGCCCGGCACTTCCGCTCGATAATATGCTCCATGTACTCTTCTTTGAAGTTCTTTATCGTTGACAGAATCGGATTGGGGGCGGTCTGCCCCAAAGCGCACAGGGAGGCCTTAACCATAGCTTTGCTGATGGTGTCCAGCTGCTGGAGATCCGATTCCTCGCCGTTGCCGTTGGCGATTTTTTCAAGGATATTGTGAAGCTGCGATGTACCGATACGGCAGGGGGAACATTTTCCGCATGATTCATCCACACAGAAGTCCATGTAAAAGCGGGCCACGTCCACGACGCAGTCATCTTCGTCCATGACTATCATGCCGCCTGAACCCATCATGGAGCCGTTTGCGGTCAGTGACTCAAAGTCTATGGGTATGTCAAGGAATTTCTCCGTAAGGATACCCCCGGAAGGCCCGCCGGTCTGGACGCCCTTGAACTTTTTGCCGTCCTTTATGCCGCCGCCAATCTCAAAAACGATTTCGCGGAGGGTTCTGCCCATGGGAACTTCCACAAGCCCGGAGTTCTTTACCTTTCCGGTAAGGGCGAAAACCTTTGTGCCCTTGGACTTCTCTGTCCCGATATTGGCGAGGTACTCCCCTCCCCTGACCATAATGATGGGAATGTTTACCAGTGTTTCCACGTTGTTGATGATGGTGGGTTTTCCCCACAGGCCCTTGTTCGCCGGGAAAGGCGGCTTGGGAACAGGCATGCCCCGGTTGCCTTCTACCGATTTGATAAGCCCGGTTTCCTCACCGCAGACAAACGCGCCCGCGCCAAGGCGGATTTCCACGTCAAAGTCAAAGCCCGAACCAAGGATATCCTTGCCCAAAAGACCGTAGTCCTGGGCCTGCTTGAGGGCCAGCCTGAGCCGCTGGACAGCCAGGGGGTATTCGGCGCGTATGTACACAATGCCGTAATTGGCCCCGATTGCCTTGCCCGCGGTAATCATGCCTTCGATAACCGAGTGGGGGTCGCCTTCGATGATTGACCTGTCCATATAAGCGCCGGGGTCGCCTTCGTCGGCGTTACAGATAATGTACTTTTCGGAGCCCTCGGCTTTGCGGGCCAAATCCCACTTCATCCAGGTGGGGAACCCCGCGCCGCCGCGGCCCCGCAGCCCGGAGGACTTCACTTTCTCGATAATCTCTTCCTGAGTCCACTCAAAAAGGACTTTTTCAAGTCCTTCATAACCTTCGCGGCCTATGTACTCATCAATATTTTCAGGGTTGATAACGCCGCAGTTCCGCAGAGCTACGCGGAATTGCTTTTGGTAGAACTGAATATCCTCTACTTTAAGGATATCTTTCTTTTCTACTTCCCCGTCCCCCTTGTACAAAAGGCGCTTGACTTCGCGGCCTTTTACAATCTGCTCCGCGATAATGTCAGGGGCATCCTCGGGGGTTACATACACATAAAAGGAATCTTCCGGCAGTATTTTGACAATGGGCCCGCCTTCGCAGAAACCAAAGCAGCCGGTTTTGATGATCTGAACATGATCCTTTACGCCGTGTTTTTCAGCCTCGGAGATAAGGTTGCGAAAGATTTCATCCCCTTTCATGGATTCGCAGGCTGTTCCGCCGCAGACTAAAATACAGTGGCTGTTGATAAGAGCGCATTTGCTATCTGACATTTACTTTCCTCCTCCTTTTGTTGAAATGGTATCCTCGGAGGGCTTGGCTACAACATAGTTGTCCAGGGTCTGCCGTCCGACAAGATGCTTAACAATAATTTCCTTTGCCACAGCGCTGTCTACCTTTCCGTAGATAACCGGGGCCATGCCGGGAACCGCCACTTCTACCGTGGGCTCCGAACCGCAAATCCCCATGCAGCCGGTCTGGCGTACCATGACGGTTTCTACCAGCTTGTGCTCATCCAGGGATGTGATAAACGTGTCCAGGACTGCCTTTGCGCCGGTGGCAATACCGCAGGTTCCCATCGCAACGATAACCTGAATTTCCTTTCCTTCAGATTCCCGGCGTATAATGTCCATTCGGGTTGACTCCCGCAGTTTTCGCAGTTCATCCAATGTCATCTTGGGCATAATTCTTCTCCTTACTTCAATCAATTAAATTCTTTTGTACGTTAACTATTCTCTTCCAGTGAACGCAGATAGTTATCCAATAAAACCAGAGATTGGGCATCTTCCAGGCCTCCCAGGGCATCGACAAGCTCTGTTTTGCGGACTTCGTAGTCGATATGCCCCTGGGGAACCCGTTTAAGCCGCCGGATTACCATTTCGGCAGGGCCGTTGAAGAGCAGGACAGTCCGAAACATGCCCGGAATGTCTCCGGCCGGGGGCGTATCCACATTGCCAAGGTCAAACCAGGCGCTCACCGTGGTTCCGGCAGAGTGTGCAGGGCTTTTTTCGGATTCCATTTTCCATCCCCCGCCGGACTGCCCCGCGGTCTGGATTAAAAAAGGAAGGCCTAGGCCGACTTTGCGGTTTGGATGCTTTACCCCGTCCGTAACAAAGGGATCCTGGGCAAGCTTCAGCTCTTCTGCCGTCATTCCCTTGCCGTTGTCCTTTACGGTAAAGCGGAGCTCCCCGTTGCCGGATGAATCCATTGTTTCATGGACATCCAGCTCGATTAAAGCAGCCCCCGCCTCGGCCCCGTTTTGGGTGATATCGGTTATCAGATCCGCCAGGGTGAAATGCATTAAGTTACCTTCAATGCTCCCTAATTCCTGTACTTGTCCAAAATTGCCGGGATCATGTCCTTGGAAAGCTTACCGTACGTCTCTGCCCCTACGGTCAAAAGCGGCGCAAGGCCGCAGCAGCCGACACAGCGAACCGGATCAACGGAAAAAAGCCCGTCCTCCGTAACCTCATCCGGACCGATACCCAGGAGCTTACGGGATTCATCAAGGAGATCCTGCCCGCCTTTGAGGTAACAGGCCGTTCCCATACAGACAGAAACCCTGTTTTTACCGGGCTTTGTTGTCTTGAAAAAGTGATAGAACGTAACAACCCCGTAGACACGGGCAAGCGGGATACCGGTAATTTTGGCCAGCTCGCCGGCCGCTTCCCGGGAAATATACCCGAAAACCTCCTGGGTTTTGTGGAGGATCATTACAAGTCCGCCAGGTTTTACTTTCCATTCATCGATAAATGAAGCCAGTTCAGGGGGGAAATCATTCCCGCCCTGCATAGTTGTAGTTGTTGCCATTAACACCCCCAAAATAGATTCGTTTAATGTTTGGTATAGAAGTTCATTATACATGTATAAAAGACTTCTGGCAAGCGATGTTTTCCTGGGGTTGGAAGGGTCAAAACACAAGCGTACTTTTTCGCCCCAAAATTTGTTTTTTGGATTCCTTTCCATTATACTGGAAACAGGGGCAGGGAAAACCGCCTTTAGCTTAAAAGAATTGAAAAAACAGGAAAGTAAAAATGGAACTTATAAAAGCGATGATCATCGCTATCAGCCTGGAAGTAGGGGTTCCTCCTGAATTTGCCCTGGCGATAGCACTTACGGAAAACTGGACACTGAACCCAAAAGCGGTGAGCCCGGTGAACAGCAATGGAACCAGGGACTGGGGCGTGATGCAGCTAAATGAAAACTATTTTCACCTGAAAAGGTGGTACTGTCCGGAAGAAAACATCAGGGCCGGGGTAAAGCATATCCGCTGGCTGATGGATCACCCCTGGACATGCACCTTTTGGTCGGTTGCCATCGCCTACAATGCCGGCATAGGCCGCCTTAACCGCCCGCCTGAGTCCACGATACACTATGCCTACAAGGTTATCAGGCGGTTTAACGAGTTGACAAACGGGCGGCCGCCGGTGTTGATAGGCAGACATTAGGGGCTCCACTCCCCTGCCCCCTTTACCAGCCAGTCCATCACTTCATCCAGCGGTAAAGGGCCTGTGCGGCAGGGGGGACAGGGAACGCCCGCCTCATCCACGATGGAAAGTCCCCCGTTGCCAATGAGTTCTGAGGCTTCCTGCACCGGAAAAGTGCCCTCCTCAAGGTAACGGCCAATGAGTCCGGCCAGGGAATCCGCGGCCTTTGCAGCGGCAGCAGCGTAGAGTTCCGGAAAGGAGCGTGTATCGGCTCTTTCCCGGCCTGCCGGATAAAACCAGGGGCGTTTTTCCAGGTTCAGGAAGTCCACGTTTTGCGGCAGTTTTTCCGGGTAGACATACACAAGGCGGCTTTTACGTTCATGAAGCGGCACGCTTGCGCTTTCCCTGGCCACATTCACCGGGGCTGTCAGGCAGTAAAAGACGGCGCAGTCAAGGAAGGTGTTTTCAATGCGGGATGCAAGTTTCCCGTCCTTTCCCGCCCGTTCAGGAAAAGCCAGAAGCAGGGCGCGTGCCAAAAGCTCCTTGAGGGCGTTCGGAGGGCTGGCACAGGTCTGCGCAAGCAAGCCATCCTGATCCCAGGCCGCAACGTCCGCGCCCCGCAGGGTTTTGAACATAAGCGCATCGATAATTCGCTCGAAAAAGGCATGGGACTGGGCAAAACTGAGGGCACCTTGTTTGGGGGGAGAAAGGCGGCAGGACTTGTACACGATAAAGGGATGTGCCGCCCTGTCCAAAATGGCGTGGGTCATGAAACCCAGGGCATAGACCGCCAGGGCGCTCATTTCCCCTGCCGGCGGCTGCGGAAGGGCCAGAGCCAGAAGTTCCGCGGTAAAGCGGCCAACCCCCCGGCGGTGAAGCAGGGTTCCGTACTCAAGGCCCACAGGCCGCCTTCTGCGGCTATGGTAAAAAATATCCGGCCCCTGGCAGCCCAGGGCAAAAACCTTTTTGTGAGTCCTCTGTATCGTCTCCAGCGCCTCGGCGGCCGCTGTCCCAAAGCGGCCTTCAAGACGCCGGAATATCCCGGCACTAACATCCTCGCCGAAAAGGGTATGCAAAAGTTGGGAAGGCATATTGTTAATGATAGTCAAAAAAAGGATTGATAACAAGAATTCGTTTGGATTTTTTCCTGCGCAAAAAAACGAAAAAACGCAAATCCGCTTGACAAAAAATTTACTGTATGATATGGTTGCTTCACCATGCGGGAATAGCTCAGTGGTAGAGCGCGACCTTGCCAAGGTCGATGTCGCGGGTCCGACTCCCGTTTCCCGCTTAATTTGTATTCGTAAATCCCCTGTTTTCTTTAAAACACCTGTCATCATATTTGTTGCAGCCCCTCACGCCAAACGCACGAAGCTCACGATAGAAGAATTTTACCACAAACGCGCACCTTTGGTGCTGCCACAAACGTCACGAACCTGTAGTCAGAAAGCCCTCGCTTTCCACACTAAAAATACCAAGATCAGCTGGATTTGAAGGTCCATACGCATAATCCTATCGTTCGTGGTGGTTCGTGAGGTTCGTGGTTAAAAATTTCCAATTATCTTATTGTTCATGCGCTTGGCGTGCTTGAAGCAACGCGGGCAATTGAAAAAACCAGAGCGAGCTGATACACTATACTGACACATTAAACGTAAGGGAGAAAAAAATGACAAGAATCGACAAGATGATTACAGATCTGCAGAAACTGTATGCGAAAAGAAGTGCACTGGATACGCAAATTCAGGGGATTGAGATTTCGCTTGTTGCCGAAGTTAAGGCCAAGCCCGCGGCAGCGCCGGCAGAAAAACCTGCGGCGGCAAAGAAGCCCGCGGCGGCGAAAAAACCCGCAGCAAAGTAAAACACATAAACCCCGATGTTGAGTCGGGGTTTATTTTTTGTATATGTCCCGGGGCGGTTTACGGGTTAGCAAGAATCCCAAGCTTAAGGGCGATGTACCTTAAAGCTTTTTTTGTCCTGGTTAAATCGTTGACCACACCAAGAAGGGTGCCGCAGCTTTCGCAAAGGATCATAAGGGAGCGGTCTGAACCCCGCGCCGCTTTTCTGACTGAGGTGATGTTTTCACTTTGACAATTTGGGCATGTGTATTCTTCTGACATGTGTCTGCCTCCATATAATTAAAATATCGGAGGGTGGAAATATAAATTAAAGGTTTATTTTTTCCGCGAAAAAATGCCGGGTACATCTGTACACTCCTCCCCCGAATTCGCTAAAATACAGGGACTACAATGATAGTCCTCAAACACATATCGAAATCATACGGAGCGGTTAAGGCGGTGCGGCAGGTTGACCTTGGTGTGCCCCCGGGCTGTATCTACGGGATTATCGGGCGCAGCGGTGCTGGAAAGTCATCCCTCCTGAGAGTCATGAGTCTCCTGGAAACGCCGGACTCTGGCGAGGTGTATTATCACGGGCAGAGGGTGGATACCCTGCAGGGCAGGGCACTTTTGGAGCGCCGCAGGAAGATGGGCATGATATTCCAGAACTTTAACCTGCTCGGTTCCCGCAGCGCTTCGGGGAATATCGCCTACCCGCTGGAGATTGCCGGGCTTCCCGATAAACAAATTAAAAAGCGGGTAGCTGAGCTCCTTGAAATGGTAGGTATTTCCGACAAGCGCAAGGCCCGTATGCGGGAGCTTTCCGGCGGGCAGAAGCAGCGGGTGGCTATCGCGCGCGCGCTGGCGGCAAACCCCGAGGTGCTTTTCTGCGATGAGGCGACAAGTTCCCTTGACCCGCAGACAACCCGTTCCATACTCGCCCTTATCCGCGATTTACAGCAGCGGCTGAAGATAACGGTTGTGCTGATAACGCACCAAATGGAAGTTGTCCGTGAGATATGCCAGGAAGTGGCGGTCATGGACGCGGGGGAAATCGTTGAGACGGGCAGTATCGCCACGGTGTTCGATTCGCCCCAGGCCGCGGCTACACGGGAGATGCTTCATGTCTAGCGAACGCTTTATGGAAATACTTTCCCTCCTGCCGGGCCCGACCTTCGAGACGGTCTACATGACCTTTACGGCGACCTTCTTCGCGTGCCTTTTGGGCTTCCCCCTGGGCGTGTACCTGTATGTCGCCTCCCCGGCAGGGCTCGCCCCGCGCCAGGTGCTGTACAATGTGGTATCGCGTATTGTGAACTTGTTCCGTTCGATACCCTTCATCATATTGATGGTGCTGTTAATCCCTCTTACCCGGATGATCGTGGGTACGAGCATAGGCCCCACGGCAACGATAGTGCCCCTTTCCATCGCCGCGGCCCCCTTTGTCGCGCGCATAACCGAGGCGGCGCTTTCCGAGGTGGATATAGGCGTGATTACGGCGGCAAAGGCGATGGGCTCCACCAAGCGCCAAATCGTGCGCAAAGTGCTGATTCCGGAAGCCATGCCGGCTCTTGTTGCGGGGCTGGCGCTGACCATCATCAACCTTATAGCCTATTCCGCCATGGCCGGTGCTATCGGCGGCGGGGGCCTTGGCGACCTGGCTATTCGTTTCGGTTTTCACCGTTTCCAGACGGACGTGACTATCGGCGCGGTAATCGTCATACTTATTCTTGTCGAAACAGTGCAGCTTGGCGGTACGTTGATAAGCCGCCGCCTGCTTTCGAAACGCTAACGTTTTACTCACAGGAGGAGCGAAACATGAAAAAAACACTTGTAAGTCTGCTTGCGGCCGCCGTGTTGCTTGTAGGTTTTAGTCAGGCCGCCGAGGCAAGGGGCTCAGGTGACCGCGCGGATGTTTTGAGGGTGGGGGCCACGCCGGTTCCCCATGCGGAACTGCTCGACCTCATTCGGGACGATCTTGCACAGCGGGGGGTCACGCTGCAGGTCGTTGTATTTACGGACTTTGTAACGCCCAACATGGCGCTGATGTTCGGGGACATTGACGCCAACTTCTTCCAGCACCTGCCGTACCTCCAGTCCAACGCGGAATGGTACGCAAACCTTGGCCCTGTGTTCGGTGTCCACGTGGAACCGTTC
>Ga0209755_10008637_pt1 | contig 10866 bp, 8 predicted proteins | sample TergutCo191P1_FD_187301 | JGI IMG/M metagenome (GOLD analysis project Ga0209755, IMG submission 187301) | Cornitermes sp. P1 segment gut microbial communities from Petit-Saut dam, French Guiana - Co191P1 (SPAdes) (version 2) | ecosystem: Host-associated > Arthropoda: Insects > Digestive system >... | reverse complement strand
ACATCAAGATTGAAGAAGATAATGAGGATGACGTTCCACTGGTAGGTGGTTGAGTTATGCACTTGTACGATGAATAAAGTGAAGCCCCTGTTTTATGTTCCAACTGTTTTTGTTTTATTTGAATTTACACACTTTCTGCAAGGTCCTGGCCAAATGCAGGTTTTCATGTAAATCTGTGTAGACATTACTACAGTGAGGAGTCCAGTATTGATGAGATAGTTTTGAGGGGAAACTGAGAATGCTTCAATTAAAAGTGATCACATGAGCAAGAACAACTGAGTAACAATTGTGTTGCACTCTGCATGATTTTCACTAGTACAGATTTCCACTCCATGAAATTTGTCATGTTTGGTACTATTAATGCTAAAACATTAAAATATGCAGATGTGGCATGATGTTCAAAAGAAGATTCATGAATGCGTTGAATCAACTCCTGGGATCAGCCATGTAAAGGAATAAAGATTTCCTTATATTGTGGCATACATCATGTCTGGGTGTTATGAAGGGTCACTTACCTGATAATGGGTGGAACGTAGGACATGGTACCTGATTTGGCAGAGGAGAACTGCCATAGTAATCGGGGGGTGGGGGGGGGGGGGGGGGGGGGGGGGGGGGGTGTAGTTTTCCCATGTTTATGAATTTTTTTTTTTATTTCCATACATGCCCTAATATAAGATGGCAGTTTAACTGTAACTTACCACTTGAAAAATCTGAAGTTGCCCTATACTTACGCACAAAGTTCAACACATTCTGTGAATAGAGTGAATGGCTAGGTGAATAAAAAAAAAATAAGACAGCTGCTGTACTGATTATGCATGTCATTCTGTAGTTCTGATTCCTTTCTTCATATGCTGACGTCTGAATTCCACTCAGATTATTGAATTCAGAAGTTGTTGAAACCAAGTATTATGTAAATATTGTGGGTGAATGTGGCTGAAGGAAAGATACAACAGCATCTAAACTACCCATATCAATGCTTTGCAGTTACAGTGTTACATACTAATTGTAATTAATACTTTGACACCAGAATTAAGTGCCCATTGCATTCTGCAAAAGACAGGGATTTAAATGGCCTGCCCATGTCTGCTTGTTATTGGCCAGCGACTGTAGTCATAATGTGGCTTTCTCGTCATTACACTGCACGATGACTGTAGTCATCTTTCTGTACTAAAGGTTTAAACATGTGTAAGTAACAAATGGCTGTGCTGTGGGATGGTAATTCTGTTGAACAGTGTGTACAGTGCTGGAGAAAACAAAGATTCACAAGTAAAGGGATTGAATTAAACCAGAAAGTATTTTGTGGATTCAAGCAGGGTAATTTCATTGGCACTGATGAAGTTCTGGAGTTTTAATGATCACGTTACAAGAAGGTCTTTGCAAATGAAGGCATTGGAAACCCACTTTCTGTGGCAGGTTTTTTAATGCCAGTGATGGTTGGGCCATAAGTTTGTTTGATGTGAAGCATATTAGGTGTGAAGGCTTCAGACTATAAGGAAAGATTAACTTTTAGCCTGTGAGTTTTAATGTGAAGTGTGTCTCATGATGGCAGTTTTTTTCCTTAGCATGCACATTTAAATTTCTGAAATGTAGCAATTTAGAAATAAATTTATATTGGACAATGTTAAGTGTATAAGTTACAGTTCTAATGTTACAAGGCTTTAAAAAATTATTTAAGAATGAAATGTATGAAGGTGTGATTATTCATCATTTATTAGAATGCATCTTTGTATTTTCCTCTGCATTCTTTAAATCCTGTCAGCACTGTGTATAAGTAATTATTTTATATGTTTAAAATGTGCTAAACAGTTTTGACAGGGTCTGTACACTCCTGTTCTTAGAACTTATGCGTTAGATTTTACAACTTTGTTATCAAGTAAAGAACAGTTCTTCCCTTCTGAAATTGTTCTTGAAGGCTAGTTTGCTTTAGTGAAGAGAAAACCTTTTTCTCTTTGCTGATGTTTCAGCAGGCGCATAAATTTTTTATATGCATTGCATCTTCAAGACCCACTTCAGAAGATGTGGCTTCAAATTCAGAATTACATAGACTGATTACAAATATTGTTGAAATGATACTTGACTCAGAGTCTTATCACAATTTTAACTGAACAGTGTGACTTCTAGGACAAGGAAGAAGAAAAAGTAGTTACTTCACTTCAAAGGGTGTACAGGCTCAATTGACCAATGAACAAAGGGGACAGGGGTGCCTGAGGTAGCAACACAGATAAACATTCTGACAGTGATGAAACTGTACTTTTAGGTACACCTCCGGGTATCTGTATATGGAGATGGCAGAAGAGTGCAACAGATGTGTGGTTTCATCAATTTACTGATGATAAATTTGACAAAAGACAAAACATGGTGCCCCATGTAGTTAAAGACACTAACTGAGGCAGTGTTATCTTGTATTTTGCAGCAGTTACTCTTTTGTTGTAGATCATTTGGTAGTGTCAGCAGTACTTGTACATACGGACAGTTGGCTTTCTTCAATACGTGACTTAGTTGAATCTGAAATCTTTCTTTTCTTGTGAATATTACTGAACTGAGACAGCTTGAAAGATTATTTTGATGTTATTTATGCTGTTCTTTTGTGACTGAATTTCTTTTTTATAAAACCGACATATGTCCATCTAACACAATAATACAGTCTCCTGGTTGCTGCTGCATGTTCTGTCAGACAACTGCCATCTTCAGGGAGTCTATATGGCAATTTTTATAACTCTAATGAGTATAATACAGTACAATAGTAATGCTTATATTATAATGTTTTCTGCAGCTGAATTAAAAAATGTGAGATCACATAAAGTGCAGTTAAAATTCAATGCATGGTAAATCAGTTAGGGTCTTGTCCCTGTATCTTGTGTCATTGTGCCCTGTGTAGTAGGTAACTTGTTACAAGTTGGTATGTAGACCTTCTGAAGATAGAGTTTCTGCCAGAACAGGTGTAATCAACAGATTGTATTGTTGTTTACGTTACTTATGCATGTGTTGGTATTATAAATGATAAATTTGCTTGAAAGACTGACTGTGACTGAACAGTTCTTGACACTATTTTGTAGCAGGGTCCTGCACAACCTTCAGTATGTGCACTTTTCAGCTAGTCACAATGCTCTGGGCAAAAATGATGTAAACTTTGGAGGATTAAGGGATTGAAGACCTGTTGTTGGCATGCAGAATGTTTTCTTAAAATATTACATTCTGTCCAAAATGTTACGATGTGTTCCTGCATGTTATACATTGTCCCAGCTGTGTTCCAATGTATCTTGTGTTGTACAGTTATGCTTGGAGGTGAAATTTGTATTTTTGCTATTTTTAGGCATCACGATCAGGTGTAGAGAAAGTCAAACGAAGATGGGAGGATTCAGATGATGATATTCCTCTCTTCACCAGGAAGAAAATTAAGAAGGAGCATAAGAAACGAAAAGATGAGAGTGATGAGGAAGATTTCAAACCTGTGGTAAGCTGCAAGCTTTTTCATCCTCTTTTTGAATTTCCACTAGGTATTTTTAATGTGCTAAATACACATTTTTGATAGACCTGAAGTCCACCTTGTCGACCATTGCTGTGATATGCTGTTGCAGCTCACAGTGGGTTGTAGATACTGGGGGAACATATACCATTTCCTTCATGAATCAGCAGATACTAAGCTATAAAGGTGTCAGATTTGGGGAAATTGGGGGCCATGGGTTAGGTTCTGTGCTCCAATCCCATTGCCAGGAAACTCTGTTAAAATAGGTATAGACGTCTCTGGTAAAATGTGGTGATAAACCTTCTTTTTGAAAAACAGTGGTATGGTTGTTGTGATTCTGCAGCTGTGACAATAGGTAATTTTCCATGAGTATGAAGGTGGTAAGTAAAATGAGATGTGAGGTATGCTGTGGCAGATGCAGGAAGAATTGGACTATGATTGGGATAATTGTAGGGTAGCCAAGGGAGCTCACTTTGAACACCTGTAGATAAACCTGAAGTATCTCCTAATATGTAAGTTGTTTTGTGTCATATTGAGTTTGGTTCTGGCTCAATGTGTACACAATACTTACCACAGGTTTTGGTCATGGGTGGGGCACTGTTCAGACAGTGAATGCTGTTCCTGATTGGAGGGGTGATATAATTATGGATCATAGAGATAACAAGGTATAAAGATGTGGAATGGTGGCAAGTTATAGGGTTTTGTTGATGTGATCTGAGACAACCGTTTTCTCTGAAAACAGCTGGGTAAATGAATTTTGAGAGTGAGACACAGTGTCGTGTTTGTAGATAATTGGTGTAATTTCTTTGTTTTTAGAAGAAGAAAAAGTCCTCGAAGAAAGAGAATAGTGGTGAAGAGAGAACACCACAGAGCAGCCCAAGGAAGAAGAAGAAAGAGGAGGAACAGCAGGATGTTTGGAAATGGTAAATTCATTGTACTGCAATTTATTGTCAGAATGGCTAACAGTTTATGTCATTCTCAGAGTTGTTTTTGAGATGAGCTTCATTTGAGGCATTGATTTTTAGTTGAGAGGAAAAGTTAGAACTTCGTGTGAAATTGGGGAATTTTTTATGTTTGTTTTGATTTCTACCACAAGGTGGCTTCAAAGTTCAAGAGGAAGGTCAGGTTCTGAGATGGTAATTGTAATTTGGTATAATTTAAGTCGAAATAGCCACAATTTAGTTGGTATGGGTCATGTTAGGTGACTTTATTTGAGGAAGCTGTATTGTGAGTGAAGGAGAAAAGTTTGTTTGAAAGTGGGAAATTTTTTTTCCCTCCCAAGTTGATTAATTTTGCATATTGCCATGAGGTGGCAGCATCAGTGTTCAAGATGGTGGATATGGTAGGTGTATGTGGTGCTCTCACTTAAAAATGAGTTGCCACAAAAGAAAGATGGTAAACTACACACAGCTACTAGCTACATGTATGGAATGGGTTTGGCAATCTTTGGGAAGTGTAAGAGTTTGTTAAGATCAGCATGCAGTGTATATGTACAAATGAAACAGAGTGATTTAAAGAATGCTCTTGGTTATGGCTGTACAAATTTCAGAAGTAGAAATGTATATAAATATGCAGAAGACTATGAACTTGAACTACAGTCAGTGTGGATAGCTGCACACAGGTAATTTAATGATGTGATATTAATGTTTCTGAGAAGGTTTTACTAAGTTGTTTGAAGTTACAGCATTCAACTGAAAAATACCTGCATAATACACATTTTTGTGTTTCTTCAGAATCAGTATGGGCTGACATTAGCGGGCATCATATCTGTAGGTGCCACTGCTGTAGTAAGTTAATCCATTTCTGTGTGTTTTGTCATAATGTGAAATTTGCAGTTTATCACCACCAGCTTTAGAGGTGTCTTGGTACACTGTATTTAGTCATAAAACATGTGTCCTTTGTGAATGACACAGCCACAAGAAGAATTAAGGCAAAGGGGACATGTTAAAATGGGTAAAAAATTTGCAGGTTTTTTTTTTTTGTCTGAATTTGCTACATTTCTTCATGAAAGAAGCTAAGGGTAAAGAAAGGAATTCTAGAAGATTTAGCAGTTCTGTTGTACAATTGAAGAATCCCTAAAAGGGTTTCGGTTTGGCTGCTATCAGTAGTTACAGTTTATTTAATGGTAATTATGAGAAGGCGCTTATGAAGACAATACCCATCAGTCAAAGGAATAAAATTTACTCCAATTTAACATTTGCCACAGCTGTCCTGTTAATATGGTCATTGCATTATGAAGAACAGATTGCGTTTATAAAACTGTTCATTATGAAACTACCTGGAATCACTTTCTGTGAGAGGAAAAGTAACAGACAGAATTGCATCAATCCAGTTTCATTTGTTCTGCTCCCCGGTGTTTATGGATGGCACTTGCTGTCCATTCTCTATATGTTCCTTGCAAATGGCATTCACAGTTACACAGACATCCAGCTGTTGCAACAGAGATGTTGTTTGGGGTGAATGAAAACCTGGTCTATCTTTCTCACAGGGATTTTGTTATGTTTTTTGGTTATAGTTATCCAGAAACAACTTGTGAACCTGATGCCATTCCCAGACACTGGTTTCTGTTCAGGCCATTCCATTGTCCAGCCACCTCTTCCTATGCCCTTCCCACAACTTGTGATGGAAACTACATTCTTTATTAGTATCTATGTTTTGAACATGATGTATAGTTAAAGGTCTTTGCCTTCTGCCAAGATAACCAAACAGGAATGTTGCTTCTTGTAACAGGCTATGTTGACTTGAACATTTTTGTTTCATTTTAACAGTTTTCAAACATGGCATCTCAAAATGAGTAGGGACTTGCTCAGTATTACTAATTATTTCTATAAAAAGGAATGTTTTTTCTTTGGGCTTGTAACAAATGGCCAACCTCTGTGCAAACCGCACTTTTGTACATTATAAATTATCACCCCTAATCCCTCTTTTGTATGCCAATTTGGACTTTAATACACAGCAAACGAACAGACATTTAGAGCATCGCACAGTCTTGAACTCTATTTTGTGTTTACTAAATGCCAGAAAGGCCGATCCCAGTGGCTTTGTGGTCTAAGGTGTGGGTTTGTGGCCGCTTGCTTGCTGAGATTGTGGGTTCGAATTCCACTAGGACATGGATGTCTGTCGCTTCTGTGTGTTCTGTGTTGTCAGATAAAGGTCTCTGGGACAGGCTGATTACTTGTCCAGAAGAGTTTTACTGAATGTGTTGTGTCTTAGGAGGGGCTTATTGAAGGCTACATTTAATGCACCTCACCAGCTTGTAAGCGAGCAGCGAGGCCACTAACCATTCCTCAAACATGTAGGAATGAACAGGTTGGGTAGTTAGTCAGTAGAACTTTAGTTCATCATTTGACATATCAGAGATGAAATGAAGAATTTTGGTGTTTTATCACGAGGCGGTTATTGGCTGTATCAATTACACTGAGTGAATATACAAGCAGGAGAGTGTACTAGCCAGTGAGCATTGAGTAAAGTTGAACAGACTGCTGCTTTGGCTGCTCAGATTTAGTCACCAGGGAGTTTAAGAGCTACTTGTGAACTCAGTGGTGACTGTTGTGTAGAGTGACTCCATGTAATCCACACCTGAGTGTGATCACAAAGCCTTGAAATTGAGAAGGTCTATGCCAGCTAGGGGTGTTGAACTAGGAACAAGAATGCCAGAAATATGTAAGATAAGTATAATTTGAGGCAGGACCTTACTGTGGAAAGTTTGTTTGTATTCATATTTTTTAACCCAGCCAACAAGTTTGATGTTGGTGTGGACAGTTGAGTTGTCATTTTGGCTGATTTTGGTGAGACCTCTTGTTCTTTGTTGTTGGTTATCCTGGCCACTTACTCTGGTAATGCAATGTGGTGGAAGGAAGCTGACCATCTTCATGATGGTGTCAGAAATGTAATTTGTGCGTAGAATATGGCCATTGTACTATAAAGCAGATGTATGCAAGTGTTTTAAACAATGTTGTAAAGGTTACTTATGGCTTATGAGTTTTGTTGGCCATTCCTCATATATCCATCAGAATTATGGAGGATATTGGCTTTTTTGATTGCAGGAACATTAACAGTTACTCTTTGAATTAATGAACAAATGTACCGTAATTGTTGCTACAACTGTTTTGTTTGTTGCCTGTAAATGGGGATTATTATTTTGTACTTTTCAAGCAATGGGAATGGAACCCTTCTTATAACATATGTGTCTATTGCTCAAATTTCATACATTTGAACTTTCCATACGTGTTTTCAGGAACAAACTGTATGAAAGTCAGGGACTGCTTGTATAAGTTTCTGTGTGAAGATCTCGATATCCACGGGTCATTCCTTTTAAAAGTGTAACTATGCCTTAAAATCAGCTTTTCTCCCACCCAGCTATAACTGTTTGCAGTGCTGTGGATTGACATTTCTCTTGAGGTGGCAGAAGTGAATTGGCACCTAGTGTTTGTGTAAGCTGGCTTTTGTTGTGCCGTAGGTTTTCCAGTGATTTGTTTTCATTAGTTATTTTCTAGTACTGTATCTTGCTGGTAATTTTAGGAAGAACATGCATTTGGTTCAGGTATAATTTTTAGAATACATATTTATAGTACAGATATTGCATGTAACTTTTTATCTTTTATATTACTCATTCCATTGCTTATTGTACTCATATTTAATAAGAACAGTAACAGTTTTCAGTGAAGCACAACAAGTTTCTTTAGTAACACAGCTACAGGTTTCAGCTAAGACAAGCCATCTTCAGGCTGTAAAGTACTTTATTAACCTTTTATTAATTATGTTACAGCCTGAAGATTTATCTGTAGCCAAAACATGTAACTGCATTAATGAAGTTAATAGTTTAACTTAATACAGGAAATAGTTTAACTGTATACATGTACAAGAGACAGGGGGTTTGTTTTAGATAGAGTGGTATATATTATGTCATATTACAAAATTAAGAGGGTATGATAGATCTACTTTTGGCTTTGCATCTGCTTGAAGCTTTCCAGGCAGGTTGCCAGTTGTACCAACACTTTCATTTATACATTTGTATAGAACAATGCAGTTCTGGTTGAATGTTTCGTTGCAGACTACTAGCTTTGTGGACACAGCTGTAAGTGAAGGGAATGTAATATGGTAGTGGCAGTACAGAAATTAAACATAGCAAAGTGCAAGATAGCCATATATTAGAAATATTAAATGAAGATACCTTTCCAATTTCTAGTTGACCCTCAGGCTGTTACATATCTTGGCATTTTGTCACAAGGGTTTGATTGTTAAGGCTGTAAAGGAGGTATAATGATTTTACTTCATGTGTGGGAGGGAGCTGGGATAGTGTAGTCAGTATAGGAATTGTGCTTCAGACTGGACAGTGGGGTTCAAATCCTGGTAGGGGAAAGAGATTGTTATATTTTCTAACCTGCCCAGACTGGCGCTAAGGCCTACTCAGTCTACTATTCAATGGATACTGTGGTTCCTTCGCATTGAGTCAGGTGACCTGGGTGTGAAAACCAATCGCCACCATCTAGTGCCAAGGTTAATGATGAGTGACACTATACCTCTTCTCCCCTATATCCCTCCTTGGTGTGAACAGGAAGAACTTTGCCTTTTACACTTGATGTGTTGTCTTTTATTTTGTTAACTTTTGGTGCAGGTGGGAAGAAGAAAAGAAGGAAGATGGGACGAAGTGGAACTTCTTGGAACACAAGGGACCAGTGTTTGCTCCACCATATGAGAGGATACCTCCTGACGTCAAGTTCTTTTATGATGGTTTGTGCTTTTTGCATTATAGTTCTGCCACGTTCAGGTTACCTTGTTATTGTGTTATAAAACACAACTGGCATGCAGGTTATTTGCTAATATATAACATAAAGTTCTGGGAAGAACTTCCTCAGTGTCTGCTCTCCTTTGCATGTTTATGTAGTGAGGCTAGTGGGATATATTTAGTAAGGATTATACATTCGAATGATCCTTTTCTCTTCATGATTTCTTCTGGAACTTATGCTCAGTGTTAAGTGTGATTAATAAACAAAGCTGTATCCAGGCATTTTATGACTCACTGCGTGGACCAGTTGGTACAGCTTATTATTATTAGTTGCCATAGTTTTGCTATTTTCTGAGTTCATACAGCAAATTTTGCAGCCTTAATACTGTGTGTTACCTCTCAGGAAGTGTTATTTGTCACAACTGTTAAGTATAATATTATGATTCTATTATAAGATGTAAGGCTTCAAACATAGGAATACTGCATCAGAAACATGTTGTATTTTTAAAAAGGTTAATTTTACACAAGATTAATAAAAGGAATAAGCATTATCTTCATAGACCAAATGCCAACTTGTCTTGTTTTCAAAAACCTACATCTTATGCTAGCATAAAAATTTTCAACACTTTACCACCTAGTGTGACATTCCTCAAGAATGACAAGGCAAACCTCAAGAAAATACCAACATTCACCCCTTTTTCACTCTGTAGATGAATTTTTTATGTGCAAAGATGATTTATAATACTGTTGTAAAATATTTGTAGTATTTGACACAGTAATTTTGTATATTTGTGACTTGTGACACACCGATCCATGGAATTTATGTATGTGTGTGTGTCTGTGTATGTAATGGTTTCTGTTCCTGAAACTTGAGCCATAGTTTTATTGGATAATCTATTGCACTGGGTGCTCTTTATCAATCTTCTTCATTCTTTGATCTTTAGGAAAGGAAATGGTACTGTCCGAACCTACAGAAGAGGTTGCGAGTTTCTATGCTCGTATGTTGGACCATGATTACACTACCAAGGAGGCATTCAATAAAAACTTTTTCAAGGACTGGCGGAAAGTTATGACAGAGAAAGAAAAAGAAAGAATAACTGATCTTTCAAAATGCAACTTCAAGCATATGCATAAATACTTTTTGGCTAAGTCTGAAGAGCGCAAGGCAATGAGCAAAGAGGAGAAGAAGGTAATTTAGCTGTTTAGACATACTACATTGATGTATGGTCTGTCATGTTCTGGAGTATTTAAATTTAGATTCATCATGCCTGTGTGATAAATCATGATGATTAATTTTTATGTTATTCAAATCAGACTTCGCTGCTGCTAGCATCACTCGCCCACATTAGAACCATATCTTCTCTTCTGCACTTTTCTCCCTGGCAGGAATAATGAGAAATAATAATAGAAATTGTATTACCAAATCACATATCTGTTGAATGCTGAACTCAGCAAGGTAAAGCAAACAGGATGATGCGTTACAGACTACTGGCTGCTGCAGAACATACCTTTTAGGTTTGCCACCTTACAACTTAAGTCTCTGTCTCACCCCTGTAGCTACCTTCATCTTTTTCAAGGCCAAGGCATGGTGACGTTTCATATGTACTATTACAGGAAACAGGTTAGTGCATTGTATGTTCCAAAATTATCATTTTTGCTTCTCCCCCCCCTC